>Ga0256370_100085_pt1 | contig 12550 bp, 5 predicted proteins | sample SI3UviralmetaG_FD_190078 | JGI IMG/M metagenome (GOLD analysis project Ga0256370, IMG submission 190078) | Sea-ice brine viral communities from Beaufort Sea near Barrow, Alaska, United States - SI3U | ecosystem: Environmental > Aquatic > Marine > Coastal > Brine | place: USA: Alaska | collected... | reverse complement strand
TTTAGATGGTGAAGACCTACAACTCATTAGTATTTTGCTTAATGGTAGTCCATTTACTAACTATCAGATTGACGATGGGAAACTAGTTATTGCACAGGCTGAGCTTGTCCATTTGGCTAGTTTTACATTGGTTGTTAAAAACAGCGTCGATCCAAGTAATAACGCAACGTTAGAGGGCTTGTATTTATCAAACGCAGCCTACTGTACACAATGTGAAGCTGAGGGATTTCGTAAAATCACTTATTTTCTAGACCGTCCAGATATTTTATCGGTTTATACAGTAACCATCATCGCTGACAAAACAGCATTTCCACACGTTCTTTCAAATGGCAACTTGGTGGAAGAATATGACCTGGATGATGAGAAAAAATTGGTTAAATGGCATGACCCATTTAAAAAGCCTTGTTACCTATTTGCGTTAGTTGCAGGTGATTTTGACAAGCTGAGTGATTCGTTCATAACTATGTCTGGTCGTAAAGTTCAATTAGAATTATTTGTCGACAAAGGCAAAGAGTCTCAAGGTCATCATGCATTGGCATCGCTGAAAAAAGCGATGAAGTGGGATGAGGTCATTTATGGACTCGAGTACGACCTTGATATATTTATGGTTGTGGCCGTCGATTTCTTCAACATGGGCGCAATGGAAAATAAAGGACTAAATGTCTTTAACAGTAAGTTCGTGTTAGCTGATCCTAACATTGCTACCGATAATGATTTCTTTAATATTGAATCGATTATTGGACATGAGTACTTTCATAATTGGACAGGGAACAGAGTTACTTGCAGAGACTGGTTTCAATTAAGTTTGAAAGAAGGATTAACTGTCTTTAGAGACCAACAATTTTCTGCCGATATGTTTAGTTATTTAGCCACCCGTATTAGCCAGGTGAAGGTGATGCGAGAAAATCAGTTTGCTGAAGATGCGGGCCCAATGAGTCACCCGATTAGACCAGATGAAGTTATTGAGATGAATAACTTCTACACAGTGACAGTTTACGACAAAGGCGCTGAAGTAATTAGAATGCTGCATACACTTCTTACAGCGGAGGGATTTAGGCGTGGTATGGACTTGTATTTTGAGAGACACGATGGTCAGGCAGTCACATGTGATGACTTTGTGAATGCTATGCAAGATGCCAATAAGGTTAATCTTGATCACTTCAAGTTGTGGTACTCTCAATCAGGAACGCCAAGAGTGACTGTAGAAAAAACATCGCAAAATGGTACTTATGAGCTAGGATTTACTCAGCGAACATTACCAACAGCCGATCAGTTAGATAAACAAGCATTATATTTACCAATAAAAATGGAATGCCTAGATAGGTCAGGACGTAAAATTGATCTTAAGTTAACTAACGATACATTTTTATTAGATTCAGCAAGTTCAGTATTAGCAGTGAGTACCCAAGATTTTGTACCTGTGTTATTGAGCGACTTTTCTTCACCAGTTATACTAGATTATCCTTATTCACTCGACGACTTGTTGTTGATTATGACGCACGCTTCAAGCGATTATTCAAAGTGGGATGCAAGCCAAGCTTTGTATTCAACTTTAATACGTAATCTTTATGAGAATAAGGAAACTGAGGTTTCAATAAAGATATGGCGAGAGCTTGAAGCCGCATTGTTGCAAGCGAATGATAACTTCGAATTATTAAATGAGATGTTAACAATACCCAGTATAGAAACATTAACGCAGGGTATTGAACAATCAGAGCCGCTTAAACTTTCGATTGCTAGGTCGTCCTTTCTCACGCATCTGCAACAAAACTTGCATGGGTTTTTAGTTGGTATACTTTCTAATATTTCGCAACGTACCTATGAATATACAAAGGTGCAAGTCAATGAAAGACGCTTGCGAAGTGCTGTTTTACAGTTGTTGAGCTATTCAAAAAGTACTGATATTATTGAGCAGTTAGAACATCAGTTTACAACTTCAGACAATATGACTGATAAGCTCAATACATTAAAATGTTCTCAAATTTGCTCGATTAATTTATTCGAAAAGTTAATGCTAGCGTTTGAACAAGAATACACAGAAAACGCGGTGGTGATGGACAAATGGTTTGCGTTGCATGCGACCACAAATTGTCATGACATTCTTGCTAAATTGACACTACTGGCTAGTCATAGACAGTTTAATATCAAAAACCCAAATAAAGTAAGATCATTGGTCGGTAGCTTCGCGGTTTACAATACCGACGGCTTTCATGCGTTAGATGGCAGCGGATACCAATTTTTAACTGATTATTTAATCGAGCTTGACGTGCTAAATCCTCAAATTGCGTCTAGACTAGTTACACCACTTATTCAATATAAAAAGTTTGCGAAAGTTCACCAAGACTTGATGACTATGCAATTGAAAAGATTGCTTGGTCGCGATAATTTAAGCAAAGATTTATATGAAAAAGTAAGTAAAAGTTTAACCCATGAATTGAGTTCTTAAATTTTACTTTGCTAGAATGATGTCAATGCAATGAAACGTTATCTGTTTACAATTAGCTTATCGTATTTGGAATGTGAAAATTTGTATCTCACAGCAGTAAAAACAGTAATTATTACTGCCACTACTGGCGAAAGGGTGCAGATCCCTTCGTTTAGTTTGAGAACATTTATAGAGCCAACAGGTATAAATGGCAATTTTTGTTTAACGGTAAATAGAGAGAATAAAATTCAATCATTTGAACGCATGAGCGCCTAAAACCGGCAAAAAAATTATTTTTGAGTCATTTTGTAGCATAATTTAGCAACTGGTACGATTTGTTCTTGCGATTGGTCTTAAATGATGTAATGATTTTGTTAATCGTGTACACGTCACTAGCAAAACATCGCACAGAGCGATCGTTCGGGAGAATATAAAAACATGACTACTAGGCCTCATGCATTTAAAAAATCGTCAATTGCAGTATGTGTTACTGCGCTTTTAGCTGCTGCATCTCATAGCGCTAAGGCTGCTGACTGGAATTTTGGGGATTTATCAATAACGTTCGATTCTAATTTTACGCTTGCTACAAGTATTAGAACCGAAGAACGTGATTTCAATCTTATCGGCAACAGTAATCAACCTGGTTTAAATTGGTCAGGTTACAATGCTGCAACAAACGTTATTTATCCTTCAGCAGACGTTTGGTCATTAACTGATGGTGCATATTCAACCAATGGTGATTTAGGTAACCTGTCTTATGATAAAGGCGAAGCGTTCTCAACTCAATTCGTAGGTCTTCATGAATTGGAAGTTGCGTATGGCGATTTCGGTTTTTTCGCTCGTGGGTTCTATTTTTATGATTTTGAAAATTCAGACGGTGACCGTGCTTATTCAAATCCTATAACGGGCAATGTTGCAGACCCATGTAGAGACAAGCAAGCATCAGATGAATTATGTAAAGATTTTAGATTGTTGGATGCCTTCGTATATGCTGACTTCTATGTTGGTGAAATGCCAGTCTCTTTGCGTCTCGGTGACCAAGTAGTTAGCTGGGGCGAGAGCACCTTTATACAACATGGTATTAATACAACTAATCCTGTTGACGTGACCAGAGCTCAGGCTCCTGGTGCTGAGCTGAAAGAGGTATTCATTCCTGTTGGAATGCTATTTGGTTCAATCGGTCTAACCGACACGGTGAGTTTATCAGCCTACTATCAATATGAATGGGAACGTTCAAGACTACCTGTTTCAGGCAGCTACTTAGCGACTAATGATTTTGCAGGTGAGGGCGGTTCATTCAATAACATTCAGTTAGGTTTTTCTGGTAATCCTGACATCGATGCGGACACCTTAATAACCCAATTAAACCAATTGGGGTCGGCGCTCCAAGGCGGTGCAAGTCCAGCAGCAATAGGTGCTGCTTACCTTGCATACCCTACTAAGGTTGCAGTTCGAGAGCAGAGCGATGCCGCTCATAATGATGCCGATGACCAAGGTCAATATGGTGTAAAAGTATCGTGGTTTGCCGCTGATTTGAATGAAACTGAATTTAGTTTGTATCACATTAATTACCATAGCCAACGTCCGTTGGTTGCGGGTATAACATCTGATTTTAGACCTCAAGCCATTGCCGCTGATTTAGCTTTGTTGGCTTCACCAGGTGGAATTACAAGAGACAATGTTACTGATTTGCGTGCATTCACAAAATCACGTTTCGATTATCCTGAAGATATTAAATTGTATGGCATTAGTTTTAATACGACGCTAGGCGCAACAGCGTTTGCTGGTGAATTCGCCTATCGCGTTGATGAACCTTTGCAAATTGACGATGTCGAACTACTTTACACCGGTATGCCAGAGCAGTTAGCAAATGCTGGATTGCGGCCTGATCTTGGCGGTATTTCTCAGCTTAAAAATATAGGCAGGGATGTAGGGCCCGGACAAACTGCGTCAGGTTTCTTATTGTCAGACACTTGGCAGGCACAGATGACGGCATCTCATGTTTTCGGGCCTAAGTTTGGTACTGATAACTTTATTGTGTTAGGTGAAGCTGGTTATGTAAAAGTGTTGGACTTTCCAGACCCTAGTGTTATTAGACTTAATGCGCCAGGTACATCTAGGACACCATCATTGGAGCCTGTGCTCGACAATGCGGGTAATGTGATCAGCGATAGGTCTGGTTTACATACTGGTTTATCTGATGGTCCAGAAACAAATCCATTCGCGACCTCGGGCGCATGGGGTTATCGTTTATTAGCAGTCGCGGATTACAATAATATTTTTGCGGGTATGAATTTACGTACAAGAGCAACGTTCTCGCATGACGTAAATGGTACAACGCCAGATCCACTATTCTTATTCTTGGAAGATAGAAAGTCTGCAAATATAGCATTTACGTTGGATTATTTGAGCAAGTGGTCTGCCACAGCATCATATAGTACTTTTTGGGGCGGAATAGGCACAACTAATGCGCTTTCAGATAGAGACTTCGTATCTTTCAATATTAAATACGCAATTTAAGGACGTAGTCATGATTAAAAAACTAGGTTTAATAGCGACAGGGCTCGTTTTAGCTCTGTCTAGTCATTCAGTTTTAGCAAAAGTTTCTCAAGCTGAAGCAGACAAGTTAGGTAGTGAATTAACGCCATTAGGTGGTGAAAAAGTGGGTAATGCTGATGGTTCTATACCTGCATGGACAGGCGGAATTACTGAGTTACCAGCTGGTTATACGCCAGGCGGTTTTCATATTGACCCGTTTGCAAGTGACAAGGTTTTATTTACTATCACTGCCAAAAACTACAAACAATACGCAGAATTTTTAAGTGACGGACAGAACAGATTATTCGAAACTTATCCTGATACTTACAAAATGCCGGTTTATCAAAGCAGACGCTCAGCAAGCAATCCTCAACGAGTTTACGATGCAACCAAAGCAAATGCGATTCGAGCGGAGTTGCTTGATGGTGGCAATGGGCTTAAAGGAGCAGCTATTGGCGTTCCTTTTCCTATTCCAAAGAATGGTTTAGAAGCAATCTGGAATCATACTCTGCGGTATCGTGGTGAAGCCGTTCAGCGAAATGGTGGTCAAGCAGCCGTAACGGCTAGTGGTGATTTTAACGTTATCGGGTTTGATGAGCAGTTAATGATCAAATACTCTGAGCAAGATGCAACACCAGAGTCGTTAAGTGAAGAAAATATTCTGTTTAAGTTTAAACAGAGCGTAACGAGTCCTGCAAGACTCGCTGGCACCGCGTTACTAGTGCATGAAACTGTTGATCAAGTAAAAGAACCACGTCAAGCATGGACTTATAACACGGGTCAACGTCGTGTGCGTCGCGCACCAAACATTGCTTATGATGCACCGGGTACAGCTGCAGATGGTCTAAGAACAACAGACGATTTCGATATGTATAACGGCTCACCAAATCGTTACAACTGGGAATTAAAGGGTAAGAAAGAGCTATATGTTGCCTATAATAATTATGCGTTGCATAGCGATGAGGTTTCTTATGCGGATATTCTAAAACCAGGCCATGTTAATCCTGACCTAACCCGCTTTGAAAAACACCGGGTATGGGTAGTGGAAGCGACATTGAAGGAAGAGTTCCGTCATGTTTACCAAAAACGTACATTTTATTTAGACGAGGACAGTTGGCAAATACAGGTTGCCGATATGTATGACAACCGTGGTGAATTATATCGTGTCGGCATTGCCCATGGTGTAAACTACTACGAGGTGCCGACTCAGTGGTCTACATTAGATGTATATCATGACTTGAATTCTCGTCGTTATTTGGCGATTGGTTTAGATAACGAAGAGCAAATGTATGACTTCAGTATCAAACCCGATGACCGCGCATTTACGCCGCAAGCTCTAAGGCGAGCAGGCAAGAGATAACACAAAAAACGGTTGGCTTTGCCAGCCGTTTTTTTTAATTACGGTGAATAAATGAATTCAAATTTTAAAGGGTTTCTTTTGGTAGGGCTTGTTGCTTTTAGCACAACAGTTTCTGCAAATTCTTCATATCAGGCTCCATTAGTTAATGAGTCTCTCTTACTCGATATTGCAATTGACGATAATATTTTTATAGTGGGTGAAAGAGGGCATATTTTAACGGGGACAACACAGCAAAATTTAACACAAGTTTCAGTGCCCACTAGAACCACATTAACAGCTGTGACGCTTTTTGGTTCAAATGCATGGGCTGTTGGTCATGATGCTAGTATTTTGCATTCATCTGACGCAGGCCAAAGTTGGCAGCTACAGTTGAGCATGCCTGAATTGGATCGTCCATTTCTTGATGTGTTATTTATAGACGAAGACTCTGGCGTTGCTGTTGGAGCCTATGGTTTGTTCTATAGAACAAACGATGGTGGCGAAAGTTGGCAGAAAGAACTTCATGCATCAGTGCTCCCGCAAGACGATATTGATTATTTAGATAGCATTAAAGACGAACCTGCTTTTTACGAAGAGGAGCTGTCATTTATTTTGCCGCATTTTAATCGCCTTAGTTATGCTAATGGCAAATTATATATGGCTGGTGAGGCTGGAATGCTTGCAGTTAGTAAGGATTTTGGTCGGTCTTGGTTACGTTTTGATATTGCTTATAAAGGCTCTTTTTTTGACGTTCAAGAAACTCAAAATGGTCAACTTATTGCGGTTGGTCTGAGAGGAAATATATTTCTCGCGAATGATGATTCACAAGAATGGAACAAGCTCCAAACTTGTGTTACTACCTCATTAAATTCAATTATCGATGGTAAAAATAATAATATTTACATTACGGGTAACAATGGCGTTTTATTATCACTAGATCAAACTAAAGTATCATTTAATGAATACTATCCAGCTAATGATGAAGGATGTTCGATTCATATTTCGATCAAAAAGTTAAAAAATGACTTAAGTGATTCTATTTTGAATGGATTGGTAATTAACGACGCTATGCTTGCTGTTACAGCATCAGGCATAAAGCAAATTGAGTTAAAATAATTAGTATGACAAATTTAATCAACGCAGTAGAAAAAGTAGTTTTTCGTCATAGAATTGCCGTAATTGCTTTTTTCTCCATAGTCACTCTAGTCCTTTTGTATAACGCAGCTCAATTGAAACTAGACGCAGGATTTGAAAAGAACATCCCACTAAATCATGAGTACATGCAAACTTACATGAAGCATCGTCAAGATTTTGGTGGTGCTAATAACGTGCTGGTTTCGGTGTGCGATAAGAATGGTAATATTTTTAATCAAAACTTTTTTGATACTTTTAAAAATGTGCATGACCAAGTTTTTTTCATAAACGGCGTTGACCGTTCTCTAGTGACGTCTTTGTTCTCGCCGGCAACGCGCTTTACCGAAATTGTCGAGGGGGGTTTTTCTGGTGGACCTGTGATACCCGCCGATTTCGACTCGTCAAATCCAGCAGCATTGGATTTAGTTCGAAAGAATATCGATAAAGCAGGTATCTTGGGTCGTCAGGTATCTAGTGATTTCCAATGTGCCATGGTAACAGCACAGTTACTTGATATAGATCCTGAAACGGGACTACCACTAGACACCTTAGCAATAGCCAAAGAGTTAGAAACGCAGCTTCGCGGTCTTTATGAAAATGAAGCAACTTCAGTGCACATTATTGGTTTCGCAAAAATGATTGGTGATGTGGCAGAGGGGGCAAAAGACGTTCTGTTATTCTTTGCAATTGCTATCGCCATCACTGCGTTCATGGTTTTCTTCTTTTCCAAATCTATTATGCTCACTTTCTTGCCGTTATTCTGCTCAATTGTAGCTGTGATATGGCAATTGGGTTTATTAACATTACTCGGCTTTGGTTTGGATCCAATGTCTATTCTGGTTCCGTTTTTAGTGTTTGCTATTGGTGTTAGTCATGGCGTGCAAATGATAAATGCCGTAAGTAAAAAAGTATCGACAGGGATGGATGTAAAACTCGCATCTCAGTACGCATTTCGAACTTTACTTATCCCTGGTGGTATAGCGCTTTTATCCGATACCGTTGGCTTTATGACTTTGCTCGTTATTGATATAGGTATCATTAGAGAATTAGCGATTACTGCAAGTATGGGTGTTGCCGTCATTATTCTAACCAATTTATTATTGCTACCTGTACTAATGTCGTATGTGAAGGTATCCGATAAATACAAGGCCAAATTTGTTGCATCAGCTGAGAAACATGCGAACAGCTGGGATATTGTTGCAAAGTGCGCCAGCCCGAAGGTTGCTATCGTTATTGTTGCAGTGACCGCAGTCCTATTTGGTTTTGGCTTCATGCAATCACAGAAATTAAAAATCGGCGATTTACATGCTGGAGCACCAGCACTGCACGAAGAGTCACGTTATAACCAAGACACGTTCTTAATTACCGACAAATTTGAAATTACGGTTGACTACATCTCAGTTATCGTTGAAACCAAAGTTAATGCTTGCACTGAGTTTGAGTACATGACTACGATGGATGAATTTCAGTGGAAGATGGAGAATATTGAGGGGGTTCAATCTGCTATTTCAATAGCCTCGGTAGCTAAACGTGTTAATGCTGGTTACAACGAGGGCAATCCTAAGTGGGAAGTATTGCCAAGAACTCAATCAACAATGGTGCAAGCAATTTCTCGGGTACCGACTTCAACGGGGCTGTTGAATAGAAATTGCTCGGTTATGCCTATCATTCTGTTCATGGAAGATCACAAGGCCCAAACCATCGAAAGAATTGTTGCGGCTGTCAAAGAAATTAGCCGAGAATATGCAACAGAGGACCTGCAATTCAAGCTTGCATCAGGACCAGTTGGCGTAATGGCGGCGACTAACGAGGCAGTAAAAGAGTCACAAGACCCAATGTTGTACTATGTGTTTGGTGCGGTGATTATATTATGTCTTATTAGTTTTAGGTCACTAAGAGCCACGTTAGCTGTCGTTATTCCGTTGTATGTCGTATCGGTTTTGGCACAAGCACTAATGACTTATTTAGAAATTGGCTTAACTGTTTCAACTTTACCGGTTATTGCATTAGGTGTCGGCATTGGTGTTGATTACGGAATTTATATACTTTCTACAATGACACTCAAATTGAGAGAGGGACTTTCAGTGCAAGCGGCTTACCTTGAGGCTTTAAAAGAACGTGGCAGTGCCGTATTGTTTACTGGTATAACCTTGGCGATTGGGGTAAGTACTTGGGTGTTTTCAACTCTCAAATTCCAAATGGATATGGGAATATTGCTAACGTTTATGTTTATTGTGAACATGCTCGGTGCAATTATTGTACTTCCAGCCATCGCTAGACTATTGTGGTTTAGATCGGTAGAAAAATAATTCTGAGTAATTATTTGAAAAAAGGCCGTAAGGCCTTTTTTTATGCACAAATTGAACATGCTTATGCACTTTGTAAATTAAAGGTTAAATATAGCTTTCAAAACGTTAATAATTTGGCGAGAATACCGATAATAAAAGAGATAGATAAGGTTAGCTGAAGCTGATGTCTTAACATTTATTCACTAAAAGAGAGTGAATAGCATCGAATAACTTACCTTAAATCCAACATACAACTATTGAGAACGTAAATGTCGGTAACAAACCATCAACATTCTGTTTTGCTTGAGCGTGTTTTTTCGCTAATTAATGAGAAAGTAGATAACGGTGACGCAGCGTTAATTCAACAATTTGCACGATTGTTATATAAAAATATGTCTTTCGAGGACATTAATGGACGCAGTGACAGTGACCTTTATGGCGCAACATTGAGTTTATGGCGACTCACACAGACCTTTACTGTGGATAGCCCTTGTATAAAAGTATTTAATCCTGAAATTTCTAAACACGGTTGGCAGTCTTCGCATACCGTGATAGAGATTATTATTAAGGATTTACCGTTTTTGGTCGACTCCGTACGCATGGCCATTAATCGATTTGACTTCGCAGCACATCTTTTACTGCACTCTCCGATGCATGTAACTCGCAATAAAGAAAACAAAGTAACGGGCTTTGTTGACAGTAAATCTAGGTCCAATAAAGACTCGTCTGAAACTGTCATTTTTGTAGAAATAGATCGTCAAGCCAAAAGGTCAGATATCGATAAACTGAGAAATGAGTTGTTATCAGTAGTCGATGAAGTTTCTCTTTCCGTTGCTGATTGGCAGCCGATGCGAGAAAAATTAGCTACCATTACCAATAACTTTGAAAAATCAAAATCAATTGCATCCTCAGCTATTAAATCTCAAGGAAAAACTTTTTTAAATTGGTTAAATGATCATAACTTTACTTTAATGGGATATCGTTATTATCAGGTGAAAGCGATTGAAGGCGACCATCGTTGGATACCAGAAAATGATTCTAGCCTTGGATTGATGAAAAATTCTATAAACGATCGCCAACGAGTTCTGTCGAACTTACCCGCGACTGCAAGAGATGCAGCTCTGAGTGACAATCCGCTAATTCTTACTAAAACAAACAGTCGTGCTCGCGTTCATCGGCCTGCTTACATGGATTACGTTGGGATCAAAGAGTTTGATGCGAAGGGTAATCTCATTGGTGAGCATCGGTTTTTAGGTCTATATTCAGCATCTTTTTATAACAGCAGTGCAACAGACTTACCGATGTTACGTGAGAAAATTGAACGGATGTGTGAAATATCAGGTTTTGATAAAGGCACACATGCGTATAAAGCATTTGTAAATATTGTCGAAACGTATCCACGTGATGAACTGCTACAAACACCTGATGAAGAACTCGCGCAGATTGTAAAAGGTATATTCCAAATGCAAGAGCGAGGGATTTCTCGGTTATTCGTGCGTAAAGATGCGTTTGGTCGTTACTATTCTTGCCTAGTTTATGTACCAAGAGAACGCTACAACACCCAATTAAGAACTGAGACACAGGCTTTGCTTAAGCGCTCGTTCAAGTCGGATGAAGAAGTTGAATTTAATACGTATTTCTCTGAATCTGTGTACGCTCGTACGCATTACATCGCCCGCGTAAAAAATAATAATATGGAGTTTGATGTGAAAGAAATTGAAGATAATTTGATTGAGCTAACGAAGTCATGGCAAGACAAGTTAGCTGCCAAAATCACATCTGCATACGGTGAAGCAAGCGGTAAGGCGATTCAGAAAAAATATGTTAATGCATTCAGTCGCAGCTATGCAGAGCATAGCCTGCCAAGTGCTGCACTAGTTGATATTGACAGGGTTGAATTATTGTCAGACGAAAATAAACTGGATATTCTTTTTTATCGTCCTCAAGAGGAAAGTCCAGAAAGTGATATTGTTAAATTAAAATTGTATCACCGTCACGTGCCAATACACTTGAGCGATGTGCTACCAATGTTGGAAAACTTTGGGTTACGTGTTGTAGATGAAAGTCCATTCCGAGTAACAGATGATGAGGGCGTGGTCAGCTGGATCATGGACTTCACTATGCTGCACAAGAATGGACAAAACTTCCATATGGAAAAAGCGCAACAGCTTTTTCAAGATGCGTTCACTAAAACATGGAACAAAAATCTTGAAGATGATGGTTTTAACCGTCTAATTCTTAGTGCGGGCATTACCGGACGCAACGTCACTATATTGCGAGCATACGCGAAATATATGCGGCAAATTGGAACCTCATTTAGTATCGATTACATGGCTAACACGCTTTCTAACTATCCGGATATCGCAACTGATGTCGTCAGTCTGTTTAGATTGTTGTTCTGTCCAACTATCAAGCGTATGCCGAAGAAGATAGAAACATTAAAAGCTGAAATTTTGGCTAAACTTGACAATGTGTCGAACCTTGATGATGACAGGATAATACGCCGCTATTTAGAATTATTAAATGCTACGGTACGCACCAATTTTTACCAAAATGACAATGCAGGTAATGAGAAGTCTTATATCTCATTCAAATTGTTACCGAGTAAAATTGACGATATGCCGTTACCGGTACCTAAATTTGAAATTTTTGTGTATTCACCGCGTGTTGAGGGCGTTCATTTGCGCGGAGGAAAAGTTGCTAGAGGTGGCTTGCGCTGGTCTGATAGACAAGAAGATTTCAGAACAGAAATTTTGGGTTTAGTTAAAGCGCAGCAAGTCAAAAATACGGTGATTGTGCCTGTTGGTGCTAAAGGTGGATTCGTCT
>Ga0256370_100047_pt1 | contig 17172 bp, 10 predicted proteins | sample SI3UviralmetaG_FD_190078 | JGI IMG/M metagenome (GOLD analysis project Ga0256370, IMG submission 190078) | Sea-ice brine viral communities from Beaufort Sea near Barrow, Alaska, United States - SI3U | ecosystem: Environmental > Aquatic > Marine > Coastal > Brine | place: USA: Alaska | collected... | reverse complement strand
CACCTGAACGATATCCGGTTGAGACGTAGCCATACACGAAAGTGTCTTTATCGACATTCCAATCTGCCTGTAAACGCCAAGTTGTTTTACTCCAACTATCATCAAGTTGATGCTGATTTTTAGGCACCGAAAGGTAAGCAAATACATCGTCACCTCCGTTTTTTTCATCGTTTGAATAACGCAGGCCAGCAGTTAAAGCCAGCTCATCGTTAACTTGATATTCTAACTGACCATATAAAGCAGTAGCCGTTGTTTCTAGATTATTTTGACCGTAATATAGAAAACCACCGTCACCATTAGCAGTAGCTTCAAATGGTGCGCCAATCAACGAAGAATAAAACTGATATAAACCGGGCTGAAAACCAGGAAAACCTAAGAAAGTCCCGCTATCTGCAGGTAAACCAAACTCCGGGGGAAAACCACCGTAATTAGCGGCAATCAAATCTCCCTGCATTAAACCAAAACCGCGCTCTACGAAATCACTATATTGACTCTCTTGACTATTAAAATAGTACACACCAGCAATGAAGTTTACGGCACTATCGTAGTTAGATACCACCTGTAATTCATGCGATGTGAACTCACCCGATTGAATAACACTAGCGGTCATATCTGAGGCAACAGTAATAGGCGCGCCGGTTGCAGGATTAGGTAAATAAACACCCCCCGGGATACCAACAAGTGTTGTTATTTGTCTGAACATCTCAGAGAAGTTCATACCACCAAAGGCCGCATTAGAAACATCACCGTCAGCAATAGAGTCATAAGTAAACTCGTTGTCACCGAATGTATATTTAAATTCTAAATCGTCTACTTTCAACGTACTGATAAAGGTTAGGCGTGTTGTTTCCACATCTTGTTGGCCTAAAGTATCCACGTTTGTTTGATTAATATCATTCACTGCCGGATTAGGTATGGTGTAACCCGACACGTGATTAAGTGCATTTGAACCAAAGTAAATGCCAGGTAAGTTGGCAGCTCCACCATTTACAAACTCAGTCGGATAAGCATCGCCTAAATAACCTGGCGACGGGTTTTCGCTGCGCTCATAATTCATGTAGCGTAATGAACTGGAGAAGTTGTCGGTCCAATCCGCTTTTAAAGTCATTGAATAATAAGTTCTATCTTTATTGTCCAAATCGCCAACATCCGCTGCTAGATTTTCTTGTAGAGCGTCACGCTCCATTTTAGATATAGTAGCGATACCAGAAAACGTGTCGCCTAGAGGTCCTGTTATCTGGCCTTGAGTGACTAAATAACCGTCATTGCCGACTTCTAAATTAAGGTAACCACCGAAGTTTTTTTGCGGTTCTTTACTGATAACATTAATGGCTCCACCTACGGCATTTCGACCATATAACGTACCTTGAGGTCCTCGGAGCACCTCGATACGCTCAATGTCACAAAAATTACAATACTCAAAAATACCGTTTTCGGTATTGTATACACCATCAGTGTAAATCCCCACCCCTGGGTCTGATCCCAGTGCAGTGGTAGGTCGTCCAACACCACGAATAGATATTCTACTAGAAGTAATAATTAAAGAGGGGGAATATTGCACTAAGTCTTGGCTACCATCGATATTCATCTCGGCCATGCTTGCTTCGCTAAAGGCACTGACCGCTTGGCCAGTTTCCATCAATGGAGTAACACGTTTTGTAGAAGTGATTGAAATTACTTCTATGCCAGCAGCTTCTGCTATTTCATCAGCTTCTTGATCTTGGGCAAAGGTCGTTGAACTTGCGCTAATACAAATTAATGCCCAAGCTAAAGGAGTGAGTTTAAAACCGTTATGTTTAGTAGTATTAAGGACCATCATATTTCCCCGTATTTTAAATTATTTATGTTTTAGTGTTGTTGAGCCTGCAGCTTTATAATTATTTCTGCATGTCTGCTTTTGTTTAAATCGTATTTTGACGCCATGTAGGCAGCTATTAGATAGATAACTAAGGGTACTGGACCGGCAATAATCCCAAGGTTAAAAAGAACCTCATCGCTCACCATGGAAACGTCTACTTGTTTCGGAAAAGCGATAACTTCTAAGCCTATACCTGCCAGTAAGGTACCAATACCGAAGGTGGCTTTTTGGGCAAAAGAGTTGGCTGCAAAAAATAGTCCCTCTTGACGCTTGCCTGTATTAGATGCATGTAAATCGGCAATATCTGCCAACATAGAACCGATAATGATCCCGGCTGCAATAAAGAAACTGTAGCCACCGACATAAGTTGCAAACAAAACGGGCATTAATAAGTCAGAGCCATTGTCAGGTAAGATACTAGTCAGCCTCAATATAATCGGACTAAAACTAAAGACTGTGGCTATCAGAAGGCAAGCGACTAAGCTTGGCATTTTATCGATACGTTTCGATAATATAGGCGCGATGATTGAAGCTGGAACAAGACCAACAACTATTGTTAGGGTCAATAATGAAATTTGTGCGGTAGACAACTCAAAGAAGTAGCTACCGAGGTACAGCATAAAAGTGGCACCTGCACCGCCGGCAATCATCGTGAGCACTTGAACCAAAAAGATAAGTTTAAAAGGCTTCAGTTTAATCGCTTCAAAAAACGCTTTGAAACTTCTACTAAAATCTATTTTTTTCTGATTATCCGGCGCTTTTTGCAAAAATGGAATAGTATGTCTGGTGCCTATGATACATATAATCATCGCAAAAAAAGCAATTATCCCAGCCAATGCACCAAGACTGCTATATCCTGCGGCATTTAACATGCCATTTGGAAAAGCCTCTGTAGATTTGAAAAATGAATTAAGTGCGACTACTGACAATGTTATGCCACCGATGTATCCCAAGAAAGTACGGTAACTTACAATTTTTGTCCGTTCTTCATAATCCCGGCTCAACTCAGCTCCCAACGCATTGTGCGGAACATTAAACATGGTAAGCATCACTCTAACGACAATAGACCAGCCCAGTAGCCAAAAGAATAATGACTGCTGGTCGAGACCGGCTGGCGGCGAAAACAACATATATAATGAAATTGGAAAAGGGATAACAGCCGCAATCATGAAAGGATGACGCCTACCCCACTTTGACTGCCAATTATCTGAGATGTCTCCCATTAAGGGGTCGGTAATGGCATCAAATAACAAAGCAATAAGCGCTGCCAGTCCAGCAACAATCGCTGGCATGCCAAGTACCTGACTAAAATAGAACACGACAAACGACTGAAACGCAGTCTCTTTTACGCCTTGTGACATTTGACCAACGCCGTATGCTATTTTGGTGAAGAACGTAAGTTTTAACATTTCTGTTTACCTTTATTGAACACTTGAAACTATAAGCAGTTTTTTTAGTGTCAATATTATAATTTGAACTTACAGTATGTATTTACTACTTTCAAGAATTATTTAACAAAATTTACATTTTATTATCATTTGCGTTAAAATATTTACAAAAATATCGATTGAGTTTTATGGTGAATTTGAACTTTTGGTATGCTTTGAGTTGATGAGGTTTCTGTGGCATGAGTGATGAAAGTTATTATTCAGCCATTTTTAAATTCTGAGGCTAACGTCAATGGGGGCGGTGACCATATCAAGTCAGGCAATACGTGTCGCCACTGCTAGGTTTGGGCTGAATGATTGTACTCAAGCAATGGGTTCATGTATTTTGTTGAATACAAAATCAGTATTGAGTAAAGCGCCCTAAAAATTCAGAGCACTTCACTTACCCTTTACCCTTTAGCTAAATTAATACCTAAAGACGCAGCAGCTTTGGCTACATATTTATTAGTTTGCATCCAACCAGCGACTAGTTCTTCTGACTTACTTTGGTCTTCAAGCGCATCCCAGCTTGCTAATAGATTCTCAGGTGTTTGTTGATCGGGGGGAAGATAAATACCATCCGTTTCCTTGATTACGGCTCTCGCATAACCACCTGCACCGCAACCTAAAATAGCACGGTTTGGACCATTCTCAGCCACTAAAGCAAGTAAGGCTGTGGTTACTGATTCAACGGTCATTAGTTCCAAAACACGTTTATCCTCAATTAACTCTTCCGTCATGGCGGTGCGCGCAGTTGGCGATAAACAATTGACCTTAATATTGTTTTTCTGGCCTTCAATACATAGCGTATTCATTAAGCCCACTACCGCCATTTTTGCAGCACCATAGTTTGCCTGCCCAAAGTTACCGTACAAACCAGAAGACGACGTAGTCATAACAATGCGACCATAGTTCTGGTGCTTCATGATGTCCCACACTGCTTTTGTGCAGTTAACCGAGCCCATAACATGCACATCAAGCACTAATTGAAAGTCCTCGATAGACATTTTACCAAAGGATTTATCACGCAGGATCCCCGCGTTGTTAACTAAAATATCAACGCGCGACCATAAGGTCATTACCTCTTCTATCATGCTCTGAACCTGCTGCATGTTCGCAACATTAGCTCCATTAGCGATAGCTTCACCACCTGCTTTTTGAATTTCAGCGACCACGTCTAACGCACCTTGTGACAAGCTGCCATCTGCATTACCCAGGTCGTTGACCACTACTTTTGCTCCGCGCGCAGCGAGCGCTATTGCGTGAGAACGGCCTAAGCCCGCTCCGGCTCCCGTAACGATGGCCACTTGGTTATCATATCTTATGCTCATACTGTCCTCTTTAATTACATTGTTTACGCTGAGACTATTGTCATAGTTAACCACTGGGCGGTTAATGCAGGCTTTTCTATTGATTCAATTTCTATCGTTACATTCCAAGTTAGTAAGAATTCGTTCGGACGTTTTTCTATTACATCAACCAACACCATGCTGCCTCTTACTTTGCTGTTCACTTTAACTGGGTGCAAAAAGCGAATTTTATCAAAACCATAATTAAGGCCCATAATGGTATTTTCAAGATTAATTGACGCGTCGTAAGCAATCGCTGAAAGCAATGATAATGACAAAAACCCATGTGCAATCGTACTACCAAAAGGTGTTTCTTTTGCTTTTTCAACATCAACATGAATAAATTGATGGTCGTGGGTTGCGTCAGCAAACATATCTATTTGCTCCTGACTAATAGTGAACCAACGAGACACACCGCTTTGCTTACCAATATAATCAGTTAACACTGCAGAGTTTATGGTTATTGCCATAAAAAATCCTTTATTTTTAAATAGGTTGAAATGCTTAAATCAATGATAGGTAATGTGCTTTTAACGTTCGCTTGTCTATCTTACCCGATCCTAAGCGGGGTAAGCTTTGTTTCACTAACCAAATTTTATGTGGCACTTTGAAGTGGGCAATCAACTCAACTAGAAATAGCTGTAGACTAAGCTCATCCACCGGCTCACTGTTGTTTATACAAACAACAGCGCCAACCACCTCCCCTAAACGTTGGTCAGGTAGTCCAAACACAGATGCTTCGAGGGTACTTGGATGTTTATAAATTGCATTCTCTACTTCAAGACTAGATATATTTTCACCACCACGAATAATAATATCTTTAATCCTATCAACAATATAAATAAAACCATCTTCATCTACATAGCCTAAGTCGCCGGTTTTAAAATAACCATTAGAAAAGGCCGCCAATGTGGCTTTTTCATCTTGCCAATAACCAATAATATTGGATATTGATTTAATCGCAATTTCACCTATGTCACCTTGCGGTAAAGGCTGATTTTCATCGTTGAATATTTTGACATCAACAATCGGTGGTGTCGGAAAACCGGCGCTGGTTGGTTTAGCCAAGTATTCTACTGGACCGTTTACGGCGCCCAGCGCATTGGTTTCTGTTAATCCGTAGCCACAACTCGGGTTACCTGATTTGAATAATTGGCTAATTTTTCTAACATGTTCAGGAGCCCTAGCCGCTCCGCCCGCACAGATATCAACTAATGAGTCTAAATCATAATTATCTTTGTCAGGATGATTCATTAATTCCATCGACATAGTAGGCACGCCGTTAAAATAGGTAACTCGTTCTTGCTCAATTAGCTTAAGTGCTAACGCAGCGTCCCAATAAGGCATCATTACGGTTTTTCTACCTATTAACATGGACAACAAAAACAAGGTATGACACCCCGTGACATGGAATAAAGGGACAGTCAACAAGGCTGCTGGCGCGAATGCAGGTTCTACCTCGCCAGCTCCATTGGCGATGCCAGCAGCTGAGCCCAGCATCAACCAAGTATATAACGCAGTTAACACGCTTTCATGATTGGACACGGCGCCCTTGGGGCTTCCAGTAGAGCCAGAAGTGTAAAAGATAGTCGCAATATCATTACTCTCAACCTTGCACTGCTGTTGCTGAACTGATCGCTTAAGATTGTTATTTAACCCAAGGCTATTATTTGGCTCAAGGGAGTTTTCTAGATCGCGGCTATTAGTAATGAATTGATTAATTTTAGTCATCAAACACAATGATTGGTTCTGTTCTTGGTTTGGCCTTGCAATCAAGCAAGCAATTTTGAGATTTTGCAGCGTACTGTTTAGCACATCAAAACGTTTATCGTCCACAATGACCAGACTCGCTTGGCTGTGTTTAATTACATGCGCAAACTCATGTTCGTTCCACCACGCATTTACTGGCACTGCGACTGCGCCTAGCATGGTAATTCCCATAAAACTAACTATCCATTCCGGATAATTACGCATAGCAATTATCACTTTGTCGCCCTTACCTATGCCGCATTCTTGGCTAAGCACGTGACTGAAGGTGGTTGCCAGCTTATGTAGTTTGGCAAAGCTGTAGCGTTCATCCAAATACACTAAAAATTCGGCGCTTGCGTGTGCATCAGCCGCTGCCTTATACATTTCACCTAATGATGTCGGCAAAGATGCAAAAGCTGGATACGTTATGCCATCGCGCTCTTTAGTCACAACCTCAAAATCTGAATCAGCCGCGGTGATTTTTAGGACTTCCTTGATAACCGCTTTAGCGTTCGCTTGATCAATGACAATATCTTGGTTTTGCAGTTGCATTTTATTTTCCTAAAGGAGCGTTTCAAACTGGTCATATTTACTTAATGCCATTCACTTTCTAATGAATGGATTATTCCTAATTTGAACTTACAGTATGCTTTAATTACTTTCAAGTATCTTTTAACATTTGATTGACGAAAAATTAACAGCTTAGCTTAAACCTATATATTGTGCGTTGTACATTAGCGAATTATCACATACACTTGAAATTGAACTTTGAGTATAATTTTTGACTAGGTGAAAATAACAAGCATGCCTCTTTTGGATGACAATAAAATAAGCTCCCCCTTTAGTAAGACCAATCAACATGGCCAAAAATATAAAACCATTCTGTCAGCAGCCTCAGAACTTTTTAATGTGCATGGCACCCGCGGCACGACACTTATTCAAATAGCGAGCAAACTTAATCTCACTAAAACTAGCCTTTATTATTATGCGAAAAACAAAGAAGAGCTGGTTTATCAGTGCTATTTGAATACCTGCATAGAACTACAAACAATGATTTCACAAGCAAAATCAACTCAAGGATTAGCAATAAACAAAATAGAAATATTGCTGAGATTAAATTTTGACTGCTGGCATGGGATCATCAACGGTACCAGAGGACATTTAGCCGGACTAACTGAAATTTCATCTTTATCGGCTAAACACCAGCGCGAAATATCTGAACTGTATACAACGTTTGTCGTCCAAGTAATGGAAATTATTGATGAAGGGAAAACTGACGGTAGCATTCAAGCAGTCGACCCAGTTAAAGCTGCAAGTGCTATGTGGGGCGCTATTTTTTGGATCCCCGTTTGGTTATATTCGGTTGAGCAAGAACACCAAGAAAGTGCTTATTTGCAGTGGGAGTCCATAATTAAATATGGTTTACACGCAGGTCCTGACAAGTTTCAGTTTTCGTGTATCGAGCTTCCCAAACAACCGCCGACTCTTGATGGATTTGATAGAAGCGAACAAAGCCGTATAAAGCAAGAAGCATTTTTTCATATGGGCTCGATTTTCTTCAATCAAAAAGGATTTAAAGGCACCTCTCTCGACGAACTAGCGCAATCCCTAGGCGTGACCAAAGGTGCTTTTTACTACCATATAAAGAATAAAGACGATCTCTTAATCAAGTGCTTTGAACGCACAATAGATATTGAACGCTTTGTACTGCAAAACGCACTGGCTAAAGAAAATTGCACTGGTATACAAAAGCTCGCTTACGCAGCGCAGCAATTGTATAACATTCAATCTGGAGAACAGGGTCCGTTAATTCGATATACCCGCATGTGGTCGTTGGATAGTGAGAAACGCCAGAAAATGGAAATTGAAACGACTAAAATTCGTCATTTGTTTGGTGACATTATTCAATTAGGCATTGAAGACAACAGCCTTAAAAACACTGACTTACTCGTTGCTGGGGCTATTATTGCCGGCGCTATTGAATCGATTCCAGATTTGGGTGATGCCATTAATCCGAATAATATCATGCAAGATTCAGCCGATTTTTTACATATATTCTTTAATGGCATCGCCACTTGAGCTAAGCTAAAACCAAGCTTTAACTACAACCAATCAGGGTGAGTATCAAAACTCGCGCTGTCGATATTTTTCACTAAATTACCCCAGTGATAGGTTAACGGAAGCTCACTTGCATAGAAGTACTTCATGGCTTGAAGCTTACCTTTATAGAATTTTTCATTATCGACATGCAACTCAGTCTCAAGCGCTTTTGTTGCGATGTCGGCCTGCTTGAGCCACAACCAAGCAATAGTCACATGGCCAAGCATATTCAAATAACTCACTGAATTTGAGAATACTAGATCAATATGTTGTGTTTGAGCGGCGCTCATCACTGCTGTTGTTACTTGCTTGATATTATTCAACGCATCGTTCAATTCATTCGCAAATTTCTGCAAGCTTGGCGTCGACTTCACATTCTCGGTTGTTGAGTACATTTCATTTAAAAACGTGTGGTAACCAGCAAAATCGTTCATTGGTACTTTACGTCGCAACAAATCTAGCGATTGAATACCTGTCGTACCCTCATGAATTGGATTGAGTCTATTGTCACGATAAAACATTTCAACCGGATGCTCGTTTACGTAACCATGACCACCTAAGACTTGAATGGCTAGGTCATTTGATTTAGGTCCCCATTCCGATGGCCAACTTTTGATAACCGGGGTTAAAAAATTAAGGATAGTTGAGGCTTTTACTCGCGCTTCTTCCGTTGTTGCTGTTTGTTCGTCCTCAGCTAATGAGTGCCCATATAAACATAAAGCATACGCCCCCTCTGAGTAGGCCTTTTGAACAAGTAGCATGCGTCTTACGTCAGGGTGCTCAATGATGTTTACAGGCGGTGAAAATGGGTCTTTAGCGGACAACAATCTGCCCTGCGGTCTTTGTTTTGCATAATCAAGCGAATATTGAAAACCAGTTAAGGCAGTGAGTGCGGCGCCCGTTCCAACCAAAATACGCGCTTCATTCATCATATGAAACATGTACATCAAGCCTTTATTTTCCTCTCCAACGAGATAACTAACCGCACCGTCTTTTTCACCAAAACTCAACGCTGCTGAGGTGTGTCCGCGTCCGCCCATTTTATGAAATAACCCCGCTAAAGCGACTTCATTTCGTTCACCAATACTGCCATCTTCGTTGACCAAAAATTTAGGTACAATAAATAGTGAGATCCCTTTTACACCTTTTGGTGCACCTTTTACTCGCGCTAGCACCAAATGAACAATGTTCTCTGAAAGGTCGTGGTCACCACCTGATATCCAAATTTTATTACCACGCACTCGATACGTACCGTCCTCTTCTTTAGTAGCAGAAGTTGTGAGGTCAGCCAAGCCCGAGCCTGCGCCTGGTTCAGTCATTGCCATAGTGCCAAAGAAGCGCCCTTCCCGCTGCGGTGCAACCCACTTTTTAATTTGCTCAGGAGAACCATGTGCTTCAATTAGATTACAGTTTGCGTGAGTTAATGAAATATAACCTAGACTAGTGCTTCCCGCAGCCGACAAGTAAGCAAAAGCGCCACTCGCTGCAATCAAAGGCAGTTGCATACCGCCTGACTCATAGTCGGTTGTCGGGGCAGTTAAACCCGCATCAATAACCGCATCAAGACCGGCTTTTATCTCAGGTATCAAATGAACGTTGGTGCCATCAAATGTAGGTTCATTACTGTCTACTTTATGTTGAATGGGTAGATAATACTTTTCCGCAATAGCTTGAGCTATATTGATTGCCGCATCAAAGGATTCACGATCATGATCTTTATAACGATCACGGTCTGTTAAAGATTCAATATCAAACATTTCATACAAAAAGAATTCGATGTCTCTGCGACTAACAATAGGTGCTGGCATAGGAATGATTCCAATAGTGTTGGTTGTATATTATGTACTTTATAATTATTTTACAAAATTGTTGTCACATAGGTGACAGTTAAAGTAAAGATGTGGGACTAAAGAAGTTAGTAAATTGAATTTTCCAGCGTTAATTTACATTTAAAACTGGCCCAGAAATGGTATTGCGTTTTTAATCTAACTCACACGTTTAATTTCCCTCCATTTACCCGTTGTCTGTTTTGCTAACATTAATGCAGATTAGAAAGAGCGATGAGCAATTACGGCGCATTCGCCGACTCTGATTTAATCAACTGATGTTGATCATAAACCAAGCAAAGCAATCCTTATTGCACAAAACTGGGAAGTATTTTATTCTTCCTATACTAATAAAATCCATTGTCACAGCTTGAACATTTAACATGACACATCACGCTAAGATTTAGAGGAAGTTCAAAATGAAGTTAACAATTATATTGTTAGGACTCATGTGTGCATTTGCATCTAGTGTAAAAGCACAAGAATTTTCCATTGGCCATGGTATCCAATATAGTGGATTAGTTGGTGCACAGGCTGCTTGGAAAAATGAAAATCATAATATTCGAGCTTCTCTTGGTCTTATCGGTGCTGGAATTGGTTACGACTATTTCATAAATGACGAGGTTTCGCTTGGTGGCTCGCTAACAAAAACCATAACAACCATATATTCGTTAAATGCTACCTACTATCTTTCTGGAAACGCCCAAGAAGGATTTCGCATAGGTCTTGATGTTGGCCGAACGAATGGTGATATTGACTGGCCTAGTTTGAGTGGATCGACTAATGAAAGCGAAACCAGAACGATTGCTTGGTTTAGTGTTGGATATCAATTTTGACTAGGATATTGTAGATAGTGGTAAATCGATAGGTCTTGCTATGGTCAACAAACCAATATATTTGGTTTCTCATTACATTCCGGGTAGTTAACTAATGCCAACGAACCGGAAAAATCTCCTTTTATGTCTTTTTTACTCCCATTAAATTGCAGCATATCACTCTGTGTTTATTAATCTTTATTGAAGCTATTAATCATAACGCACAAAGATTTGATCAATATCAAAAATATACGTAACCAACTCAGTATGCTAATGCTCTGTTTTGAACACGGGGATAATTATGAATATAAAACAAGTAGCTGCAATTGCTAAAAAACGCGAAATTAAGCTGGGTAAGTTAAAGAAGGCTGATTTGATAAGAACCATACAACTGCAAGAAGGCAATTTTGACTGTTTTGGTAAAGCAACTACCGGAGAGTGCAACCAATTGAACTGTTGTTGGCGTAGTGACTGTCTTGCTCCCCGCAAACAGGCTAATCACTGAGTTAATTTAGCAAATGATTAGCTGATTTAACTCATCTTCTAATGCAATAGAGCTAAACTACAGGCCACAAAAATCACCAACAATTGGTGCTTAATTGTTTACTTACAGTTTGATATTTTAACCTCAAATTACTGCATATATTTAGAAGTATTGGCGGTCTGATGTTTACAAAAAGACAACACCCTTTAAATTTACTTGGCAATGTGAAGACTAATAAATGGCGACATATACCCAATTAGATGAACAAGAAATTCAAACGTTAGCAGATGATTATCAACTCACTGTGGCCGAATTTGAACCTTTAGACGGTGGTAATGGAAATTCCAGTCATTTAATAAAAACCCAGGAAAAAACTTACGTTCTTACAGTCTGTGACGATAAAGTTTTTGATGAAGTATTTAATATGGGACAGTTATTACTGTTATTGGAAAAGCAAGATATGCCTTGCACGCGTTTAATATCCACAATTAATAGTGATATTTTAACAAGTTATAATAACAAACCCATAATGCTTAAGGCATATATTGAAGGCCAGGTGCACGATAATCTAAATGAAACAATGCTATTTCAACTTGGCATTCAAGCCGCTAGATTAAATCAAATCGCCGCACCAGACTATTTACCTACCAATCACCCATTTGGACACCAACTTTTCCCCAAGGTTATTGGCCTTAATATTGATAAAAAATATGAAGTATGGCTAGCAAATGAACTTACTCACCTAGACAATAATCTATCTGAGAGTTTACCCCGAGGTTTGATTCATGGTGATTTGTTTAATGACAATTTATTATTTGAAAATGGAAAATTTAAGGCGATTATTGATTTTGAAGAAGCCTGTTGTTACTACAGTGTGTTCGAATTAGGCATGGCCATTGTCGGAACTTGTTTAGATAACACCAGTATAAGCTTCAATAAAGTAAGTGCGTTAGTTAATGGCTATCAGCAGGTTCGGCCATTAGAGCCTATAGAAAAAGACAGCTTGCAAACCTTTGTCCGATACGCAGCAACAGCCACTTCTTATTGGCGTTTTAACAAATACAACATTGAAATGCCTAGCGAAGCCAAAGCAAACCATCACTGGCAAATGGTAAAGATCGCCAAAGAAGTTAGTGCTATTTCAAAAACTAAATTTTTGGCGGCCATATTTAAATAATAGGTTTTGATTTTATTAGTTTTAAGATTTTTTCACTGGTTGCTGGTGAATAGTGTCAATAAGTGAAACAGTGCTTTTGGTGAAGTTATACTACTCATTTTTATCAGTAGTAGTATGGTGCCTTTCCTCTTAGACAATCATTATACCGCTATCCATTATTCAGTGCAGACTTAATTGTATGAAACGCCCAGATTATATTGGGCGTCTGCATACCCTTTTTATCTTATTTATACTCGTTCGCCCTAATTGAGGTTTCAGTTGATATCTCAGCTACAGTCCGCCTATTCATCGTGTGCGCCGTTTCGGTATTAGCTGGATCTATTAATCTTGATGATCCAAAACCGATAGCCTCTACTCTGCTTGACGCTATGCTATGTGTTTCTATCAACTCCTGTTTAACTGCGTTTGCGCGTCGCTCAGACAAGTATTGGTTGTAATGGGCTTTGCCTCTAATGTCTGTATGTCCTTCTAATACCACGCTTGTGTTTGAATGTTCTTGCATGAATTTTGCTAGTTTAGCGACTTCAGCAAGATCACCTTGCGTCAGTTCAGAGGAATTGAGCGCAAACAGCAAATTAAGTCTCATCAATTTAGTTTCAGTTTCATAACGCTTACAATTATTGGCACCAACTGCATCAACGCTTGGCGTGTTTACGCAACTATCGAGCGTGTCTATTGCAGTGTCTCCATCAGAATCTATTGGCACACTATGTATAGTAGCAGCCTGTTCTGGCTCACTTTTTGGTGTCGCCGGAACTTCTTTATTCTGCTGTCTGTATTTTTTGCTAGGTTGATTGTCGGCAAATGGGAAATACTGAATACCGGCATAAACATTATTTACCCTATGTCGGTTAAGTTTTACCGTTTCAATCCCCAAATTAAACACTATATCTTCTCTAAACAAATACCTTACACCAATGCCCATTGGCACATCTTGTCCACTTGTTCTATCAAACCCTTTTAACACTGGGTCTGTTGTTTTATATTTTTGTTCCCAGTCTAAGTATCCTGCTTTTGCAAATACTTTTGCACTGTTGGATATAGGGAGCGATACCACTATACTTATCTGGGACCCCTGAGCTGTCTCTGGGTACACTGTTTCAGCGGCAGCGTAAAAAACGGCTAAATCGTCAGCCAAAGTAGAGCCAGAGAACTGAACTAAACGCTCACCAAAGTCAATATATTCAAGTTGTAGTGCAAAGTATTGGTTAATTTGATAACCAATATTGGCTCCATAACTCCAGTCGGTTTCGTCTACGTCTATTGATATTGCATATATATTACCTGCGGCATAAGCTTGGTCAATATCTTCCTGTCTTATATTGGTTTTCGACATACCCAGATTGCCGCCAACATAGAGTCCTGTAGGCCAATATTTTTCTAACTTGCACTCATTGTTAAGTTCGCAGTCTGTATTCTCGGTTACCGCAGCATGGAGCCAACTGGTGCTTAATATTAAGCAAGCGAAAACAAATAAGCGTTGTATATTAATCATTCGAAACCTTTTAATAAATATCATTAGGCTCAGACCAAGAAGTGTCCATAAGCCGGCTACACCGCCTGATGATTCAGTGATGGCAATCACTTCAACGACTTGTTTTACGTCAATAGTAAAGCTAGCCTGAGTTTGTAAACCAAATGAATCCACTAGCATGTAGTTAATTTCAGCCATGCCATAAAAGTCACACCGTGGTGTAAAAATGACACTGCCGCTGGCTAATATCTCTATAGCCCCGTTGGGTGATGATGCGCTTAAAACTGTGATGTCATCATTATTTGGATCGCTAGCTCCTGTTAATAAATCAATAGGTGAACTGGCAGCACATTGTTGTATCGTTTGCGTCGAAATAGTAGCAGCTATCGGCGCTAAGTTAGGCGGGTTAATCGTAATAGTTATAACCGCTTGTTGAGTTCCGCCATTGCTATCGCTAACACCATAGATAATATCTATGGTGCCCGCAAAGTTGGGTGGAGGCGTAAAGGTCATAATATTATTACTAAGCTCTGCTGAGCCCACTTCAGGAGTGACAGAGACTACGGTGAGAACGTCACCATCTTGATCTTCTATATAGTCAGACAAATCAATTACTACTTGTTCATTAAACGCCACATTTCTTGAGGTATTACTCGCTACAGGCGGTTCGTTTGCCGTGCGCAATACACCAACGAAACCCGGGTCCAGCACCACACCATTGACACTATCATCATCATCGTTGGCACCACCGTCTTCTATTTGCACTTGCACACACCAAGCGCCTTCTATCAATCCCAGTGTCCAAGAAACTGACCGAGGAGGTGGGCAATAACCCGGTTCTCCCTGAGCGGAATGTAGCTGATTCGCTTCGTTTTCAACAAACATTACCCAGCCATTTTCTGACGTGTATTTACGATATATCGCGTTTGCGGGAACAGGATTACGCTGCGGTAATACAATTGCTACAGATTGAGCTTCGTCAGGAAGCCCATAACCTAGGAAGTCAAAAATACCTCCTACATTCACAGCAAAGGTGTCTTCTATAATGCCACCCACTCCGTTAGCAACATCGGTTTGAGTAATATGAGCGCCATCGGTTAATGCATCTAATGCAAAGCTGCCACGGCGCAAACACACGCCTGGATCAGCTTCTATTAAGTATCTGTCTTGAATAGACTGCTCCTCAAGTAAGACATTACATTCATTTATGCGGTCTAAGTAATCGGGGATGCTGTCACCATCAGAATCGGCATAACCTTCAATCCTGTCGGGAATATTATCACCATCAGAGTCGGCATCAGTCAGGACGGCTAATGTTTCAACAACTTCTATAAAGACAAAGTCTTGGTCGTCGCCCATAGGTATGCCATCGTCTTGCACTACCAACACCACTCTATAAACCCCCGCATCCAAATCACTAGGGTCAAAGATAAACTGATTCGAAGCACCGCTGGTATTCACTATGCTGGTGTCGAGATTAGACCAATTAAAGGTTAAGTTATCCGTGATATTTGGGTCATAAACATTTGCATTAATAGTCACAAACCCGCCATCCGGAGTAATAGTTAAACGCTTTTGACCATTTTGGGTGACGATTAACGTTGCCTTAGGGTCGATATTTTGCTCAGTAATGGTTGTTGTGTTGCTAGCCTTGGCGCCTCTATTAATAGCATCACTTAGAGCAATAATAACCGTCTCGTTTGCCTCTACCAAACTATCTTCAAGCAGCTCAAGATCAATACTTGCCTCTGTACCCGATAGTATTTCTATTTCGCCAGAAATTAACAAATGATCGCTACTATCTGCTGTTCCTGATACTTGATAAGCAACGACTAGCGGATAAGTTGGTGAAGTACCATTTAAATAAATGCCCACTTTGACGAACTCGCCTTCTAGAACAGTTTGATCTTTACCTAGCGACACTAATGGATTAACGCATACTTTTTGCGCAGCAATAGCCGTATTGCCCCTGCTATCAGTTGCTTGCCAGTAGACAATATTTTCACCCGGAGGAAAGAATGATTTGTTGTCCACTACTGATACAGGTACTGGATTGCCAAATTGGTCAATAGCGGCAGCGTTTCCATAATCCACTTTTGTATAGAGCCCACTGGCATTGACGCTTAGTGGCCCACATATATCATCGGGTATAGTGATGGCGGGCAACCCATCATCAAGATCAATGTTGATTGCCACCTTAACGCTTGCACTGGCGACTTGCTCTCTATCATCACTGATTGAATACACAATAGTAGCTGTTCCTTTGAATCCTTGGGGTGGCTCAAAATTTATTTGCCCGTCAACTATGGTAACGCTACCAAATCTAGGCCGAGCAGACACAATAGTTAAAATACCACCCTCCGGATCGCTATCATTGCTCAAAACATCAATGCTTACTGCTTCACTGGATGAAATAGAAATTTCGTCGTCAACAGCAACTGGAGGCAAATTCTCAATGATAACGTCGTTTACAAAAATTAAGACCGCAACCACTGTTGAATCTTCAGTGCCATCATTCACTTTATAAGTGAATGTATCTTGGCCATCAAACTCATTGGTTGGTGTATATTCCCAATTTTCCCCCATACCCAACAGCGAGCCATTTTCGGGTAATGTGACTATTTCGAAGGTTAAGGTATCACCGTCAGTGTCTTCACCAACAAGTACAATATTGATCGCTTGTTCTTCGTCAGTTACCACACTTAAAGGTTTGGCCAACGGTGCGTCATTGACTGGCGTAACCGTAATTGAAACCGTCGCAACAGCAGAATCCACCGTGCCATCATTGACTTTGAAGGTAAACGAATCAGTACCGCTGTAATTATCATTTGGCGTATAGGTAATCGTCGCGCCGCTACCGCTCAACGTGCCATTGGTCGGTGACGATACTATTGAGTACGTCAGTGTATCGGC
>Ga0256370_100044_pt1 | contig 17721 bp, 10 predicted proteins | sample SI3UviralmetaG_FD_190078 | JGI IMG/M metagenome (GOLD analysis project Ga0256370, IMG submission 190078) | Sea-ice brine viral communities from Beaufort Sea near Barrow, Alaska, United States - SI3U | ecosystem: Environmental > Aquatic > Marine > Coastal > Brine | place: USA: Alaska | collected... | reverse complement strand
GAACATCAGCGCCTGTTGAAGCATCAGCGCCTGTTAAAGCTGAAGCGCCTGTTAAAACTGAAGCGCCTGTCAAAGAAACCAAGAAGCCAACCACCTACACTCCTTACGTTAGAGTTGCGGTTAAATCAGCTTCGCATCCTATGGCTACGCCAGCGAAAGTTGAAATGCCAACTGAACCAGAAATCGTTAAAGCTATTTCTGATGATGTTAGAGGTAATTTTGAGCTTGGTGGTAAATCAGCGGTTGTTGCGAATTCAAAGTCGCAAGCAAGTTCACCGATGAAGAATACCGCCTCTGAGTCATAGTGGTAATTTGATGCAGATACAAAAAAGCAGAATCAATTGATTCTGCTTTTTTTTTGATTCAATCAAGAATAGCCTTTAGTGTGGAGTCATATTAAAACGCAAAAGTCATGCTTCTTGCCGCCCCCGATTAGACCATCACAGCTTTTTAATAAATGACGCGTTGTGACATTTATAGGCTTTCACCGCTGAGCGAATTCAGAGCGCAAAGACAAGGAAGTACGTTCTGGTATAGATATCCGAGGCAACTGCATTCTGAGCTTGTAAACAAGCCTCTAAAGCAATATTGTAGCAAGCGCTATTGAAGACTGAGAGACCTCAGCATCTAAGGATAAACACTTTTGTTCATGGCTGTTAGTAGCTCTCGCCCGTTTATAATTATATACAATAATCTCATTTACTTAATGCCGATATGTCCAATAGCGCAGTCAATAGTACAAAAACACCTGATTATATTACGGCCATGAGCTGCCGCAGTTGTGGTTACGTAAACGGTATAAAAAATAGCACGCTGACAACAACAGGAAATAAAACTTTTGTGAATAATAGCCCGTGTTATATAAAAATTCATTATTTAAACCCTAATAAAATCATAGCCTATTGCATAGAACACTTATGTACATTATTCTGGTAGCGCTCGATATTTGGTTATATATTGGGTTGTTTGTTGACCAAAAGCAGATATTTTTTGTACCTATATCAACATATCATGCCTTTGGTATAGATATATCTTAATTGTGTAATCTAAAGGGAATTAGAGCTGTAGTAAAAGTTTGCTTCAATTCCTTATTAATATTAAAAAACCATCAGGGATAAAGATGAAACATAAAACACTAAAACTCACCTTATTAGCCACCGCTATTGCGAGTAGTATGGCTGTGCACGCTCAGTCAGAAGAAACCAGTCGGCTTGAACGCATACAAGTAACAGGCTCCCACATAAAAAGAACAGATATGGAAGGCCCTTCACCGGTTACCTCCTTATCTGCCGAAGATATAAGCAAGACAGGTGTGACTGATTTAATCGGCTTGTTTACAAAACTGCCAATGGCTGGTCAAGGTACGTTTTCTACTCAAGGTAACAGTAGTGATGGAACCGGTAACGGTGGTTCAAGCGTATCATTAAGAGGCTTAGGCGCAGACTCCACTCTGATACTTGTGAATGGAAGACGTATTTCTGTTTCCCCTTTCGCAAACGAAATAGAAACAGCCTTTGTTGATATCAATAATATTCCATTAGCGGCCATAAAACGTGTGGATATATTAAAAGATGGGGCATCTGCGACTTATGGTTCTGACGCAATCGCAGGTGTTATAAACATTATATTAAAAGATGATTATAATGGAATGGAAGCCACTGCACGAATTGGTGATACAGCTGATGGTGGCGGTAAAGAAACAACCACAAGCCTGTTGTTCGGTAGTAGTTCAGACAAATCCAGTCATACCTTCGTCTTGGATTATTTTGATCGTGAAGAAATTCTCAATGCTGACAGATATTATACTAGCTCTGCCAACCAAACTGCTTTGAGACCGAATGACCCCTATGCAACAGACGGCAGAAGTTCTTCAGGTTACCCTGGTACTATTGCACTTGCCTCAAACAACTCTATTCGCGTACCCGATACCTTTGGCAATGATGTATGTCCTGCGGAAGATATTGTAGGCACGTTATGCCGTTATGATTATGCGCCAATGGGCTCTACCGTACCTGCATCGGAGCGCGTTAGCTTTATGTATATGGGTAAATATGAAATTAACGATACCCTCAGAGCGTTTATTGAGTTAAACGGACAAAATTCAAAAACTACCATTAGAGGGGCTGCTAGCCCAAGCTTTAATGAATTGTTTATGTCTGCAGATAATGTCAATCATCCATTTGCAGATGATCCTACAAGTGAATTCTACGAGCAAGAATTGACTATGCGTCGTCGTTTAGTTGAAATTGGTAACCGCGAAAAGCGCGTTGATTCAGATTACTATCGCAGCGTGTTGGGCATCCAGGGTGAAATCAATGAATGGAACTGGGAAGCTGCTTATAGTTATATAAAAAGTGACTCTATAGAACGTGGAGTAAATGGTTTTCCAAACTCTCGTCGCACTCAAGAGGCAATAGACAGTGGTTTATGGAATCCGTTTGAGCCTTCTGCTAATAGCCAAGAAGCCCTTGATTATATAGAAACCCAAACCACTCGATATGGTAAGTCTACCAGCAGATCTTTTGATGGTAAAATATCGGGTCCTATCATGGATATGACAGCAGGCGAACTCATGCTGGCTGTCGGCGCTGAATACCGTGAAGAGACCATTAGTGATAACCCAGACGACCAATTCCTGCGTGGTGATGTTTTCGGAACAGAAGCAACTCAGGCAAATGGCCAGCGTGATAACGCTTCTATTTTTGCTGAGCTAGCCATTCCATTGACTGAAACATTCAATATTCAAGTAGCAGTGCGTCATGAAGATTATAGTGATTTTGGTACGACTACTGATCCAAAAGTGGCCTTTATTTGGACTCCTATGGATGAACTTTCGGTACGAGGTTCATATGGAACAGCGTTTCGCGCTCCTTCTTTGAGTCAGATTGGATTAGGTGTTACAGACGAATCTCCTAGCTTAGTTGATACTGTACGTTGTGCTGCAGTAGGCAATGTTGATCAAGCCTGTGAACTTTTTGAATACACTGCACAATTGGCTGGTAACCCCGATTTAGGACCAGAAGAGTCTAAGAGTTATAACTTAGGTGTTATTTATGAAATTACCGACAATATTGATTTTTCTGTCGATTATTATAATTACGATATTGAAAATGTAATCGGTAAAGACACTCAGTTCGTGTTTACAACTCAAGGAAATAATCCTGCAGTTGTTCAGCGTTTGGATACAGGTGTAGCCGGCGACCCGGGTCAAGTTGAAGTTATTTTTGACCGTTTTGAGAATTTATTCGACCTTAAAACGTCTGGATTGGATCTTGATGTAGGTTACAGAATGTCAAATGACATGGGTGACTTCAAATTAAATTACGTCTTAAACTATGTATTGAACTACGAAGATATTCGCACTGGTGGTCGTATTGATACGCAAGAAGGCGGTTTTGAGCAGCCGAAAGTTCGCTGGACAACGTCTGGCTCTTGGGTCAAAGACGAATGGAGTGCAAACTTTGCCATCAACTATATTGGTGAGTTTGAAGAAGATGGCGCGGTACGAACTAGAACAGACGGCAGTATCGCACCGGATATCGATGCGATGGTAACGGTTGATACGGTTGTTAACTATGCTGGTATAGAAAATACAACTCTAACGTTAGGTGTGACGAACTTGTTTAACGAAACACCACCATTTAGTTACAATTCATGGACGGGTTACGTGGCAGGAACGCATAACGCCCAGGGAAGATTTGTTTACGCCCAAGCTACTTATCAGTTTTAAGTATCTAAAAGCACATTTTGCGTGATAACGAGTGTTATCTGCTATAAATAAAAAGGCGTCGTAATGACGCCTTTTTCATGTACCCAATATAAACTTTGAAGTTCGCGATGCAGGATCATGAAAACACACTAAATATAAAAAATCGGGGATATCAATTAATTCCCATGCAGTCAAAAATCCACTCGTGAGTAAAAGAGGATAGCGACCTCCTACTACAATTCGGCTAGCCTAACTGTCAAGCTTCATTAGATTGCATATCTTCACACATACTTAATTTATTTTTTTCAGCTACCAGACTAGGTCATCCGGAATATCATAATCTGCATACCAATCTTTGTCTTCGCTACTCATTTTATCTTCTTCTAACTGCGCAGCTTGATATATGACAGACTCAGGTACACGCTCTTTAATTTTATCTGCAACTGGCGTTGGCACGAGCTCATATACATCTGATTCACAACTAACAACTGACAACCTTCCCTGAGTAACCAACTTATGCATATTTTTGTCAACGTACATACGCTTCACTAGGTTGTTGTCTGTAAAATTCAACACAATATCACCTTTACGACGAGGTTGTGCGTTCACTTTTATTAAGTTGATAACTTGGGCAATAATTTCTTTCCGCAGCCTTTCATCCCGTTGTTTTTGGCTAAGCAATCGGTCTTTCTCCTGCTTAGCGGCCAACGCAGCCGCCGCTGCTTTTTTAGCTTCGTTTTCTATTTCTTGATTATTGCGCTGCTTTGCTTTGACCTGCTGATGCTTTTCTTGCTTAATTTTTTTTGCTTTCTTTTTATCAGCCAAGCCTGCTTTAAGCAGCTGTTCTTGTAACGATAATGCCATTGTTATTCTCTATTTTTTCGCTTTCTTACGTTTGTCGTCAACAACCCATTTATCGTTTTCATACCAAGCAGACCAACCAGTTGCTTTACTTTTATCATCCTCTGACATTACATATTGTTGCTTGGTCTTACGGCTAAATCGAACAATAGTTGGGTTTTTATCTGGGTCAGTTTTGGGGGCATCTGCTAAATAATAAAACTTCGGAGAAATTCGGTCCCTAAAACGAGCTAACTCTTCCACTCTGGGAGCTCTTGTTTCGCGTGATTTAGGGAACGTGTGAGCAGCGAGAAAAAGTCCTGCTGCGCCATCTCTCAATACAAAATGAGCGTCTGATTTTTCACATTCTAATTCTGGTAAAAATACGGGGTCTTCTTTAGGCGGGGCGGCTTCCCCACTGCGTAATAATTTGCGCGTATTTTTACATTCTTCGCCAGTACAACCAAAATATTTGCCAAATCGGCCACTTTTGAGCTCCATATTACCGCCGCATTTATCGCACTCAATAATTGGTCCATCGTAGCCTTTTATTTTAAACGTACCTTGCTCCACAAAAACACCATCACATGTGGGCGCATTGCCGCACACATGAAGCTTTCGTTTTTCGTCGACCAAGTAACTGTCCATTGCCGTACCGCATTTGTCACATCGACGTTTAGCGCGCAATACCGCAGTTTCCAACTCTTCTTCATCGTCAACCTTAATCACCTCATCACCCGGTGTAAGATTCATCGTATTAGTACATTTTTCTTTGGGGGGTAAATTATAGCCTGAACAACCTAAGAATACGCCAGTACTGGCTGTTCGCATATTCATTTGACGTGCGCATTTACCGCATTCTATGTCAACCGGAACCGCTTCGTTAAGCTTCATACCGCCATCTTCGACTGGTTTTTCTGCAATCTCTAATTGTTCCGAAAACTCGGAATAAAAATCATCTAAGACGGTCTTCCATTTTGTTTCACCGTGAGCAATGTCATCTAATCGCTGCTCCATCTTTGCGGTAAAATCAAAGCTAATGAGATCCGAGAAATTTTCGACCAATCTGTCGTTAACTATTTCACCCATTTTTTCAGCATAAAAACGTTTGCTATCTAATTTTACGTAACCACGGTCTTGAATAGTAGAGATAATACTCGCATAAGTTGAAGGACGACCAATCCCTCTTTTCTCAAGCTCTTTAACCAATGATGCTTCATTAAATCGGGCAATAGGTTTTGTAAAGTGTTGTTTCGGGTCTAATTCATTTAACTTTAGCTTCTCGCCTTGCTTCACGTTAGGCAGCAAAAATTCATTATCGCCCTTACGTTTTATTTGCGGTTGAACAACAGTCCAGCCATCAAATAATAGCACTCTGCCCTTCGCTGTTAGTTCATATCCATTGGCTTCAACGCGAATGGTCGTAGCGTCATATTTGGCCGGTGTCATTTGGCAAGCAACAAATTGTCGCCAAATGAGCTCATAGAGACGCTGTGCATCTCTTTCAACTTCCTTGAGTGAATCTGCCTTGATAGCAACGTTCGATGGCCTGATGGCTTCATGCGCCTCTTGAGCGCCATCCTTACTTCCATAAACAAGTGGGTCGCTTGGTAAATACTGAACACCAAAGTTTTTCTGAATGTACTGACGACACCCTTCCACCGCATCTTTACTTAAATTGGTAGAGTCGGTTCTCATATACGTAATATGCCCAGCTTCGTATAGGCGTTGAGCCATCGTCATGGTTTTCTTTACGCCATAACCAAGTCGCGTACTCGCGGCCTGTTGTAGTGTTGACGTAATAAAAGGTGCTGATGGTCGGCTCTGAGTCGGTTTAGATTCGCGACTAGCAACGGTGTACTCAGTCGACTCTAACGCCGTAACTGCAACCTCAGCTTGTTTTTTATTAACCGGCTTAAATGCAGCACCGTTGTGCTTTGCAACTAACATATTCAATGTTTCTTTCGACTGCGTACTGAGGTCCGCATGAATGTCCCAAAATTCTTCTGGTACAAAAACTTTAATTTCTCGTTCACGCTCAACAACAAGCCGCACAGCAACAGACTGCACACGACCTGCGGATAAACCACGAGCGACTTTCTTCCAAAGTAACGGAGACACCATAAAACCAACCACACGATCGAGAAACCGTCGCGCTTGCTGTGCGTTCACTCTATTTATGTTAACGATGCCGGGGTCAGAAAAAGCTTCCTGAATAGCGTTTTTAGTTATTTCGTTAAACACAACCCGTTGAAAGGTTTTTCCTTTGCTATCGAGTAGTTCTTGAAGGTGCCACGCAATAGCTTCTCCCTCTCTATCCAAATCCGTTGCGAGATAAATAGTGTCAGCATCTTTTGCTAATTTTTTTAATTCCGCGACGACTTTTTCTTTGCCCTGCAAAATTTGATAATGCGCCATCCAATTTTGTTTTGGATCAACACCCATACGATCGACAAGCTTCTGGTATTCGAAATCTTTTAAATATGCGGCTTTCTTTTTGTCCGTCCACTGATTTAGCTCTTTCGCTGGTTTTTTGGGCTCAACTCTCCCTAATGCCTTAGTTGGAAGATCCCGAACGTGCCCAACACTCGATTTAACAATAAAATCTTTACCTAGATATTTATTTATTGTTTTCGCTTTGGCCGGTGACTCTACTATTACCAGTGATTTACCCATTTATGGAAAGAACCTTATGAAATACAGTGATTTATTTATAAAAAGCGTCTAGCGCAATTAACAATGTTATTAATTTCCTTTTTAACATATATCTACAAAGTGAATAGAAAACAAGTTCTTCTACATACTTATATTTTTAAAATGATCAAACTCGTTGTTTTTTATGACTTTTTCATATTTATGAATTGGCATGTTAAAAAAATTGCGTATACTTCGTCTGCAATTAGCCCAACTAACACTATCCTTTATTTGCTTGTTTTCAGTAAACCCTGGAGACTAAAGCACATAAAAGGCAACTATTGGAGATGCATAAATGAAGCAATTTGAAGCTAACTTTGACGGTCTAGTCGGCCCGACTCACAATTATGCGGGCTTATCTTTCGGTAATGTTGCATCGAAAAGTAATGCTAACGCAGTCAGTAATCCCAAACAAGCGGCATTGCAAGGTCTCCAAAAAATGAAAGCGCTGGCAGATATGGGCATGGTGCAAGGCGTTCTGGCCCCACAAGAAAGACCTGACATATACGCACTTCGCAGACTCGGATTTAGCGGTAGCGATGCGCACGTAATGCAACAAGCATATAAGCAAGCTCCGCATATCTTTCTAGCCTGCTGTTCCGCATCCAGCATGTGGACCGCGAACGCGGCAACAGTGTCGCCTAGCGGTGATACTGCAGATGCTAAAATACACTTTACACCGGCTAATTTAACGAACAAATATCATCGCTCATTAGAGCCACAAGTGACCGGAAATATATTAAAATCGACATTCGCTGATCCGGACTATTTCGCACATCATCAACACTTGCCAGATAATGAACATTTTGGTGATGAAGGAGCAGCCAATCATACTCGCTTCTGTCATGAATATGGTGGTAACGGTGTCGAACTATTCGTATTTGGTCGCTATGCGTTTGATGAGTCAAAACCAGCACCACAAAAATATCCAGCTCGACATACTTATGAAGCCTGTGAAGCTGTTGCCCGACTGCATGGTTTACGCGATAAAAATATCGTGTTTGCGCAGCAAAACCCGGACGTTATTGATGCCGGGGTATTTCATAATGACGTGATAGCTGTTGGCAACCAAAATGTGTTGTTTTATCACCAATATGCTTTTTTAAATACGCAAAAAATGAAGGATGAAATACTGAGGAAATTCGGTTCAGACGATTTTCATTTTATTGAAGTTCCAGACAACGAAGTATCTATTGCAGAAGCAGTTAAGACTTATTTATTTAACACCCAAGTTATACGTTTGCCAAATGGCAATATGGCCATTATTGCTCCCAAAGAGTGTGAGAAAAACCCAGCGGTATCGGCTTACTTAGCGAAACTCGTTACGTTAAACACACCAATCCAAGAAGTACATTATTTCGACGTTAAGCAAAGCATGCAAAACGGCGGTGGACCCGCTTGTCTGAGACTCCGAGTTGCAATGACTGACGTCGAAAAGAGCAAAGTAAACCCACAAACTTTCATTAATGATAATAGCTATAACACCCTGTGTTCTTGGGTTAACAAACACTATCGTGATGAGCTGCATGTTGCTGACTTAATCGATCCGCAATTATTAATAGAATCGCGCACGGCACTTGATGAACTTACCAAAATATTAGATTACGGGAGCGTTTATCAGTTCCAAAGTTAACATATAAAAAAACCCGCTGGATCTAGCGGGTTTTTACTATTTAACTTATTTTAATTTGGATTTGTGCATGTTGAACTAGCGCCGAATGGATTCGACGGAGGTGCTTGGTCTTTGTTCGACACTTCCGCGCTGGCGATTGGCAGAGTCAAAGACTGACTATCTCTTGCTTCACTGCCCGAACTTTGGCCAAAAACCGAGACATCTACACCAACCCAGACTGCAAATTGCTTAGGGTATCTTAGTTCTAGCGTTGCTTGACCTGCCGCATTGGTGCGAGAAATACTATCTTTAAAGCTGATAGTGCCGATGATACCCGGAGTTAATTCTCCATCATTGTTAGTATCTTCACCTGCATCTAAACGACCGTTATTATTAACATCTTCGTTTGCACATATCGCGGTTGCAACAGGAACCCATATTTCATCTGGCTCATCATAAATCCATACACCTTTTATATATTCGCCATCGTTAACTAACTTTATGGGTGTTGCTGAAGCTGTTAGAGAGGCATTTTCAACAGGGCGACCGACGGAGTCACTGACAAACACAGCAAATTCTTTCAAATAAGTTGATGGATCTTGGTCTCCAATTTCATTACCTGTGCCAATTGAAATATCGAAGGCTCTATCACCTACTGTTAAATCAACCTGGCCCACGACGCCGTCGGCTGTCGCTTGAACGGTTACGCCATCTTCAGGGCTCACTGCATTTGATGTATATACCGTAGAGGCGATCCCATCACTGCCCGTTATAGAGCTGTTCGGTTCAATGCTACCACCGCTAGAGTCCATTAACGTGAAATCGACAATTTTACCTTTTACTAAGTTACCACTGGGATCACGAACAACGGCACTAATCGTACTAGTCTACCCTTCTGGCCCGATCAAATCGGGTGTTGCATCAACAAATACACTTTGAACCTGTGTAGCAACAAATTCAATACTTGCTCGCGCTGTCACGTTGTTACCATCAGCATCGGTACCGATTGCTGAAATTGAAGCGGGACCCGCATATTCAGAGCTAATGCTCACTGTTGCAATACCGTCCGAACCTGTAACCACTGTTGGCGTTGCTATGTCGCCGCGGGAGGTTGTTACGGTTACAGAGCCGCCAGAAAATACCGCATTATTTTTAAACCAACGAACTGAAATAGGCTGGTCCGTCTGCAGAGGAACATCAGCTTCTGGCAGTGAAGAGAATGCGAAATCATCTTGCTGGACTGTCATTTGTAAGGAACCGGTGGCATTTAATGCTTATGCAATAATGGTACCTTGCCCTGATGAAGTCGCAGTAAAGTTAACCGTAACTTGACCATTGGCACTCGTCATTGGAGTTAAATTATCCAATTGTCCAACATCCGTTGACAACGTTAAAGTCTGTCCTGAGATACCAACGCCCGACGAATCTACTAGATTAAATGTAATTGGTGCTTGATCATTTATAATAACGGAATTAGCACCGTTAACGTTAATCTCGGTACCTACAACGTCTATAGACAACGTGTCGGTAAATGATGATGTGCTTGCAGTAACATTAATTAGTCTATTACTGCGATTGTTTTCAGTAGTCAGTGTAGCACTTGCCTTACCATCTGCTCCTGTTGTGCCTGAAACGTTCTCTATTGATGCGCCAGCATCTGCAGAGAATGAAACTACAACACCTTCTAGCAAGACGTTCTGTTGGTTTTTAACAACGGCAATTAACTCCACTTTATCATCACCGCTTGACGCCATTTGCACTTGTGTCGCGAACAATGCTAACGACGCTGGCACTACTTGAGCTTGCTGTGTGCCGGCTGAACTGAAGCCGATGGTGCTTGATGCCCCTCCGTCTTCACCTGATGCACCCGCTTGTATAGTAGCACTGACAACACCGTCGCCTCTGAGGCTACCTACCTCGAGACCAATCTCAGCGACACCATCGGAATTTGTGAGTGCGGTTGCTGTGTCATTATTAAATGTTGCTAAATCTACTTCGCTTAAAGAGAAAGTAACTAAAACATCATTAACACTGGCACCATTTGTCGCGCTTAATACTGCGGTAATGATGAGTGAATTACCTTCACTCAACTCATTCGCCGCATTGCCTTGGGGATCTGAAATGCTCAGCGCTACCGAATAAGCAGCCACTGGATCCGGATCAGGTGTTGTTCCACCACCTCCGCTTCCATCTCTGCTCAAAGTATCACCACTGCCGCCACATGCAAAAAGCATAATTGAGGTTGTGCACACTACTATAAATCTTATTAATGCCTTTATTTAATTACCCTACTGTATTCTTGCTAGTAAATTAACAGGTCACCAAAACAAAATATGTTTAGCTTTGACTCAAGAATTGGTATTCTTTGGGTATACAGACACATAACGAAAATAAAAAAGGTCTATAAATGTCCAAAGACAACGCAAAACTAAGTTTGACCACTAGGATTTTTATCGGCATGTGCGCCGGGATCCTGATAGGTGTTTTCCTGCAAGTTGCAAACTATCTTATAGGAGATCTTGATTTCAATATATTCTCAATGACCTTTTCTACGTATGGATTTTTCGTAGACGGTATATTTCACGCAGGTGGTAAGATCTTTGTCAACGCATTAAAAATGCTCGTGGTGCCCTTAGTTTTCGTTTCTTTAATATGTGGAACCAGCAGTTTGAGCGACCCTTCAAAACTGGGACGTTTGGGTGGTAAGTCAATCGCACTGTATATGTTCACGACATTTGTCGCGGTTATCTTCGCAATGACGTCGGCATTAATTTTCAAACCTGGTGAAGGATTTAATCCCACCACGCCAACCGGTGATTTTGTTGCAACAGAGTCACCTGGCTTTGTTCAAGTGATCATTGACATGGTACCTAGCAATCCCATTAGTGCGATGGCAGAAGGACAAATGATACCGATTATTGTGTTCGCCATTTTATTTGGTATTTCCATGACATACGCCGGCGAAGCAGGCAAACGCATAACGGGCTTCTTCAACGACCTCAACGAAGTCATCATGAAAATTGTTACCATCGTCATGAATTTTGCTCCGTATGGTGTTTTCTGTTTGTTAGCAAAGCTAGCAGCGACGGTCGACTCAGGGGCGATTTTAGCAATCTTTAGCTACTTTATAAACGTCCTTGTCGTTTTAATATTGCACGCAGTGATTGTTTATCCTCTATTACTTAAATTAACGACTGGTCTGAATCCCGCTATCCTATTATTTAAAATGAGAGAAGTAGCGATGTTTGCATTTAGCTCTGCAAGCAGCAGCGCAACGTTGCCATTAACAATGGCAACGGCCAGGCAAAAACTTGGCGTTAGTCGTTCAGTTTCCTCATTTACTCTGCCTCTGGGCGCTACAATCAATATGGACGGCACAGCGATTATGCAAGGTATCGCTACCGTGTTTATTGCACAAGTGTATAACGTTGACCTATCTACAGTTGATTTGCTGATGGTTGTAATGACAGCAACGCTAGCGTCAGTTGGAACTGCGGGTGTGCCCGGTGTTGGGTTAATATTACTTGCCTTGGTATTGCAGCAGGTTAATTTGCCGGTTGAAGGTATTGCGTTAATCATCGGTATTGACCGTTTACTTGACATGACTCGCACCGTTGTAAACGTGACTGGTGACTGCACCATATCAACGATTGTTGCCAAAACAGAAGGCGAATTAGATGATAATATTTATAACGACAGAACACTCGCAAGTCAAAAGAGTGTAATAGATTAATTAACGTTAGTTGAGTCAGACAAAAGCCTGCACTTACGCAGGCTTTTTTACAACCACCTTTCACCTCAAGTAGTTATAACTAGATATTATAGGTAGGTTTAAGTAAGCGATGGCGCATTTTTACCCCCTCTCTGAAACAAACGATCATAGTTGCATTGTTGACGCAGGATAAGGAGAAGTAAATTTGGTTTCTATAAGCTTCCTATATTCTAGCTCTAAGCCAAGTTTTCAGGCCGCTGTTTTCTAGCATCTAAAGTAAATTGCTATTCTTTGATTTTCAGTCAGTGGACCTATTGAACAGTAGACCAACTTTTCGTCCACGACTCCAGTTCCTCTGGTGGCATGGGTCTTGCGATCCAATATCCCTGCGCTTGGTCACAGCCAAGTTGTTTTAATATATTCCAATCCTCCTCGGTTTCGATTCCTTCTGCTACAGCACACATTCCAAGCTCATGAGCGAGCATGATAGATAGTTTAGTGATCGTGAAGCAATCCTTTTCGGTGGACACTTTTTGAATAAAATCCTTATCAATTTTTAGTTCAGAAAAAGGCACACGAATGAGTTGCTGCAACGATGAATAGCCAGTCCCGAAGTCGTCGATAGCGAGACCGAATCCTTTAATGCGTATACGTGACAATATATCCATATATCGAACAACATTAGATGTAAGGGCTGTCTCAGTAACCTCAAACATCAATTTAGAAACATCAGCGCCTAGATGGTTAGCACAAGCTTCCAGCTTTTCTGGCAGGTCGAGATCGTCTAGTATTTTTGGAGACATATTGATTGACATTCTGAGATTGTTACCTTGGCTTTTCCATATCCCTTGCTGACAAATGGCAGCCTTCGTAGTAAATGAAGTAATCTCTGTAATTAAGCCATTTTCTTCTGCCATTGGAATGAAATAGTCGGGAGGGATCATTCCTTTTATCGGATGTTTCCAACGAACCAGTGCCTCAACTCCCATTAGTTCTCGATCTCTTATTGAGACCTGCGGTTGATAGACTAGAAATAACGCCTCATCCTTAATAGCTTGCTCAAGCTCCTCCACGGAGACTAAGTTGGCAATAGCCGCAGTTTTGAGAGGTGATTTAATATATTTATTTAAAATAACCTCTAACTCCTCCGCCCTAAACGGCTTTTGGAGGGTCCCTAATACGCTGATACTTTGTTCGGTTGCCAATACCTCTGCTGAATGAAGCACGCTACGATCTTTTCCACTGATAAAAACAACAGATGCTTGGCTGTTTTTATCAGCAAGGAATCTGAGCAGTTCAATACCGTCAGTTCCAGGCATGAATAAATCAAGGACAATGACATCAATTGTGTTGCAATAAAGCAAACTAAACTCGCTTGGCTTATCAGTAACTGTGACTTCGAAACCCAAGTCTTCCGCGACATCAGCAACGTATCTTGCAAAGTCAATTTCATCATCGACCACTAACATCTTTTTAATCACCATAAGTCAACCCCTTTCCCCTAAAGTTCGTTGAATATTTGTAGCAAGCTGGTCGCGCCGATAAGGTTTAGATAAAACATTCTTCGTCCATTTTTCATTTTCTTTAGAGGTTTTCCTCTTACCCGTGAATCCCGAAGTCAATAACACTTTAATATGTGGATATCGAGTTGAAACAATTGAGGCCAATTCAAAACCTCCAATCGAACCCGGCATCACGACATCTGTAAAAACAAGATCAACCGAGCTGTTTTTTTCTAAAACTTTTAACGCTTCATCGGCGCTATACGCGCAAATAGTTGTGTATCCAAGCTCCCTAAGAATTTCCTCCGCGACAGACACTAACGCCTTCTCGTCATCAACAATAAGGATGATCTCAGTTCCTCTTGGACTATCTACAATTTCTTCATACGGAAGCGGTTTCCCGTTAGAAGTAGACAATGAACGAGGAAGATAAATTTTAAACGTGGTTCCTACGCCCACCTCTGAATAGACATAGATTTGGCCTTTAGACCTTTTAACGAAGCCATAAACCATCGACAGGCCGAGCCCCGTACCTTGATTTTTCTCTTTGGTGGTGAAGAATGGCTCAAAAATATGTTCGGATACTACTTTAGGCATTCCCATACCATTGTCACTGACCACTATTTCTATATATTCTCCGGGCTGCACTTTGACTTGCTGTAGTAGCATAGAATCTTCCAGAACTGCATTTCTAGTTTCAAAGATTAATTTACCCCCGTCTGGCATTGCATCCCTGCTATTAATCGAAAGATTTACTATCATATCTTCAAGATCACCAGTATCCAGCTCAACCATCCACAAGTTATCACTTAATACTGTTTCAATAGCAATTTTTGACGTTAACGATTTACCAATCATTTTCTCAATATTGGATAAAACGACATTCACATTTACGATACTTGTAGACAGTGGAGCGTGCCTGCTAAAATTGAGCAAACGCCGAGTTAACTCGCTACCCCGTAGAGCGGCTTTTTGAATTATGTCAATCCGCTCTCGAAGCTTCGGGTCATCTTTTACCTTGCGAGCCATTAGATCCAAATTACCTATAATAATACCAAGTAAATTATTGAAATCGTGTGCTAGCCCCCCAGATATTTCACCTATTGCATCCATCTTCTGCATTCGGCGTATTGTTCTTTCACTAGATTCGCGCTCCGTAATATCACTCAACGCTGCTGTGAACATCCTTTTTTCTTTAAACATTGTATCGCTTATAAGAACTTCCATTGGAAATACCTCACCATTGGCACGCAGCCCTTCCAACTTTACCTTCTTGTTCAATACGTTCGCCTCGCCCGTTTGAATATAATGTGCCAGCCCTTTTCTGTGAGCATCACGATATTTTTCCGGCATAAGTTCGCAAATGTTCAAGCCAATGAGATCGGCAATATGGTGTCCCCACATATATTCAGTTGCTTGATTGGCCATTACAATTTCCCCTTCCGTGTTTATTGTAATAATAGCGTCACCAACAGTATTCAAAACACATTCAAGCATTAGTTTCGAATATTCTATTTGTCTCTCGCTCTCCTTGCGCTCAGTAATATCTTCCGTCATACAGATGTAATTTGTGGCTATTCCATCGTCATCAATGAGCAGACCAATTTTAGTAAGCTCAATACATTCATCGCCATTTTTTCTTTTCTGGACTATTTCTCCAAACCATCTATTTCCCATATTTAACTGGTATTGTATATCAGTATAAATACTAGAAGAGTTGACGCTAGCTTGAAGAATTTTAGTGGGTGTACCTATAACTTCTGAAGGGGAATAGCCTGTAACCTCTGAATACCTTGGATTAACGTATTCTATAACTCCGTTCAGATCGGTTATCATCAGAGATGAAGGGCTTTGTTCGACCGCCATAGAAAGCTTATTCAATTCTTTTTGAGCATACTTTCTAGCTTCAATCTCAACCAATAGCTTTTGCCGACTGAATCTAAACAGTATTATCGTAGATAAGAACCCAATAAGGATCGTGAGACAAAATAATATAAATAAGTTGCGAGCATAAATAAGTGGGCGCAAAGCCTCATCGGCATCTTGCTCAGTGGCTATTCCTAAACCCAAAGATTCACTCCAAAGCCAGGCGCCCACAACGTCCACACCCCGGTAATCCGGATAGGATATAAGCGTACTCGAATTCTGACCTTTGAGTGCTGATTGCGCCATGTAAGTAAAATTATTTATTCTACCCTGAGAAGCTACCGACGAAGTTACAGGGGCTGATTCTGTTAAAGTGATGTTTAAAATGCTGTTCTGGCTCTGATCAATGAGCCCACGTCTGCGAAGTTCTTTGTCGAAGCGACTGTTGCTAATCATCAATCCTTCGTTGTTAAAGGCATACGTTTCCCCCGTTACTCCAAGCTGGCCACGTTTAAAAACCTGAATGAATTCAACATAGGGGTCTATCCGCAGAGAGAGAAAAGCAATGACCTTATTGTTTTCGTCTTTGATGGGGGCTGCCATAAACATCGTCGGGGGGATGCTAGCCACGTTGCCTTCTGCATCTTGCAATGGAACATCGGAACGTTGAGGAAGCGTTACAACAGTCTCTCCATTATTCAGTTTTTGCATGATACCAAACTGAGTGGCAAGCAAGTTCACTTTACCAATGTTCTGGTCCCGCGAAGATGCAAGGCTAATATTATCAAGAGATATAATGAAAAAACCTTTCAACTCATGCCATTTCATGACCGGCTGCATAACGCTTCGAATTATTTTTTGAGCAGGCGAGTTTAATAAAAAAAAAGGCTCTGGATCAACATCTAGAAGTTGCTGGGTTAGCTCGATAATTTGCTTAGAATCAGCCAAGGCGTTTACAGTATGTTTATTTTCATTTACCCATGACTCAACACCCTGTTTGGTCAGTTTTAATGTGGTATTTAATGTTTCAGATAAAGCCATCTGTATCTGTTTTTCGATCAAAGAATAAGACTGCCATCCCAATAAAGGGATTATGCACGCCACGATAATGGCAAAGAAATAATGAGATTTTCGCATTATAATTTCTTCCTATTAGACTATCGTTTGCCTTCAATTTCAGTTAATTGACTCCAATCCTTTTTTTTAAAAGCCTCTTATAGCGTGCGTTGTTGATCTACGAACTTGAATCTATACTTAATGCCCATGGCGTTTAGAAAGTCGGACATTAAGGAAAAATTATTACACTAATAACTTAACATTAGCTTAAGTTAACACACAATCAGTGGCGTTTACTATACCCCTACGTTGTGGAATACTTGAAACGTTGTGATACTGATAACCTTATCAATGAATACAAGAGAGATGATGTTTCCTGACCTTACTGCAATAGTGAAAATATCAGTAAATAGTTAATTGATGGGGGTTGCAGCACTGTAAATGCAAAGATACAAGTTACGGAAAAACATTTACTGCATTACCCAAAATCACTTTAGCAAGATTACTCAAGGTTTTTTTGGCGATAAAAACCTTGAGTAATTGCTAGACTCCCTGTCACTGCGCAGAGTTGCTTGCTGTTACAGATGCGACAGCATATATGGTAGCTAACGCGCGCATGCTTATAGCCCTCTCGCTAAATGAGCTAACATCAAGCACTTTGGCGTAAATCGTTGTGTCATTTGTATTATCTGAATGCAACAATTGTTGCTGGCTCATTGAGTGACCGCTC
>Ga0256370_100043_pt1 | contig 17896 bp, 13 predicted proteins | sample SI3UviralmetaG_FD_190078 | JGI IMG/M metagenome (GOLD analysis project Ga0256370, IMG submission 190078) | Sea-ice brine viral communities from Beaufort Sea near Barrow, Alaska, United States - SI3U | ecosystem: Environmental > Aquatic > Marine > Coastal > Brine | place: USA: Alaska | collected... | reverse complement strand
AAACCCAGCGACTGTGCCAGAGCTATGACCGATGGTTATCAGCAGTTTATGGTGTTCAAAAAAGCTGAGGCTAAAGCACAATGAGTGGTGTCCACAACTTCTCATTAGCAGCGTTAACTTTTAGGTTTTTTAACGGTGTTTGTTCTACTTTTAATTAATCCGAAAACGGCGCCACCAATTGCTCCCGCTATGCTCTGTGTAAGTAAACCTGAAAGTCCTCTGGCACCAGCAATTATGCTCACATTCAATATCGGGTGCATTGCAGCGAGTATGGTAAACATTGCGACAGCTCCGGCCAAAGCATACAACCAAATTTGTGATTTCTGCGGCTCATTAATTGTGTTTCTTAAAGGCTTTGCCAGCAATGTTTTTGCGAGCAATATAGCGACCGACATGGCAATTAGCATGCCTACTAGCACAATGACACCATAAGTGGGTAGCAATCCTACAAAATCAATAAAAACCGTTTTTAGTCTTACACTCAAAGGAATTTCAGCGCCGACAGATACTAATCCAGCGAGAACTGATTGAGTGTGCAAGGCACTCGCAATTAAAAAAGTAATCATAGAAGTAACCAACAGTTGAAAAAGAAATAAGCCAAAACGCACTAATTTAGTTCTTTGATGATTGTTAATTTGGCTTTCCAATGTTTTCACTCTCTATTTGTGCTTGTTGCCACTATATATGTTTTTTTCTTACGTTGTGATTATTATGTTCTCGTTTTATTATACTCGCGCAAGAAAAAAATGATTCACGGTCAATGGTTTTCTCTTTTAAAAAGGATAATGATGCTAAACAAGTTTCCCACGTTCATTGCTAGATTGATTGGTTCATCTTTAGTGCTAGTCGCGTTTAATTGGCAAGTAGTATATGCCCAGACTACCCCAGCTCTCGTTGATACTAATTTTGATGTGGAATTAGTCGTCGATGGATTGCCTAAATCGTGGTCCATTAACCTTTCTCCAGGTAATGAAATTTTTGTAACGGACAGAAACGGAAGTGTCATCGTATATGACCAACAGTGGAACAAAAAAACGTTTACAACTCCGATAACCGATTTAATTGTAGATAGTCAGGGAGGATTCCTCGATTTAGCATTTCATCCAGATTTTGACACAAATTCGTGGATATATTTAAGTTATAGTGCGGGAACCAGCGACTCAAATCGATTGAAAGTAATTAGATTCAAAATGCCTAATTCGGGCAATGAAATTAAAACAGTCGAAGACATTTTTAGCGTCAATACAAACAAAAATACGCCAGTGCATTATGGCGGTCGTCTCGCTTTTTTAGCCGATAACAGCCTACTTATAAGTACTGGCGACGGTTTTGATTTTCGAGAGCAAGCGCAGGTTAAGTCGTCGCACTTAGGCAAAATAATAAGGGTAAGCGATATAGGCAAAGCCTTGAGCGATAATCCTTTCTTTGAGAAAGAGATGCCTAACAGCAATGCCAGTTACGTCTATAGTATCGGGCATCGCAACCCACAAGCTTTGCTGGTAAGCGGTTCAGGTTTGATCATTTCGCATGAGCACGGGCCAGCAGGTGGCGATGAGATTAATATTATTAAGAAAGGTAATAATTATGGTTGGCCAATTATTACTAACGGTCAAGATTATTCGGGGGCTGTTATCACTCCGTTTACCGAGTACCCCGGGATGCAACAACCTGATTTTGATTGGACGCCCTCTATTGCTCCCTCAGGCATGATTTTATATGGTGCGGATAAATTTCCATCTTTATCTCAACATTTAATCGTGACCTCACTCAAGTTTAAACAGCTTAGAGCGTTGCTGCTAAACGGAGACAAGGTTTCGAATGAGCGTATATTACTGCCAAATTTTGAACATCGACTCAGAGATATAGAACAAGACAGCGATGGAAATATTTTATTATTAACTGATGGTGATCATACCAAAATTTTTAAGCTAACGACGAAATAGGTTCAACATCAATCAAATTCGTTAACATTATTCCAACAATTAGTTTGATGAATATCGGCTATAATTCGACAAAAAGCGTTTGCCATTCATATTCTTAACGTTAAGCGTTATAATGTGTGTACATTTTTAAAATCAAGTTTATTCCTGCAGGTTAGTTCTATTTATATGAACAACTGATTTGAACAAAACCAGCATAAAAAAGAGGGTTAAATAGTGTTAGAAGATTATCGTAAACACGTAGAAGAACGTGCCGCTGAAGGTATCCCACCAAAGCCATTGAATCCAGAGCAAGTTGCTGGCTTAGTTGAACTATTGAAGAATCCGCCAGCAGGCGAAGAAGCATTTCTATTAGAATTAATTTCAGAACGCGTGCCTCCTGGCGTTGATGAAGCTGCTTATGTTAAAGCTGTATTTTTAAGCGCTATTGCTAAAGGCGAAGAGTCTTGCGACTTAGTTAGTGCTGATGCTGCTGTGCAGTTACTTGGTAACATGCACGGTGGTTATAACATCGAAACCTTAGTCGGTTTGCTAGACAACAATGATTTAGCTGAACTCGCTGCAGAAGAGCTTAAGCATACCTTATTGATGTTTGATGCTTTCCATGATGTTGATGAGAAGCATAAAGCTGGCAATGCATTTGCGACTGATATTATGCATTCTTGGGCTGAAGGCGAGTGGTTTACTTCTCGCGATGATTTAGCTGAGAAAATCACAATGTCAGTTTTCAAAGTGACTGGTGAAACTAATACTGATGATTTGTCACCAGCACCTGATGCTTGGTCTCGTCCTGACATTCCCCTGCATGCTCGTGCAATGTATAAAATGACACGTGAGGGCTTAACACCTGAAGTTCATGGTGAACTCGGTCCGCTTGCTCAAATTGAACAAATTAAAGCGAAGGGCCATCCGGTTGCTTTCGTTGGTGATGTGGTAGGAACGGGGTCTTCACGTAAATCGGCCACTAATTCAGTATTATGGTTCTTTGGTGATGACCTGCCGGGCGTACCAAATAAACGCGGTGGTTGCGTTTGTATCGGCGGCCAAGTCGCTCCAATTTTCTATAACACCATGGAAGATGCTGGCGCATTAGTATTTGAAGCGAACGTCGACAAATTAAATATGGGTGATGTGATTGACATTTATCCATTCGCTGGTGAAGTTAAAAACGCTGACACAGGCGAACTACTCTCCACTTTCGAATACAAGTCAGATGTATTACTTGATGAAGTGCGGGCTGGTGGCCGCATAAACCTAATCATCGGTCGTGGGTTAACTGATAAAGCTCGTGAAGCGCTAGGTTTAGAACCAAATGACATGTTCCGTAAACCTCTAGTTCCAGCTGCATCGACCAAAGGCTTTACGTTGGCCCAAAAAATGGTCGGTAAAGCATGTGGTGTAGAAGGTATTCGTCCAGGTACTTACTGTGAACCTAAAATGACGACCGTAGGATCGCAAGATACAACAGGTCCTATGACGCGTGATGAGCTAAAAGACTTAGCATGTTTAGGCTTTACTGCCGACCTAACAATGCAGTCATTTTGTCACACTGCTGCTTATCCAAAGCCTGTAGATATTGATACTCAGCATACATTACCTGATTTCATTATGAATCGTGGTGGTGTGTCGTTGCGCCCGGGTGATGGTATAATCCATTCTTGGTTAAACCGCATGTTATTGCCTGATACAGTTGGTACTGGTGGTGACTCACATACACGTTTCCCAATGGGGATTTCATTCCCTGCTGGTTCGGGTTTAGTTGCATTCGCAGCCGCCACCGGTGTTATGCCTTTGGATATGCCTGAATCAGTGTTGGTTCGCTTTAAAGGTAAAATGAAGCCAGGCATCACGCTTCGTGATTTAGTTCACGCTATTCCGTTATACGGCATTAAGAACGGTTTACTGACGGTCGCCAAGAAAGGCAAAGTCAATGCATTTTCTGGTCGTATACTCGAAATTGAAGGTTTAAATGATTTAACGGTTGAGCAAGCATTCGAATTGTCAGACGCCTCTGCAGAGCGCTCTGCTGCAGGTTGTACAATCAAGTTGTCCGAAGAGTCAATTGCCGAGTACTTGACTTCAAACATCACTATGCTTCGTTGGATGATAAACGAAGGCTATGGCGACGCAAGAACATTAGAGCGTCGTGCGCGTAAAATGGAAGAATGGTTAGCTAACCCGACACTAATGCAAGCTGATGCTGATGCAGAATACGTAGAAGTACTTGAAATTGATTTAGCTGAAATTAACGAGCCAATTTTGTGTTGTCCAAATGATCCGGATGATGCTAGAACATTATCTGAAGTTGCTGGCGACAAGGTTGATGAAGTTTTCATTGGCTCCTGTATGACGAATATTGGTCACTTCAGAGCTGCGGGTAAGCTTCTTGAGCAATTCAAAGGCACATTGCCAACACGTTTGTGGATGTCTCCACCAACGAAAATGGATGAAGCTCAGTTAATGGAAGAAGGCTACTTCAGTATTTATGGCAAAGCTGGCGTAAGAATGGAAATGTCGGGTTGTTCATTATGTATGGGTAATCAAGCACGAGTACTTGCAGGTGCTACAGTGTTATCTACATCAACGCGTAACTTCCCTAATCGATTAGGTGATGGCGCAAATGTATACTTATGTTCAGCTGAAATGGCTGCTGTTGGCGCTATTGTTGGTCGTATACCAACTGCTGATGAATATATGGAATACGCGAGCAAAATTGAATCAATGAGCGGTGAAGTGTTCCGTTACTTGAACTTTGATCGCATGCCTAAGTTTAGTAAAGCTGCTGAAGCAGCCAAGGCAAACATCATTCCAGCGTTGAACATCGCTTAATTTCGATTCAATGTTGATAAGGTAAACGGTGTTTTTACGTCACGTTTACTCGTATATGATACGTACTAAAAACGCTGGGACTCTTTATAAGGGCCTCGGCGTTTTTTATATTTATTTTGCCGCTTAGTGCTAAATTTTTCTGTAAAGAAAAAAAAGTCATTAACAGATATTTGACTTACCTGCATACTAAATGGTATTCAACAAAACAATCAGTGAACAGCGTAATTAGAACAAATTGCTTTGATAACAATAACAACAAGGATTGGGTCGTGAAAAAATACTTATACAGCTTCGTTAGTTTGGTTGCCATTATATTCACCTCGCTATTTTCAGCACAAGCGTTAGCACAAAAAAGCAATACATCCGATTTAGTCAGGCATCTTAAGGCTGATGTAAAACAAATAATAATGGATGCCAGTGATGAACTAACTGAAGAAGAGTTAGCCTTACTAGCGAATGACGGTACAATAAAAATCGCGTTTGCTAACATATCGCTTCACGTTGAATTTGCCGACTCCTTTGAAGAAAGAGCACTTGGGCTAATGTATCGTAAAAGTTTGTGCGCAGACTGTGGCATGCTTTTTCAGTTTGATGACGAGCGTATAGCAAGTATCTGGATGAAGAACACCTTCGTTGCCCTAGATCTGGCTTATATTACCGTAGATGGTCAGGTAGCAGATATTAAGCAATTAACACCTCACGACCTTACTTCGGTGCGATCATCCCAGCCCGTACTTTATGCTTTGGAAATGAATCAGGGGTGGTTTGCCAAAAATGCGATAAAAGTGGGTGATAAAATATCTATAGAAGGTCGTGTTAAGCATCCTTCATTCAAGTAGTCTGGATTCGCTGCCCCTAGCAGTCGTGTAAAACGTGTTTATTTGGATTAATTAAAAGGAAAATAAAAGTAAATGAATTCAGCGTTGAATGTTGCCAAATTTGGCGGAACTAGCGTAGCCACCTATGAGAGTATGGGTAATTGTGCAAAAATAATCGCTAACAACCGTAATACTAGAATTGTGGTAGTTAGTGCTTCTGCTGGGGTGACCAATCATCTAGTGGCGCTAGCAAATACAGCGTTGACTAGTCAGCAAATTGAAGAAATTGTAGAGAACATCAAAGCAATTGAGCTTGCTATTGTGACTAAGTTAAAAAAACCAGAAGAGGTTAGTAATAAGCTTAATGCGCTGTTAGTCGAGCTAACCGATTTAGCAAAACATGAAGAAATCAATTTCAGAGACGATTTAAAAGATGCGTTAGTGTCGATGGGCGAACGCATGTCTTCATTATTGTTTGCTGCGGTGCTTAGAGAGTTTGCTGTCTCAGCAAGTAATTTCGATGTTAGAAAAGTCATGCGCACTGATTCAATGTTTACTCAGGCGGCGCCCGACCTTGGTGTTATACGACGACTAGCACAGTCATTGTTAATCCCCGAATTATATACTTCCGTGATTGTGACTCAAGGTTTCGTTGGTGCTGATGAGCAGGGCAGAACAACTACGCTTGGCCGCGGCGGTTCAGATTTTACAGCAGCTTTGCTAGCCGAGGCTATTGACGCAGATACCTGTGAAATATGGACAGATGTAATTGGCGTCTATACAACTGACCCGCGCATAACAGACAAAGCACGTCCTTTACCTGAACTGAGTTTTGAAGAGGCCGCGGAAATGGCAACTTTTGGAGCAAAAGTGCTACATCCAGCAACAATGGAGCCCGCGCTGAGGCAAAACATAAAGGTGTTTGTAGGCTCTAGTCGCGAACCCGATAAGGGAGGTACTTGGATTGTCAGAGACTGTGAGCATGAACCCTCATATAGAGCCATAACTAGGCGTAAAGACCAAGTTATGGTAACTGTGAAGACTCCCAAGATGATGTATGCTCAGGGCTTCCTACAGAGCGTTTTTACAATTATAGCAAAACATAATTTGTCAGTGGATTTGGTAACGACTTCTGAGATCTCAGTATCGTTTACGCTTGATAATCCACCTAATTCTGTTTCTGAAAAAATGAACAAACAAACACTTGCTGAATTAAGCACCATTTGTGATGTAACTGTCGAGCACGGATATGATGTGGTGACTGTTGTGGGTAACAATATGCACAGTTCTACAGGTGTATCGAGTAAGATATTTGAGGCTGTGACGGACTTTAATTTACGCATGATCTGTTTCGGTGCAAACCCTCATAACTTGTCGTTTGTCGTGAGTAATACCGACAGTGAAGATGTCGTTAAGGTATTGCACAAAGCATTATTTGAATAGCTAAATTAACGATAGAAGATAATCATTAACGCATAAAAAAGCGATTCCGGATTAATCTGGAATCGCTTTTTTTTAAACGAGCAATATTTGTTAATTAATCTTGAGTACTGAGGTTATATCTAGTTTCCTTGCCTTTGAAAAGGCGAAGTTCTAAACCTTAAACGTACCGATAGACTCTTGCAGCTCATCGGCTAGTCTCGCAACTTCAGCACTGGATAAAGTGGTCTGTTGCGCTCCTAATGTTGTTTCTTCGGCAATACTAACGATGGTCTCAAGTTTTTCGCTAATTTCAGCGGACACCTGATTTTGCTCGCGCGCGGCTTGCTCAATTCGAGTACTAACTTCATGTGCTTTGTGCACAGCGTCGGTTATTAAATCGAGTGCTTGCGCCGCTTTTTCAGTTTGCGCTACACAAATCTCGGCTTGCTGCTTACCTTGGGTCATAACCGTTACCGCTTTTTCAGCACCAGCTTGCAATACTTCAATCATTGAATTAATTTCTTGAGTCGATTTTTGAGTCCGACTTGCTAAGGTCCGAACTTCATCTGCAACTACCGCAAATCCGCGGCCTTGCTCACCAGCTCTTGCTGCTTCGATAGCAGCGTTTAACGCCAGTAGATTTGTTTGGTCTGCCACACCGCGAATAACGTCAAGAATACCGCCAATTGAGGCACTGTCTTCATGTAGTTTGTTTATAACGTTAGCTGCTTCTTCCACATCACGAGCAAGCACTTCAATTGTGCGCTTATTTTCCATTGAAATTTGCTTCACTTTTTCCGCTTCTTCATCGGCGTGACCAATTTCTCTCAGCGTATCGTCAGCACTTTGCAATACTAATTGAGACGTACTGTGCATTTCAGTTGTTGCTGCTGCAACTTGTGATATTTGAGATTTCTGCTCCTGTATGGATCTTGTTGTCTGCTCAGTAACTGAAGATGTTTCACCGGACGCTGCTGCAAGTTGCTCAGCTCTGCCGTGGATCCCTTCAATAAGCGTCTTAAGATTTTGAATGAGAGCGTTACAGTTTTTTGATAGTACTCCAAACTCGTCTTTTGAAGAATCATCTAAACGATGTGTTAGGTCACCAGATGAGGCTATTCTGAGAAGTTCATTAACTTTAGCTAACGGTTTTGTAATAGCCGTTACGCTTTTGTAAGCGGTAAACCCAGCAATACCAAGAGATCCCAATACCATAACAATAACCCATTGCATGCTAGATGCAACTTGGTCACTCACACCTTGCTTTACCGATGAAGCTTTGTTATTCGCTAATTTTAGTAGACTTTCTAATGAATTAAGTCCTCGGGAAATATCTTCATCAGATGCGATTAAAAATCTTTCTGAGTCAATTGCTCTCTCCAGCATACTCACTTGATTAGTTAGAATGCCGCTGGATCCTAAAATAGTTTCTTTAATCGTTTCTATTAAATCTCCTACCTCATCCAACGTACCGGTCTCATCCTGTCCACCGGCCGTATCTCGCATACTAGCAAAACGCCCCTCAGCTTGAGTCATCATAACAAGCACTCCTTGGCCACGAATTTCAGCTCGTTGCAACGTTTCGCTCGAAACATACTCAGCTACAGAGGATAAAATTGACAGTAAATTTGACTCCAGTGTAACCCCCTCAACAGCTACTTTGGAAAGCAGAGTGGAGCCAACAACGGCATCTAAATCGGAAAAGTCTAAGAGTAAGGATGTCGCATCATCAGCGCTCTCTTCAATGATAGCGTATTTAGCTTTTACGCTATCGCTGATATCTTGCTCCAAAAGGTGGTTATTGTAGACTTGGATTGCATTCGCAGAATAGCTTTCATAAACGACTTCAACAGCACTAAGAGCACTTTTCAAGTTACTTTCAGATTGAACAACATCGCGTAACTCTGCGAGCTCTTTTTCAAAACTACCTCTGCTCGCCTCAAATGCGGCAAGTTTTTCATTCAATTCATTTTGATTTTTCGTTACATATGCTTCAAAGGTCAATCGTCCCATATTAAGGAACGATGCTTTTAAGCTATTGCTGCCACCGACAGTTGGCAACGCTAACTCACTAACCTCTTCAGTAGCACCTTCAATCTTATTTAGACTGACAAGAGAAAGTATACTTAACAATACGAGCAGAAAACTGATAATGGTAAATCCGCTAATGACTCGCATTTTTACAGTAAGATTCATTTTTTGACCCTTAATTACTCGATTTTTTGGCAACAATTACGACTTTCTGAACATCTGCTGTAGTGTAGTTGATATCACCTGACATCCACGTACGCCGTTCTATACCATTGTCTACTCAAAGGTATCGGTAAATAACTGATTTTCTTTAAGCTTGTTGCGAAAAAAATTGCTTTGTTTCAATGCAATAAAGTGTCATTTGCTTGCCCCATACAAAACCCGTATCAAGTGCAATTACTTTTTCGTTATTAGTTTCACTCATTAAAGATGCCCAATGACCAAATAAAAGGACTTTGTCTTTCTTTAATTTTGGGTTGGGACAAAGATACCAAGGTGTCAGTTCAGCAGGTGCGAGATCAGAATGGCATTTAGTTTTGAATTCGAGCGCCTTGCCACTTAAAAAACGCATGCGCGTAAGGGCGTTTACGATAAACCTAAGACGTTCAGCTCCCTCTAGGTCATCGTTCCAAATGGTTGGGGAATTACCGTACATTTTCTGCAAAAATTGAGTTCGATGACTACCCATTAACGCTTCACTAACTTCATCTGAAAGTGAAATTGCTTTCTTTGTAGACCACATCGGATAAAGGCCTGCATGGGATATGAAGTGATTTTTTGCAGGCTTTAAAGCCAATTTCTTAGTACACAACCAATCGATGAGTTCATCAAATGATTTGTGATTAATTAAAGGGGCTAATTTATCGACTGGTTTGGGGGTGCTAATGCCATAAGCCATCGCAATAAGATGTAAATCGTGATTACCTAATACGGTATCAAAATGTGGACCTAAGTCCTTTAAAAACATAAGTGTTTCGAGTGACTGTGGGCCACGTGCAATAAGGTCTCCCACGGCCCACAATTTATCTATTTTCGGCTCAAACCCTGCGCTCTTCAGAAGTTTGCGTAATCCTTTGTAACACCCTTGAATATCGCCAACAACATAATTATTCATAGCAAAAACTAATGGATACTATTTGGTTTTGATAAATTAAATACAGGTATCGGCTCACGATGACATTGCCCGTTAGCAAATTCAAATTCGTAATAACCTTCCATTGTTCCAACTTCGGTCTTTATCATTGAGGCGCTTGTGTATTCAAAACTCTCATTTGGCTGAATAATAGGTTGTTCACCCACGACACCTTCACCTTGTACCTCTATTTTTTCGCCATCGCCATTAGTAATTAACCAATATCTATTCTTAAGCTGAGCCTGTTGAGATAGATTATTGTTAATGGTCACTGTGTAGCTGAAAACGTAAACTGGGGTTTTGTCACCATTGTCTTGAAGGCCAATAAACCTTGTTTTTGTGCTAATACCTAATGATTTCTTCATAGTGTTATTCTGCCTTTTTTACTTCTACTGAGGCCTCGACACACTTTCTTTCTACGTAATTTGCTAATAAAGCAAACTGTTGTAAAGATAAGGCTTCGGCTCTTAATTCAGGTTTTATGCCCAATGCTTCTATTTCTTCATGTGTCATTAACTCTTTTAAGCTATTTCGAATCGTTTTTCTGCGCTGATTAAATGCGGTTGTAACGACTTGCTGTAAGCGATCGATGTTATCAACTTGGGCTGGTGGTGTTGCATGCGGGATGAGCCTAACAAAAGCAGAGTCCACTTTTGGGGCTGGTTTAAATGCGCTTGGTGGAACAGCGACAACGGGAATGGGTTGACAATAATATTGTGCCATGACCGATAAACGACCATAAAGCTTGTCACCGTGAGTTGCGCATAGGCGCTTTACCACTTCATTTTGTAACATGAAGTGCATATCCTTCACTTTTTTAGTGAAAGAAAATAAATGGAACATTAATGGCGTTGAAATATTATAGGGCAGGTTACCAAAAATTCGTAAATCACCGTCTGTCTTAACTAAGCTAGCGAAATCAAATTTCAGTGCATCTTCTTCTATAACGGTTAATTTTTTACCTAGGAACGGATGTTCACGCAGTCTTTTTGCTAAGTCTCTATCAAGCTCAACAACGGTCAAATGCGCTACTTCTTCCGCAACAAGATCTGTTAGCGCTCCTAAGCCAGGTCCAATCTCTACCAAGTTTTCACCTGGTTTTGGGTTAATAGCGGATACTATTTGATCAATCACATATTGATCATGCAAAAAGTTTTGACCAAATCGTTTTCTTGCTGTGTGGCCTAAATGCTTTTGACTCATGTCTTTTTCCTGGCCAACTTGATGGCTTTCTTTATTGCCATACTGAAACTACCACAATCAATATTGCCTGAACCGGCAAGATCAGCAGCAGTTCCGTGATCTACAGAGGTTCTGATGAAAGGCAGCCCAAGAGTGATATTCACTGATGCGCCGAAGCCTTTATATTTCAATACGGGTAAACCTTGATCGTGATACATCGCTAATACTGCATCAGCTTGTTCTAAATACTTAGGTTGGAAAATAGTGTCCGCAGGAAGTGGGCCTACTAAGTCAATACCTTGCGCGCGCAGCTCATTCAATTTAGGGGTAATTACTACTATTTCTTCTTTACCTAAATGGCCATCTTCTCCCGCATGCGGGTTTAGACCACAAACGTAGATTTTAGGTGATTCTATACCGAACTTTAGTTTCATGTCGGTATGGATGATATGAATCACTTTGTCGAGGCGTTCTGGTGTGATTGCTTGTGAAACATATTGCAAGGGAATATGTGTTGTCGCTAAACAGACGCGTAAACCCTCAGTCGCAAGCATCATAACTACGTCGCTGCAGTTAGATTGATTGGCAAAAAACTCTGTGTGGCCACTGAATGAAATACCGGCTTTATTTATGATGCCTTTGTGCACAGGACCTGTAACCACAGCGTCGAACTTGCCACTAATATTCTCATCGCATGCTTGACGCAGGGTCTCAACAACATAATGCCCATTCTCGCTATTTAACTCCCCAGCTATCACTGGAACCTTCACAGGAATATGCTTGACAATTAATTGCCCCGGTTGCTGCAGGTAAGTACTATCCTCTTCATAAGGAATGATATCTAGCGGAATACCAAGCAGTTTTGCCCGCTCTTGTAGCATATTTGCGTCGGCATAAACCACCAACTGAGCATCCCAATGTTGCTGAGATAGCATAATAATAAGGTCTGGGCCAATACCCGCTGGCTCACCGGGTGTAACAGCAATCTTTAGATTTTTTGACATTAAAGGTCTTTTTTATCAAGTAATTCAATATAAGCACCATCGCGCATTTCACGTAACCAAGTATCGGTTTCTTCATTAAATTTTCTGTTAAATAATAATTGATACGCGCGATCTTCTTTACGTTTTTCTGTCGCATCATCAATGCGACGCTCAATCAACTGTATCAAATGCCAACCGTGCACAGTTCTGATTGGTTGACTATATTCATCTTTTTTAAGTGTACTAAGTGCTTGTTTAAACTCAGGTACATATATACTGGGGTCATTCCAACCCAATACGCCACCTTTTAAGGCTGAGCCGGGATCTTCCGAGTATTCTTTTGCTAGCTTTGCAAAATCTTCTTCACCTTCAATAAGCTTGGTACGGAATTCTTTAAGCATCTTCTCCGCTTTTTGGTCGCTCAGAATAATCGATGGAGACACTAAAATATGACGCGCGTTAACTTCTTCAACCTCAACAGTCTCGACGCCTCTTAATTCTAATATTTTCAAAACGTGAAAACCGGCGCCACTGCGCAATGGACCAATCAAGTCGTCTTTTTTCTTTTTTTGGATTGCTTCAGCGAACAGCGTTGGCATAGAGTTAACATTCATAAAACCCAAGTCGCCTCCTTCAAGAGCCTTAGGACCAGAAGATGATGCAATAGCAATTTTGGTAAAATCAGACCCAGAGTTTAATAGCTCAAGAACTTTGTCTGCAGTTCCTCTCGATGTGGAAATTTGCTCTTCGGTTGCGCCCGATGGCACTGCAATAAGGATGTGACCTAAACGATACTCAGCTTGCTCGGCACCCTGTTGGTTGATCAAGTTAACCAAAGTACTGATTTCTTGTGGTGTGATATAAACCCGACGTCTTACATTTGCGCGGGTTACTTCACCAGTTATTAATTCTTCACGTACTTTTTCGCGATACACTTCATATGATAAGCCGTCGGCTTGAACTTTTTCACGTAACTGCTCGACACTAATATTGTCTTCCTTTGCAATATTGCCAATAGTTTGATCAAGTTGTGGGTCGCTAATTTGAATACCCATGCGTTCTGCCATTTGCATTTGCAAATTCTTTAAGATTAAACGCTCAATTGCCTGTGTACGCAAAGCTCTATCTGACGGTAATGCCTGCCCTTGAGCTACTGCACCTTGTTTTACACCATCGACTAGCTCGGATATTTCAGTTTCAAGAATTACGCCTTGATCTACGATGACAGATACCTTGTCGAGTCTTTCTTCAACTGCGTTTGCTAGCATGCTGAAAAACACGGAAGCACTCAGTAAGCTTGCTTTTAATAATCTGTATTTCATATTTTCTCTAATTATATAACATCAAAATCTAGTTAATTTAAAACATAGGGTTGGCGGTAACCAAACATACCTTGTTCTAAAATATCGGAATTACTTCTTCGGCTGCCTATACCTTTTATAATAAATTGTAAGGCTATACCTGAATCAAACTCATCGGCTGTTCGCAAACCTGTAGCATCAAAACGATTACTCAGGCTGCGCTGATAAGTGACACGCAATGCCCAACAGCAGCTCTCGTACTGAATGCCACCGAAGCTTTCGGTCGTTCTTGATCGTTGAGCGTCCCTATACCAGCGGCCCACCCAATGCCAATTTTGGTTTATTGGCCAGCTCGCTGTCACACCAAACTGGTTTATTTCCTCTCCTGAAAGGTCACGAATATAACGATGGTTCATTTGGACCAATTTATTATCGTCAATACGGTACTCAGTCGCAATACTACTACGTTCTACTTTTTGTGTTTGCGTAGCAACTTGAATATCAGAGTGCAAAAACCAGCGTTGGTTCACTTGCCAATCAAATTCTGCTGCTAAAGCTGAGCGCTTATCCTCTCTTGCGCTACTTATCAATTTACTGTCTTGTAAGTAAAATATTTGACCAACACTCAACACGAGTTTCTCTCTATTTTGTTGGTCTACTAATCTAGCTGTGACACCGAGAGTAAATTGATTGTTATCGTTAATTCGATCTAAACCAGTAAATTCCTGACCTCTAAACAAATTATTAAAGGTCGTTAACAGGGGCGTAGTATCATACAGACCTATATTGTCTTGATCCTCGAAGCTTGTGTAAAGATATTGTGCTTTGGGTTCGATCGTTAGTAAATATTCATTATCTAATACTAAGTCTTCTTTTTCAAAAATAAGTGAACCATACAATCTTCCTTTACCGATCGTTCTACTAACGCTTTCGTCCAACTTACCTTCTGAACCGGCTGGCAATTCTTGTTCATAGTAGGTTTGCAACACACTAATTTCTGCTAATAGTTCTCCCCAAGCACGCTGATACGGCAATGACAAACTGGGTTCAATATGAACCCGAAAAGCATTGGATTTTGAATCAAGTGAGTTTTGAAAATAGGCCGCTTCACTCGCTAGCGTAAAATCAATATATTGTCCTAAGTCAGTGTCATAATTTAGTTTCATTTCCGGTAATGCACGATACACGTCTGGATGGTCGCCTACTACTTCAAAATCTCGGAAGTTCAATGAAAAATCTAAATTAGGTGAGTAGTAGCTTAGTCCAACCTGGCGGTATAAATGAGTATCTGCGCGATTATAATAGTCAGACCCGAGATCGACAATGTAGTTATCGTCACTTATTCCACTGAAATCAATGTTTAGATTCCAGTTGTCACTAATTTTCCCTTGGTGCAAATAGCGATAAAAATACCGCTCATCTTGAGTTTCAGTATCGAGATCTTTGGGTAAATATTCTAATTGGACTTCACCCTGACTTTGACTGAACAAATAGCGAAACTCTGTTTTCAACTGAATACCACGATTAGTCATTATTCTTGGTGAAATAGTTGCATCATAATTAGGCGCAATATTCCAATACAATGGTTGTTCATATTCTGCACCTGTGCGACTTGAACTGCCAATATTTGGAAACAATAAACCGCTTTGACGCTCAGCCGTCACTGGAAACGCAAAATAGGGAAGCCAAAATACAGGTACACCGCCAACATAAAACTTGGTGTTGTAAGCTTCGCCGAATGGACTGTCTTTACCAATGACTATTTCGCTTGCAAACATTTTCCAATCTTCGCCACCTTTTGGGCAAGTCGTAAATGAAACTTGCTCTAAACGTAAACCCTGCTCACCAGAAAGTGAAAGCAAATCGGCTGCGCCTCGACCTGAAATATCCTTAAACTGGTATTCAGTATCTTGCATTTGTAATAGCTTCAGGTCACTGTTTAATTCAACGCCTTGACTCTCGACCTGCAATGCTTGGTCACGATAAAGCACATCGCCACTAGCGATGACTTGTTTGCCATTATTATCTATTTGTGCAACATCGGCGTTAATCATTGAATTTGGACTAGTAATGGTAACGTTACCATTGAATAAAGCTGAACTGTTCTGAATCATCTGAGCAACGTCAGAACTCACTTTAATTTGTTTGTTTGTGGTTAACAACGAAGGGTCAAATTGAGCGCTTTGAGGTATGCACAACTCAATGTTTTGCGCACTTACAAAAAAGGCACTGATAATGAGCGTGATGGTAGAAAAAAATTTGATCATTAACTGATTTTTTAGGGAACCTTTTTAGCTAGTCTCAGGCTCTTTAAGCCAATACTAATTTTTGCATACCAACGCTTTAGCATCTAAGCACTCAGAATTTTGAAGCGTTATTTTGCACAACATTTTAAATCGCCTTAAATTTTAATGCTTTGAGGAAGAATAACCAACTATATTGTTGAAAAAGGGGCAATTAATGCGTAATTATTTGTAAAATGCCGAAAATTACAGCTAATTTAGGGGTAAAATACATAATGTTCTCGATTTTTACCTCATTACTTTTTTAATTTAGAGTAATCTGTGATAAATATTTCAAATGAACATGCCAGAGGGCAATCAGAATATGCAAATTTGGGGAAAAGTTGTTGGTGTGCTTTTGGGCTTTATGTTTGGCCGAGTTGCCGGTGCCGCACTAGGTTTAATCGTTGGCCACATATTCGATACAACGTACAGTAAAGACTTTTCGCAGAAAGGCGGTTTCGCTCGATTTTTCACAACATCAGATGAAATTCAGCAACAAGCCGTTTTTTTTCATAGTTTGTTTTCTGCGTTAGGTCATATTGCAAAGTCGGACGGTATAGTCACTCAAGACGATATTCAGGTAGCGTCCGCGTTGATGGATGAAATGGACTTAACTGGTGACGTCCGTTTAGAAGCTCAGCAAGCGTTTAGGGACGGTAAACAACGTGATTTTGCGATTGTCGACATGCTCCAACAATTTAAAGAACAATGCCATGCGCGACGAGATGTGCTACACATTTACTTAGAGATACTAATTCAAGCGTCCTGTGCGCACAAAAAGCTGGGTGCTGCGCAATATACGTTGTTAGAAAAAGTTGCTAGGGCGCTCGGTTTTAGACGAGTAGAACTCGATTTTTTGATAATTACATTTGAGGCAGAGCAACGCTTCCGCAACGGCAGGTCGCAAACAGACAATCAACGCCGGCAGCAAGGCAGATATAGACAAAGGCATCAACAAGGACGCCAACAAAATCAATATGCAGATTCTAGTTCATATTCCGCAAAGGCTGAATTGGACGATGCTTTTAAGATATTAGGCATTAAAGAAGGGGATGATTCAAAGTTAATTAAAAAAGCGTATCGCAAACAAATGTCACTGCATCACCCAGATAAAGTCGCGTCCAAAGGGTTACCTGCACAGGCTCTTGAGCTTGCCAAACAGAGAGCTCAGGATATTCAAGCAGCTTACGAGCTAGTTCGCAAACATAAGCATTTTTAAATGAAGACACAAGTTACTAGCCGTAAAAAAGAAAAAGCCATCTTGTCAGTTGAAAACGAAATTGCTATTAATGACTTTATTAGTATGTTGTGGATTGAAAAAGGGCTGAGTAACAATACTGCAGGCGCTTACAGAAGTGACCTCACTAAATTTTCTCTCTTTTTACAAACTAACTCAACAGGTCATCGCGATTTGGTTTCAGTTCAGAAAACGGACATTCAAGCTTTCTTAACAGTGCGTTTTGAAGAGAAATTATCGCAACGATCAACATCAAGATTTTTGAGTTCATCACGATCTTTTTTCAAGTATGCAATTACCAAAAAATGGCGAGCTGATAACCCGACTCAGGGCGTGAGTAATCCTAAATTACCAAGTTACCTGCCCAGCACATTAACGGAGCAACAAGTAGACGACTTATTAGCTGCTCCTAATGATGAGGACCCTATTAATGCTCGCGATAAGGCAATGCTAGAAGTATTGTATGCCACTGGTATTCGAGTGTCAGAATTAGTCAATTTGCAAATGAACGAAGTGAGTTTGTTACAGGGTGTTATCAGAGTTATGGGAAAAGGAAATAAAGAGCGTTTAGTCCCCTTAGGCGAAGTTGCAATTGATTGTTTAGCAGGATATTTGAAAGAGTGGCGCCCGCAATTATTAAGCAAACCAAGTAATACTATTTTTCCGAGTAAGCGTGGCACAACGATGACAAGACAAACTTTTTGGCATCGTATAAAACTGCACGCAAAGCAAGCTG
>Ga0256370_100040_pt1 | contig 18852 bp, 16 predicted proteins | sample SI3UviralmetaG_FD_190078 | JGI IMG/M metagenome (GOLD analysis project Ga0256370, IMG submission 190078) | Sea-ice brine viral communities from Beaufort Sea near Barrow, Alaska, United States - SI3U | ecosystem: Environmental > Aquatic > Marine > Coastal > Brine | place: USA: Alaska | collected... | reverse complement strand
AGGGAAGACAGGCTCGAAAACGAGCACTCAAACTTCCCGAAGCAATTGGAGAACGCGAAGGTGTAATCAAAGACCCGACAAAACCACCGCTTAGCATTCTGATTATAGGTGATTCGGCTGCTGCTGGCGTGGGGGTAAATCATCAAGACAACGCACTTCTTGGTCAATTAGTTTACAATTTAAAAAGTCACTTTAACTTGTCATGGGCACTGATAGCAAAAACGGGTGCAAAAACGAAAGACATGACTCACATGCTAGAAACAGCAAAGTTAGCCAAGACGTTTGACATAGTCATAACCAGTTTAGGAGTCAATGATGTTACGTCACTACAAAAGACCAAAGACTGGTTAAGCGAGCAAAACAAACTACATCAATACTGTTTCCAGAAACTAGGTGCTAAACATATTATGGTCAGTGGAATGCCGCCAATGCATAAATTCCCCCTATTACCGCAACCTTTAAGATGGATAATGGGAAGCAGAGCAAAAGAATTTGATTGCCTGCAAGCATCTGCCATTAGTAGATATACCAATAGAAGTTATGAACCATTGTCCTTCGACGTGGACAGAAGTGAGATGGCTGCCGATGGCTTTCACCCTGGCCCAAGCATATATCTTGAATGGGGCCGCAGTGTAAGTAAACGTATTATTTATATTGCAGAAAGCTTACCTCATGAATCTGGCCCTAGCATTTAATACTGTTACTAGTTAGTGATGCCTTTTGGGGTATAGATTGTGGGTAAGAAAGAGGATTAAATAGATTGTTTATTTTACAAAACAGGTGGCTCTGCACGAACACAATTTTGATGCTAAGAGCCTCAGTAAACTAAAACTCTTTTTTTTGCAACGTTATTACGCAAATTCACTAGCAAATACTTTTGCAAAAAATTCTGCCGATGCGTCGTCCATATTAAAGTACAAACTTGGCTCAATCAGTTCTACTTCGATAATCATCAATTCACCGTTTAACGATACGATGTCAACTCTGGCATACAGCGCCTCTTCAGGTAAGGCATCAATCGTTTGCTCCGCTATAGCGAACATCGCTTTAGATGGCTCAATACTGGTCAATTGACCACCGTGTTCTTCTTGTACCCTAAAGTCCCCTTTAGCAGGTTGTTTACAAATGGCATGGCTGTATTGTGAATTGAAGTAAAAAAGTGAATATTCACCTTCTTCAATAATGCTTGTTAAAAAAGGTTGGATCATGGCTGATCGGTCTTTATATTCCTGCATTATTGAAGATAATTGTTCAGTAATTTGTGCAGGTGTAAGGCGGTAAGTGCCATCTGCATTCGCGCTGATATAAGGCTTAATGACAATTTCATCACAGTCGAATTTAGCAAATGCAGCAGCAAAATGATGTTCCTGAAGTTCGTCGGCCCAAAGTGTCGGGATAATTGGAACGCCTTTATTTTCAAGTTCTTTCAAGTAGCGTTTTGAAATATTCCATTCAATTAACGACATCGAATTGCATAGCACAGCAGATGAATTATCGATAACTTGCAAACACGCGAGAAAGTCTTCGCAATGCGCTTGATAGTCCCAAGTGCTGCGCACTATAACGGCATCATATTGATCCCAATTGTGATTTATCGCATGCCAAGAAACTTCGGTCGACTCCCACCCAAGGGTTTTTAGTGGAGTCTGAAGTAATCGGTCGTATACGAAGAACTCTTCTAGATGGTCAGTCGTTAAAATAGCTACTTTGCGCATTTAATTCCTTATGTTGGCTGAACTCACGTTGTGTTTTGAATTTATTTATTTGAGGTAAATGATGTTGAATTCCAGACTGTGCTTCACTCTGTTTTGAGCCAAATAGAATCGCGATGATGATAGTAGTTGCACCCGTGATACTTAGCCATAAATTGCGCTTAAAATGCAAAAAAATCCTTTTTACTAACAGTAAATACTCCATGTATGACCGCGGCACAACTCAATTAATGCGATTCGAAGCTAATGTTCTGATGCATGGAGGGTAGCAAACAATGAGCATGCAACGCCATCAATTGTTCCAAATAAGACGGTAAAGTCATTGATATAATGAAAAATGGCAACTAACAATATGCATTAGTTGCCACTGAGTGACAGTACCTATTTAAGGTGCGGTATGCAATGACTCCGCCCTACTGCTGCTGTAGCGCAGAAGCCAATTGTGGCTAAACTGAAAATTGGCGAATGATGGTATTAATAGTGTCTTTAGCATCACCAAATATCATGCGCGCATTGTCTTTAAAAAACAGCGGATTTTCGATACCAGCGAATCCAGAGGCCATGCCTCGTTTCAAAATAAAGACATTTTTTGCAAGGTCCGCGTTGATAATTGGCATGCCATAAATGGGGCTGCCCTCTATCTCTCTTGCTGCAGGATTAACCACGTCATTCGCCCCAATCACAATAGCCACATCAAAGTTTGCCATACGCGCATTTACTTCGTCCATTTCCAACAACAACTCGTAAGGCACATCAGCTTCAGCTAAGAGCACATTCATATGCCCAGGCATGCGTCCAGCGACCGGATGGATCCCATAAACGACTTCTGCACCGTTCTCTTCCAATAGCACTTGCAGTTCTTTCATAGCGTGTTGGGCTTGAGCTACCGCCATACCATAACCGGGAATAACGACTACCGATTGCGCTGCTTCCAATACAAAGTAAGCATCGTCGGCGGCTAGCGGTTTAACTTCACCTTCAATTTTAATTTCAGTCGTTTTTACGGTTTGAAATCCCGAAAATAAAACGTTAATTAACGAACGATTCATTGCCTTGCACATTACACTCGTTAAGATAATACCGCTGGCGCCTACTAGTGCACCGGCAACAATCAATAGATTGTTGTTCAATGCCATACCCGCTGCACAAGCAGCAAGACCAGAGTAGCTATTGAGCAGAGATATAACCACCGGCATATCTGCACCACCAATAGGAATAACCAACATGACGCCTAACACGATGCAAAGTGCGACGAAAGCGTAAAGATATATTGTGCTGTTAGCGGTTTGTGGATACATAACAACGAGGGCGCCAAGTACGAAAATAGCAACAACAATACATCCATTAACGAACGCTTGACCGCTAAACACGGTTGAACCACTGCTGATTAACTTAGCAACTTTGCCACTGAGTTTTGCCCATGCAACCACGCTGCCAGAAAACGTAATACCACCAATAGCAATGGCGAGTAAAACAATAATAGCTAAGTAGCTTTCTATTGCTGAGTCGCTTTCAAGCATAGCTAGTGCGACTAATAAACTTGCCAAACCGCCAACACCATTTAACAGTGACACCATTTCTGGCATTTCTGTTAGCTGAACTTTTTTGGCAATAAAAGCCCCTACCGCGCTACCCGCTAGGATCGCCACAATAATCCATTCGTAAGCTAATATATTTTGGTCAATCAAGGTAATGCAGATAGCCACTAGCATACCTATTGCGGATAACTTATTACCGCGACGAGCAGTAGAAGGATGACTGAGTAATTTAAGGCCCAATATGAATAGCGCTGCGCTCAATACATACACTGCATTAATGATTAATTCTATATTCAACATTATGCTTCCTTACTTACTTTTAAACATGGCAAGCATGCGGTCTGTGACCATGTACCCACCGACGACATTAATCGTTGCAAGGAATACCGAAACACTGCCGAGAATTTGCGCAAGTAGCAGATTTTCATTTCCGGAATAAGCAATAGCACCAATTAAGGTAATACCTGACACCGCGTTTGCGCCGCTCATCAAAGGCGTATGCAAGGTAGCTGGCACTTTGCGAATAAGTTCAAAGCCTAAAAATATCGCTAACATTAAAATCATTAAAAGATAGATAAATGACATTACACACTCTCCTGTGTTAACAACGCTTTAATGGTTGGATTGATCAGCTCACCGTGGTGAGTAATTAGTGCTGTTTGCAGAATATCGTCTTCTAAATTAAGAGATATTGTTTTAGCTTCAGCATCCCAAAATTCCAACAATAGTGCCTGTAAATTATTAGCGTACATTTGGCTCGCATCCAACGCAACTTCGCTCGCCCAATTTCCGGTACCAATGACGGTGACACCTTCAACCGTAACGACAGATCCAGAAACACTACCTTCGACATTACCGCCATTTTCAGCTGCCATATCGACAATGACACTGCCTGGCTTCATTTTCGCAATAACGTCTTTTTTGATAAGAAGCGGTGGCTTTCTGCCAAATAGTTGCGCAGTAGTTATCACCACGTCGGAACTGGCAATACAATCAGCTTGTGCTTGTTGCTGAATTTCAATTTGTTCTGGGGTGAGTGCTTTCGCATAACCTTGATCTGTTTGTCCTGTTTCACCAATATCAATAGCTAGAAACTTCCCCCCAAGAGAGCGCACTTGCTCTGCAACAACTTCACGTGTGTCGTATGCGATTACTGCTGCACCAAGTCGTTTAGCCGTAGCAATAGCTTGTAAACCTGCCACGCCAGCACCAATAACAAATACTTTCGCCGGTTTTAATGTACCCGCTGGTGTCATCATCATTGGGAAAATCCGAGGTAACGTTGACATCGCTTTGGCTACCATCACATAACCAGCCAAACTGGCTTGCGAGCTTAATGCATCCATTTTTTGGCAACGACTACTGCGTGGGATCATTTCAACACTTAAGGCTGAACGACCCGACTCCTGTAACCATTTTATATGCTCAAGTGCATTAAATGGGTCTAAGAAACTGATACAACACACGGTTGTTTTGGTCTTTTCCAAATCCGCTTTACTTAAAGCGTGAATCGACATTAAGAAGTCCGCTTTTGCGAGTACACAAGCCCTATCAGTTTCAATTGTCGCACCAGCGTCAATGTATTCTGAATCGTCAATATTAACACTCGTTCCAATACCCGATTCGACTAAAATTGTCGCACCAAGCTTTACATAAGCTTTTACATTTAATGGAAGTATACTGCACCGACGTTCATTTTCTAATTGCTCTTTGACAAACCCTATTATGCTCATTTCGCCTCCTTTTTTGGTTAGCTAAGATTATAAAATTGCTTTTTTAAGGCGCACAAGGTCACCTGCAAAAGGTGCCAAATTTTTCTGTCGGTTTATTGATTATCTTTTAGATATTTTTATTATTATTTTTTTGATGCTGCATTGCTGCTAATAATGTTGTTTGAATATCAAGATTTAACGCGCTAGCGCCCATATAATCGCATTCAATCACGTCAATAGTAGACGATTGTATTAACAGTAACGTCGTCATATCAGATAGGTATAACCTTAAGAGGAGTTTTTGTCAAAACATGAATTAGTTACTGTTGACGAAGCAAAGCGCATTCGAAGAGGAAAGAGAGGAGATATTTAAGAGGACAGAAAAGGCTCATAAGAGCCTTTTCTGTCCTTTATATTAAAACTTTGTACTAACCCATAACCATACTTTGTCCGCATCGACTCTGCCACTTTCGCCAGAATAGCTTGCATATTTTATCGCTGCGGTATAATGCTTAGCAAATGGCGTTGCATACTGTAAGTTAATTTCTGAACCCAAATCATCAACGCTCTCTGTCGGCGTATCTGCCGAGAAGTCATGATACGCTGCGACCCAATTGCCACTGCCAACTTTTCCCGTGAGGGTAAATATCACATCAACTAAACCTTGAGACGGCGTTCCTAAGAATTGATCTGACCAACCATTAAATTTGTGCAGCGTTGCTAACGGTGTTGCAAAGGCATAACTACCATTATCAGACCCCAGTACTTCGTAGCCTAGTTTTGCTGTTATTGCTGAAAAATTCATACCAACTTCTGCGAATAAGTAATCAGCAGCAAAATCGGTTTCGGCACTTTTACTATTCTGTGTTGCATATTCGACTGCGTATAAAAACGTACTATCGCCTGCTTTCGCCGCTTTAGTTGTTCCTTTAAAACTCATTCCATAGGTATCTAGTGCATTGTTCGTATCATTATCTACTTCTAGCAAATAGCTATAAGCAGTCACAATGCCAAAAGCCGTTTTATAATTAAGGTTGAGCAAATGATCCTTAGAATCTAAATCAGCCATTTCACCAAAAATACGATTGCGCTGATTAAGATAGCTATATTGAACTCTAAATTTTTCACTGACAGCATAAATAATAGTAGCAGCATCAAAGGTTTGACGGTCTTGGCGCCAGCCCACATGACCAACAAAGCGCTGACCATCCAAAGCAATAACCTGACGGCCTAGCTTTAGTGTTAATTGATTTTTTTTATACTGCACAAAAGCTTGGTCTACTTCGGTAAATTCAGGGTCGGCGATTACCGAATAGTCACCCAAATTGTAGCCTGTTGGCCCAACAGTATAATCGCCTTGGCCAAGCACAATACGGTTATCTTCCAGCTCAAATGAAACTGACCAGCCTTCTAATTCAGCCGTCGTATAGCCTAGTCTTGTGCGCAATGTGAATGCACTAGCATCTTTCAGTGTATTGTCTTGAGAAACGCCTTCATATCTCAAGTTAACGTTTCCTGTCGCTTTTCCTGAATTCAGTGCTTCATATAGTGAATCAGCGGCACAGGCTGATGAAGAGACGCCAGCCAGAATTAGCATTGATGCGATAACTGTCAGTGAGTGGGATTTTCCGTTCATGTATTTTCTCTTTATTTTAGCAAATTGATACTCATGCACGATCGAAGTGTGTCGGGACCGTTGCAATGCATTTGCATGTGTAATTTATAAGTGGAGCGCAGCCTAAAACTGCGAGTAATTTCGATTTTTTTAAGCCGCACTGCTAGACTTTTTCTTACTTTGCTTGATGTCTGGCTTTACGCTACTAACCGTGCGAATTTTATTTTGTTTTTCATATAGAAACTTGAGCACAGCATGTCGATACTGGTTATATTGGAGGTTATTTGTCATTTCAAGACGGTTGCGAGGTCTTTCCAAATCTATGTCTAATATCTCGCCTATTGTTGCAGCAGGCCCGTTTGTCATCATCACAATTCTATCTGATAGCAGCACAGCTTCATCTACATCATGGGTAATCATAATAACTGTATTGCCTAATGCAGCATGTATCTCCATTACTGAATCCTGTAAATGAGCGCGAGTCAGTGCATCTAACGCACCAAAAGGCTCATCCATTAGCAACACTTTAGGCTCCATTGATAGGGCTCGCGCAATACCGACTCGCTGCTTCATTCCACCCGAAATTTCAGACGGTAGTTTGTCCGCTGCATGCGTCATGTGCACTAAGTCTAAATTATGCTGAACCCACTCCTTAATTTCAGCTCTCGAGCGTCCATTGCGGGTTTGCTTTACAGCAAGCTCAACATTTTTATAAACCGAAAGCCAAGGCAACAATGAATGATTTTGAAACACAACAGCGCGCTCAGGACCTGGCTCGTTAACTTCATCGTTATCTAATATGACCCCCCCTGTTGTCGCTTGGTAAAGCCCCGCAACAATATTTAGTACGGTTGACTTACCGCATCCCGAATGGCCAATTAGGCTGATGAATTCGCCTTTCGAAATCTTCAAACTGACATTTTTTAGCGCGGTAAAAGGTCCTTTAGGTGTCGGAAAATCGATGCCTACGTCGGATAACTCTAAATGTCGTTGCACCCTACTTGTCTGTGTTTTTATTAGTTTGTTCATAATGACTCCTAGCAATGAGTTTTTGTTACCTCGTTTATCTCAACGAAACACTCTTGTCCCAGCTCACATAACGTTGAACCGACAACATGAGCCTATCTAAAATGAAACCGATAACGCCGATCGTAAGTACGGCGACCATTATTCGAGCAAGTGATTCTGAACTGCCGTTTTGAAACTCATCCCACACAAACTTACCTAACCCCGGATTTTGCGCCAACATTTCAGCAGCAATAAGTACCATCCAACCGATCCCCAAACTGAGTCTTAAACCAGTGAAGATGGCAGGAATGGAAGAGGGCAATACAATTTTCAATATATGGTTGAACGCATTTAAACGTAACACTTTACTTACGTTGATAAGATCTTTGTCGATGCTTGAAACCCCCACCGCAGTGTTAATCAATGTTGGCCATAAACAACACAAACTTACGGTAACTGCCGATGTAATAAATGATTTCGCAAACATAGGTTCATCACTCACGTAAACCGCACTCACTACCATTGTTACTAAAGGCAACCAAGCTAATGGCGAGACCGGCTTGAATAGTTGAATGAGGGGATTAATTGCGGCATAAGTTGTTTTACTCAAGCCACATAAAATACCCAACGGTACCGCAATGATAGAAGCGACAAAGAAGCCCACTGTAACGGTATATAAACTAGTCCAAATTTGGTCAAAGAAGGTGGGAGCACCCGTAAACACTTTTAGTGTCGCAACATAATCAGAGTCGACAGCAAGGCGTTGGGCGTTGCGCTTTTCTTGCCTTTCATAAAACGCTTCAGCTTTTTCTTGTTGCCTATTGTGCTCATCAACTAGGTTAAAAGATTGCTCCCATACTTGCGTTGGTCCTGGAAACACCCCTAACGACGTGTCGATATTTTTAGCAACTGAAGCCCATAACACTACAAAAATAAGTATTCCTATTATAGGTAAGAGCATCGAGTTAATACCGGCTAAAAAACGGTCTCGAATCACGTTTCGCTTCAATTTTTGAAACATTATTGGTGCTATATTAGTTGTCAACACAAGACTCACTCCTCAGCCAGCTTTATCAAATGCGAATTATATTTTGCTATCTGCTTTCAAACCGATAGTAAATGAGTCTAAGTAAGCATTGGGTTTGGTGCCGTCATAAGTTACATTGTCGATAAACTCGCTTTGAGGCGGTTTAAAGCCGGTTTCCGTTGCAAAGTCTGGGAAGTCTGAGGCTTTCGCTTTGCCCTCTTTGATTAGCTCCTTGGCGGCAACAGCATAGATTTCTGGCTTGTAGACTTTCTTCGCAGTATCCATAAACCAATCGTCGGATTTAGGCTCTTCAATTTGTCCCCAACGTCGCATTTGAGTCAGATACCAAATCGCATCACTAAAGAATGGATACGTTGCGTTGTAGCGAAAAAACACGTTAAAGTCGGGGATTTCACGTTTATCGCCTTTTTCATATTCAAAGGTACCAGTCATACTATTTGCGATAACGTCTTCGTCGGCACCTACATAAGTGCTTCTTGCCAACATTTCAACTGCTTCAGATCGGTTTGCATTGTCGTTCTCATCTAACCACATTGCGGCTCTAATCATAGCTTTGACAACGCGAATGTGAGTATTTGGATTTTCTTCTGCCCATTTCGCGCTTACTCCAAACACTTTTTCAGGATTGTTTTTCCAAATCTCATAGTCAGTAATAACGGGAACACCGATACCTTTAAATACTGCTTGCTGATTCCAAGGCTCACCCACACAGTAACCATCAATAGTGCCCGCTTCCATGGTCGCTGGCATTTGTGGTGGCGGTGTTACAGACAACAATGCTTGCGCGTCAATTTGACCACTTGTGTCACCTTTATGCGGTGCATAATAGCCAGGATGAATCCCACCGGCAGCTAACCAATAACGTAGTTCATAGTTATGTGTAGATACTGGAAATACCATGCCCATCTTAAATGGTTTGCCTTTCGCAGCATATTCATCAACAACAGGCTTTAATGCATCTGCTGTAATTGGGTGCACAGGTTTGCCATTTTCATGTTTAATATTTGGCTTCATTTGAGCCCAAACATCATTTGATACAGTGATAGCGTTCCCGTTCAAGTCCATACTGAAAGCGGTAATAATATGAGCCTGCGTACCGAAACCAATCGTCGCTCCTAATGGTTGTCCTGCTAACATATGAGCACCGTCAAGCTGGCCATCGATAACGCGATCCAATAATACTTTCCAGTTAGCTTGAGCTTCTAACGTTACATACAAACCTTCGTCTTCAAAATAACCTTTTTCATAAGCCACCGCTAAAGGCGCCATATCAGTTAGTTTAATAAAACCAATTTTGAGCTCTTCTTTTTCAGCATAGCCAAGTTTTGTTGCAGCTTGAGCCAACTGCACATTTAAAGACAAAGAGAATAGTGTAATTGCAACTAAACTTTGCTTAATTGATGTGTTTAATTTCTTCATTTTTTTATTATCCTTTCTCTTTTAGTATTAATAGAACAGGCGAAATTCCAAAAAAAAACCCACGATGACCAGACATTGCTGTCGCTTCATCGTGGGCTACTTTGCCTGAATAACTCACGCCGTCTTTGGTGTTTGTTACTCTTTGTCGTTAAGTTTTTATTATTTTAAATAAGTAAACGTAACATTAATCGCATGCTTACGTTTCTCATCGAAGCTGATAACCGCAAACTGAATTTCTCGACAAAATCCAAATTTGTTCATTCTCTGCCCTCTAACCTTCACTCCGACTTTGCATTATTAATGCCAGATTTTTACATGTTTATAATCAAACACTTAACATTTAAATAACGGAATGCTTTCCCCATTAAATGAATCAACGTTGTGCAAACTGCACTATTGCTGTGCTTTTTCTGTTATAAAAAACGCTGCCCTAACAACAATTACTGTTGGCTGTGTTTTGCAAGCAAAGTTATTGCTTGGTCAAAGCATGCTGTATTTACAATTTTCTGCATACTCTGCGTTACCATACTCTGCTCTGCATCATTTGATGATATCTGATGGCTGTCGATCATCTTTTGTAATAACCATTGCTGCAATTCTAGTGTCGGTGAATTAACGACCATGAAATTCGACTGATAAAAACGATTGTAGTGAGGCACATTTTCAGGCGATTGATTTTGTTGGATTAAGCAACTGCCTAATAGTGAGGGTGCAATAACCTCAATGGGCTCATTTAAGTAACCACTTTCTGACATCAGCTTGGCAGCTTCGAATCTATTGGGTAAATGTTGTAACCATTCGCAAGCTAAAAGCAGAGCGGCAGATAGTTTGGCGATCAACTGTGGTTCTTTATAGTAAAAATCTTCGGTTACTCCTAACACTTTTTCCGCTTTATCTTGCCAAATATGATAGGACGTTAATACCGTAACGCCTGTTCCCTCGCGCACTGATTTCGCGCTCCATGGCCCACCAACGCAAAATCCATCAATAAAACCTGACTCCAGAGAGCTTGACATTTCACTGGGTGGAATAGTAATCACATCAATGTCGTTATGCACACCTGCTTCCTTCAACCAATCCAACAACTGGTATTGGTGACAGCTGTAAGGAAATACTGTCGCAAAGCAGAGTTTTTTCTTTCCTTGCACAGCTCGTCTTTGCACAATCTTCGTTAGTAGGCTTGATGGCATTGGAAAAGGTAATGTGGATAATTCATTACAGGATAGAATTTCGTCACACAAAACACGAGAAAGTGAAATGGCATTTCCATTTTGACTAAGTACCATCGGTACTGTCATTTGTACTTTCATGCCACCTAGGCCTAGTGAACTGGCTAAGGGCATTGGAGCTAATAATTGAGCAGCATCAAGTAACCCTGTTTGCAATTTATCTCGCAGCGTAGACCATGAGTTTTGTGGACACAATATGACATCTAATTCAAATTGACGAAAATACCCTAGCGCCTGCGCTACAATCAAAGGCGCACTGTCGGTCAAAGGCACAAAACCAAGATTAATTTGAGCTGGCATTGCACTTCTCCATTCGAAAACTTCTTCTTATTGTCGCTTCTTGCGAAAGCCTAGTGAGTATTATAATTATGCTAAAAAATAACCTCATTTTGTTTTTCTTTGTCATTAATTTCACTTCTACTTTACGGTTACATGCGCTGCCAAGTGCCGTACTACTTAATTGTATTAAGAACAGATATTAAGGTTTTTGCGACTTGTTCAATTTTTTGTCCTGTATCCATAGCCATTTTACGTAATGCATGAAATGCCTCACTTTCGGACATACTCCTTGATTTCATTAATAAACGCTTTGCTCTATCAATGATCTTTGTTGCCTCTAACTCTTGCTTTACGTTTACTAATTCTTTCTTAACACTTTGATAGTCTTCAAAACGAGCCAATGCTGCATCTAAAATAGCGCGAACTCTTTTTGGGTCAGCATTACCGCAAACATAGGCACTGACTCCCGATTTGATTGAACGTGTAATAATGTCAGAATCTGCTTCTTCGGAGAACATGACAATGGGTTTAGGATTAAAATTAGAAAGGGTATGCAGACTATCGAGAATATCTCTGTCGGGGGATTCGATATCAATAACAACGATGTCTGGCTTTAGATCATCTACCTGCTTCAATAAGGAGGCGCCTGAACTCAGTAAGTGATTTACCTGAAAACGTGAGTTTTCCAACGCCGCGATCAACTGAGAAGCGCGAGATTGGTCATCATCGATGAGCAAGATACTAAGCTTGTTCTGCTTATTATTTGTATTTTCGTGATATGAGTCGTTTTTATTCATTAATCGCAAAGGGGAGCATACGAGAGTCGTTCAACGAGAATGCAAAGAACCCGCCAACTTCAAAAAAGTAGTGGATATAGGTTGATTAGATAACATCAAAACTGCTAGAGAAATGCGCATCAACACCCAAAAAACGCGTTCCATTCCTCGCCTTCCACAATTTCTTCGCTTCTGAGAATGCTTGGTCTTGTGTTTTATTCTCAAGTAAAATCAAAAGCGCTGCAAGTGAAGAAATGACCGTGTTTTCACCATAACTGTGCATTTTCGCACCTTGCCACACCAACGCTAATGTATTCACATCCAAAGCCTTCGGTTTTAACTCCCATCGTTGCTCAGGTATTAAATTAATATGCTCGATGTTGCCGTGGCGACACACTTTTAGGATTGTTTCTTTTGATGGATCCACCTCTGGTTCTCCACCTTCCCCTCTAAAGCAAAGGATATTTTGTTCATCCAATAGCCTTGCAACCTCTGCATGCTTATCATCCACATGTTTATGGTGTACGCCCTGAAATGAATAGCTTGCGTTAAATGGATTAAGCAATCGCGCTAGTGTATTAGCACAAGATCGCAAGCCAAAAACTTCACGAAGTTGAATAAGTTCATCTAATTGGGGATGTAAAAGTGACAGGTCGGCATAGACAAAACCTCGCTGTTTAATTTTCGCTTCAATGTTCACTATCGAAGTCGCCTGCCATTCACTTTCTTGGGTTTTTAAAAGCGTATTTTTGGCTCGAATGCTTGCACTTAATTGTGACAAAACCGATTGAATGTATAACCTCTGAGATTCAGGCTCTTGGGTACCATGCATGCCTACTTTTACGCCCTGTTCTACTAAGCAGGCAACCGCCAAAAGGAACCATGGCAGCTGTCGACGTTTACCAGCATAAGCACCTATGTCCAAGTCAATTACTGTTTTGCTATCTGCTTGATCTGCATGTTGCGTGAGCGCGTTAGGTAAAGTTGTTCTGCAAGCTTGCGTAAAACCAGCAATTTCTTCCGCGGTCTCCTCACGAACTCGTAAGAGCATTAAAAATGCACCGCGTTGTTCGCGTGTAATGCGATTTTCAAGCAACATCGTCATCGCATCAAATGCCTCCGCTTGCGTTAGACTCCGACCACTTCTCTGCCCTCGACCCACTGCTTGTAGATAGGGAACAAAAGCACCAGCTGCTGTATGTTGAGACGTGTTGATATCCAATGTTCGGTTAAGCTCTTTAATATGGGTTAACGGAAGCATCATACATTAATGCTAAATTTATGGTCTGTCTATAATCTACCACCTTACCTATCACAATCATCGCGGGTCCCATAAATTTAGCTTTTTTTACTTGTTGGGTAATTGTTAATACGGAGCCAATTTCAATACGTTGTATTGGCGTGCATGCATTATCTACTACTGCGATAGGCCAGGAAGTTTCAAGACCATTATTAATTAATCGTGAACAGATTAAATCCAGCTTTTTTAAGCCCATATAAAAAACCAAGGTTTGGTTTTCACTGCTTCCCACTAACTCTTTCCAATTCGGTTCTGATGATGGATTTTTAAGACTGGCAGTGATGAATCTAACAGACGATGCACACTCTCTATGGGTAAGTGGGATGCCTGTGTAAGCCGACGCACCAGACGCAGAGGTAACACCCGGAATAATACAAAAAGGCACATTATATTCGCTGAGTACTTGGGTTTCTTCAACAGTACGTGCAAATATCGCCGGATCACCGCCTTTCAAGCGAACCACTTTTTTACCTGCGATCGCATGCCGTAAAATACGCTTACAAATATCCGTCTGTTGCATGCTATGTTTACCCGCTCTTTTACCAACGAACTCTTTTTCAATATGAGCTGGAATGATCCTTAATACCGAGTCATCTACCAACCAATCAAACAGCACAATATCTGCATTTTGCAGTGCCTTATAAGCTTTGATTGTCAGTAGCTCTGCATCGCCTGGGCCTGCGCCGACGATGGCAACAGAACCCATTTTTGAATAAGTCTTGCTAGTCTGCTCAGTCAGTCTGCTTTTTTGATTAGATAGCCAAAGTTGTTGCCAACCTGCTTTAAATAGGCACACACCTGCATGCACTATTATATTCATTGACGTGGTCATTTAGGCATCTCTATCTGTGTCACCTTGATCAATTCTGCTGTCGACTTTGGCTGAATATCTATACTCGATTTTTGTTTAGCATTAAGAACCGCCTTATCCTGTCTATAACCAGTCGTTACTTCCCGGTTACTTTCACTATTATTGGAACTATTGTGTGCAGTGTGAGCCCACGTGTCAGATTGGTCGATTTCATTGTGCTGTGAAATCAATGTTGATAATTCAGACTTACATGAACCACAGTTGGTGCCACAATTTAATTGTTTACCCAAATTCTCAACCGTATTGTAGCCTTGAGAAATCATGCCGTTAATCGTTTTCTCGCGCACACCAAAGCAGCTACAAATTAATTTACCTTTAGTGAATTCTTCATCTGGCTGATTTCTTAGTAAGTCGCGAATATCGCTTACGCAAATCAGGTCCTTGCCTAACAGCATGTTTATCCAGTTAGCGTCCATAACAACCCTAGGGTCGTCGTTGTACGTATTTTCATTATTTATATATATATAAAAGAGGGTAGCAAGCGCGTCTTGATTGATAGTCACCGAGATCAGTTGAACATCTGACGCTAATGTTTGAACTTCAGAACCTTGCATAAAATGAGTTGTTATTTGAGTATACCAATCGTCCAATGTAATTTGGGCTGACGCTTTGCGAACGCTAAGCGTTTCGCATGGATGAAGTAAAGCAATATGGTACTGATAGCCATTTTCTAATTTAATTTTTACCCAATAATCACAAATTTCATTAAGCAATAGTTCGGGTAATGGCTCGCGAACAAATAAGCTGCCTTGTGCCTTTACAGCTGTTTTTATTATCTTGACTGCAGCATGCTTAAGCTCCGGTTGACCTGATATTTCATCATTAGCATCCGTAAATAAACTCGTTATATTGACATGCGATGACCACGTCTTAGACCAGTGGATTGGCGCGAACAGCTCACCTTTCCTTTGCGTTTTTAAAATGGTGATAGGCAAAATAACGGGTAGTTGACTGTGTTGCGCGCGAAGTGAGACCAAATCGCCATCATTCAGGCACAGAATGTCTGCGTCAGTAGGATGAATACTCAATTCGGCTTGCCCAGTATGTTGATGTAAACGCGCCACGTTGCCGGTTCTTGTCATCGTGTGCCAATGGTCACGAACGCGCCCGGTATTCAATACTAATGGAAATTCTTTACAAGCAATCTGCTCCACTGGCTGCGGTATGATCGGAATGAATTTGGCCTTTCTGTTATCTGTAAAGAATTTGTTATCCGTGAACATTCTCGCTGTTCCGTTAGGATTAGCTTTGTTTACCGGCCATTGAATGGGCTGCAATTCTTCATATTGCCGTTTCGACAGATTCGCTAACCCAGACAGGTCAAGATCACGTTCACCATTATTCTCGAATGCAGTGAGCTGCGCATGCTCCGCAAAAATATCACTAACGTTGCTATATTCGAACGATTTTTGATAACCCATTTTAGCCGCAACATCACAAATAATTTGCCAATCATGCCGAGCTTGTCCGGTTGGCGCAAATATCGCTCGTTGTCTTGATATTCTGCGTTCAGAATTGGTCACTGTGCCATCCTTTTCAGACCAACCTGTTGCTGGTAATACAATATTAGCAAATTTAAGTGTATCGTTTTGACTAACCGTATCCGAGACAACAACGGTATCGCAGGCCAGCAGTGCTTCTTCAATTTTTTGTCTATTAGGCATACTAACCACCGGATTGGTGGCCATTATCCAAATAAATTTAATATCGCCTTTGTGCAGCTTTTCAAACATATCAACTGCTTTCAAACCATTGGTTTTAACCATATTTTCAGCTAACCAAAAGCGTTCAACGAGCGCATTATGCTGTTTATTTTCGATGTCCATATGTGCCGCTAACATATTAGCCAGACCACCAACCTCGCGGCCACCCATTGCATTCGGTTGGCCTGTTATTGAGAAAGGGCCGCTTCCTAGCTTGCCAATTTTGCCTGTCGCAAGGTGACAATTGATTATAGCGTTAGCATTATCTACGCCTGAAATCGATTGGTTAATACCCATCGAATAGAATGAAATGGCGGAAGCCGAACGAGCAAACAATTCGAAAAAACAAATAACTTTCTCATATTCAATATCGCACATCGCACTTACTTTTTCAGGAGAATAAGATTTTGCGGCATCGAATGCAGCGTCTGCAAAGTCAGTATTTTTCAAAATAAAGCACTCATCAACAGCTTCATTTTGTCTTAAATAATTAAGTAGTCCGTTAAACAGTATGGTGTCCGTGCCCGACTTTATATGCAGATTCAAATCTGATTGCGCGGTTGAAGCTGTCTGTCTAGGATCGATAACCACTACTTTCATCGCTGGATTACATTTTTTCGCTTGTTCCATGCGCTGAAAAAGCACTGGGTGTGTCCAAGCTGCATTAGATCCAATAAGTACAAGTAATTCTGTTTTCTCTAAATCTTCATAGCTACATGGGACAGAATCTGCACCGAATGCGCGTTTGTAACCTGCGACTGCTGAGGACATGCAAAGACGAGAATTAGTGTCGATATTGGCACTTCCTAAAAAGCCCTTCATTAATTTATTTGCTACATAGTAGTCTTCAGTAAGAAGCTGACCTGATACATAAAATGCGACTGAATCTGGACCATATCTGGCGATAGTTTGATGGAGTTTTAGTGCCACAAGTGAGGTTGCTTCATCCCAAGAAGCAGTTTGGCCATTAATAGCAGGCTCTAACAAGCGCCCTTCAGGTGATATTGTTTCTAGAAGGTGAGTACCTTTGACGCACAATCGACCAAAGTTAGCGGGATGAGCAACTGAGCCGACTAAACTGAAAGAACTTGCGTCAACGTCAATTCCGCAGCCCACGCCACAGTAAGGGCAGGTTGTTTGAATTGACTTTCCCGAAGAACTGATTTCAATTGCCATTTTAGTATCTGCCAAAACTAAGCAGCAACAGTCGTTGGATTAGTGCTACTAAGAAAAACCTGTTGGCCTTGAACAACGCACTTATATACAGACAGGCGCGCATCTTCACTTTCAAAACAACGCCCTGTCAACAACGAATAATGCTGTTTATATAAGGGAGCGCAAATAACGGGCTCGCCTGAAATAGAGCCGATAAGACCTCTATACATGACGTTTGCTTTACCTATTGGATCCCAATTACTTAGGGCATAAACGCTTATCTGGCCTTTACTATCAACTAATTGAAAAATGGCCACCTGAACATTATTAATCAAAGCGCACACACCTGAGTTGGGTGCAAGATCGGATAATTCACACACTCTTTCCATAAGCTGTTCCTCATCCATCTCATTCTCCGTTATATGAGAGATAGATAATTCAGGCTTTACTGCGCTAGCTGCATCGGTGGCAACATGTTGATGCTTAGTTAGTGGATTTGTCATTACGTTTCTCGCCTCGTTAGTTATTGCTGTGTTGATGGCGATTTACTTAAACCAGCTCTACAACATTAATGGTACGTTTTTCTTCCTCAGTTGCAGGTCTTATTTGACCTCGCTCTTCAACAAACGTGATGTTGTTATCTTTCTGATTACTGTTAACAAATTGGCGGAAGCGTTTACGCGTTTCAGGATTTTCAATCGCTGTTTTCCATTCGCATTGGTAGGTATCTACAACAACTTGCATTTGCGCTTCAAGCTCGTTTGCAATGCCCAACGCATCGTTAATAACGACATCTTGAAGGTAAGCTAAGCCCCCTTCCATGTTGTCCATCCAAACCGACGTGCGTTGCAGACGGTCTGCAGTTTTCACATAAAAAGATAATATTCTATCGATGTATTTGACGAGAGTTTTAGTGTCGAGATCGATTGCAAATAAATCGCCGTGTCTTGGCTTCATGCCGCCATTTCCGCAAACGTATAAATTCCATCCATTGTCTGTGGCAATAATGCCTATATCTTTGCTCTGTGCCTCAGCGCACTCCCGAGTGCAACCCGACACGCCGAATTTAATTTTATGTGGACCACGCAAGCCCTTGTAACGGTTTTCTAAATCGATGGCTTGCCCAACAGAATCTTGAACACCAAATCGACACCAGGTGCTTCCGACACAAGATTTAACTGTGCGCAGCGATTTAGCATAGGCATGCCCAGTTTCAAAACCACCCGCTACGAGGCGTTCCCAAATATCAGGTAAGTCTTCAACTCGTGCCCCAAATAAATCGACACGTTGGCCGCCCGTAATTTTTGTGTAAAGAGCATAGTCTCGGGCAACTTCACCAAGTAGGATTAGCTTTTCAGGCGTAATTTCGCCACCAGGAACTCGAGGTACAACGGAATAGGTTCCATCTTTCTGCATATTGCCAAGAAAAATATCATTAGTATCTTGCAAACCTAAATGTTCTTTTTGCAGAATAAAGTCATTATAAA
>Ga0256370_100034_pt1 | contig 20720 bp, 13 predicted proteins | sample SI3UviralmetaG_FD_190078 | JGI IMG/M metagenome (GOLD analysis project Ga0256370, IMG submission 190078) | Sea-ice brine viral communities from Beaufort Sea near Barrow, Alaska, United States - SI3U | ecosystem: Environmental > Aquatic > Marine > Coastal > Brine | place: USA: Alaska | collected... | reverse complement strand
CTATAATGACCAAGTTCTTGAAGACAAAGCTGTTTTCACCATATGTAATATTTATGGTGCTTACATTGGAGAGGTCTTTCGCAAGCTTGCTGGCGGACAGTGGCAATATAACTTGCAAGACGAGGAAGCGCCATCAATTATGCTGATGTATCAGGATAAAACCTTTGCCTTTGCCGGTATTTGCTATGAACGTTTAGTCAATGACAATACGGTGAGTGTAGAAAGTTACTTTACTGAGGCCATTGGTGGTGCAACACAATAAAATAAATGCTTTCATTGTATTAAGAATTTAGACGCCAATCTGCAAGCATGATCCTCATATGCTTACTGGTGACTAAATACCATGCAAGTAACAATACTGAAAATAACGTTAATGCTTTAGGCCAAGCAAAAGCGAAATATTGTGCGCGCAAAATATAAAGCTGAATAACAACATCAGAAATAATCAAATAACCTAAAACAATAGGTAACCCTATGTAAAAAATACCTAGGGACGCTTTCCACACTCGCTCTCGAAACCCCAAAAATAATAATGTTATTATTGCGGGTATGGCCGTCAATAAAGAGAGATAAAACTGATACTTGAGCGGATAAAATATACTAAGTAATAACCCCCCATCTTGCCTAAACGACAAAGATGCAATAAAAACAACGATACCTCTTGCTAGAAAGCACAGGCACAAAAACAGCAGCCATGGCGGTTTTACTCGGCCTGCTTCGTCGTATTTATGTAATGGGAGTTTTATTTTCATGACAAGGAAATGTAGGCAAATGCCGAATCATCGAGCCTTAATACGTATAGTAGATAATAAAAGTGTACTGTAAGCTAGTAAAGAAAAACAGTTTTACTATTAAATAAACCAGCGACTGCTTAAATATCGTTCACTGGTTTTTAACTTTGAACGAAGTTGCTAATAAAGGTGGTTTTAGCACTCGCATTATTAAGCTATTCAAGACTTCATACTTAAAGAAAGCATCATGTCATCCAATACTTCATCTAAGTCCTCTAGTGTGGAGCTCGCAATATAGATACTCATGTTCGCTCTTACGTTAATCTTAATGTCTTTTTGAGCGCCTAAGTTAGTATTTACCAATGAAAATCGAATGCGTTCAAAAAGTGTTTTTGCACTTTCTTCTTCGATGTCAGGCAAGCATAAAATAAATTGTTCAGGTCCAAAACGACCCAAAACATCACTTCCTCTTGTAATATTTTTCAAGGTCAGTGCTATCTTTTGAATAGCATCATCTGCATTAATTGAACCTAAAGACCGATTCACTTCTTTGAAGTTTGCTAAGTCAAAAAGGGCTAATGCGTTAGTTTTATTCTCTGATGGAGCAGCGATCTTCCTAATCTTACCAACGGCGGCGCGACTATTTAACAATGCTGTTACGGAGTCATAGGAGCGTGCCTCGGCCTGTTTCTTGCGCCACATTAAAACAATAATCAATGTCGCCAACAATAATACAGTAATTGACGCTATTGCAATGCGATCTCGATTACGTTGCTCTCTTATCAAGGTATTTTCTAACTCACCTATTTTATTGTACATATTAGCAACGCCCAACACTTTTCCAGAAGCTTGATTACTCGCCAACTTTGCTCTCAGTTCAGTAGTATACTCTGTCCAATATTCCCTCGATTTTTCAATGTTGCCCAGTTCCAAATAGGCTTTGGATCGCAGTGCTAAATAATCGACATTACCACTTAAAAAGCGCAATGCTTTTGGTCCGTTACTCTCCTCTTCAAGCACGAAGCGCTGAATACATTCAAGATCTATTTCATTGATACAAACTTCAGTCTCAAACCAACGATGCATTCCAGCATAAATACTTTTTTCCATGCTGACCAAATAAGGCTTCCAATCGATAACTGTTTGACGTAACTCGTCAGCGCGATTTAAACGCTGATAAAACCTTCCTTTTGCGTAATAATACCAAGCGTGCACAAGCGCTACATCAACTTGACGTCGTGCCTTATCCAATTCATTAATAACAAGTTCAGCTTCATCATATTGCCCACTAGCGAGTAACGAAGTAAACACACTAATCAAAGAAGCATACTTATTAGAGCCCTGGTAGTGAGGTAGACCAATTTCATAGGTCTTTTGAAATTGCTCTGCGGCTAAAACATGCTGGCCTATACGACCATAAATCAATCCAATATTATTATGTATATGAGCGATGGTTGGCGCGTCGCCTCGCAAGGAATAAAGTTCTAAAATAGTAAATAGGCGCTTTAGTTTTTGACCTTGATCGATAGAAGATTCGCAGTATGTCATTAAGCCTAATTCTGAACTCAAACTGATATCATCAAATTTGTCTGCCGCCAGCTCTTTTGACTGACGATAAAAATCGCAACGGCGATTATCTTCTTTGATATCAAACAGAAATCCTTTTTGATATACGGCAAGCGCATAATATTCTTCAGTTTGTAGTGCATTAGGATCGGCTATTATTGAATCCACTGTTGTTTCAGCCTGACTAAAGTTGCCATTACAAATTTGCCAATGGGTTTTCCCGAGTCGAAGTTGAAAACGTTGAGATTTGCTAATATTAGTAGTCGCTAAATAGTCTTCTAATTGGGGGATTATGTCTTCACTTGGACAATCAAACGTTTTTACCTTGACGTCCTTAATGAATTGATCAACTTCGCCTTGGTCTTGAGCATTTATGCTCAACGCACAAATAATAAGGGAGAAAAATAATAAGCTTTTAATATTCAAAATAGGCCAACTTTTAATAAACTGATTAGTATGCTAACAACAATTAGTGCTGAATTTCATCATTTTCGGAAGATAAATGAGTAAAGATAACTTGAAAAACTTATGCATAACAAAGTCAATCAAAAGATGATAACGACTCCAGTCTAATAAGTTATTGTAGTGTAGACAACTAAAACGGCATATTACTTCTATACAATACTAATACATACCTAAACGACCACAGCTGTTGTTTATATTCGCTACTTGATAGCACTATTTGTTCTTGTATTAATCCGTTATAATGCGCGCCAAATTGGGTGCAGCGTAAATAATTTAATATTAAGCGAATAAAGCCCGAACAAGAATTTATCTGATAAAAGACAAAGTAACAGTACAAAGCGCAATATAAAGTGCAAGGGCATAATTAAATGACAGTCAAACAGTTCAACCCAAAACAAACCACTACGATGGATGGACCTAAACAGGCTATTCAAGCGCAGTCAATTCAGGTGAAACAGCTTGATAATGCCCCACCAACAACCAAAATTGGTTTTGTATCCTTGGGCTGTCCAAAAAACTTAGTCGATTCAGAGCGTATTTTGACACAATTACGCATTGAAGGTTATGACGTTGTATCAACATATAATGACGCGGCTTTGGTTATCGTAAATACGTGTGGTTTTATCGATTCTGCCGTACAAGAATCATTAGATACGATAGGTGAAGCTCTCGCCAAAAACGGAAAAGTCATTGTAACGGGCTGCTTAGGAATAAAAGAAGACCAAATTCGTGAGGTTCATCCTAATGTATTGTCTATTACTGGTCCGCATGCTTATGAAGAGGTCGTTAGCCAAGTTCATGAGCATTTACCTAAACCTGAATTTAATCCATTCTTAAACCTTGTGCCTGACCATGGCGTAAAACTGACACCAAAACACTATGCCTATTTAAAAATATCTGAAGGCTGTAATCACCGATGCACGTTTTGCATCATTCCCTCAATGCGAGGCGATTTAGTTAGTCGCCCCGTTGGTGAAGTCCTTAGTGAAGCAAAGAGATTGAAAGCTGCTGGTGTAAGCGAACTGCTAGTTATTTCACAAGATACCAGTGCATATGGTGTTGATGTGAAGTATAAAACCGACTTTTGGGATGGCATGCCTGTAAAAACACACATGCAACAGTTGTGCGAGAAACTGGGTGAAATGGACATGTGGATACGCCTACATTATGTTTATCCTTATCCTCATGTCGATGCTCTGATCCCGTTAATGGCTGAAGGTAAAATACTGCCTTATTTGGATATTCCATTTCAACACGCGAATAAACGAATTCTTCGTCTAATGAAACGTCCAGGGAGTTCAGACAGAACTATTGAACGAATTAAAAAGTGGCGAGAAACTTGTCCTGAACTTATCATTCGCTCAACTTTCATTGTTGGCTTTCCTGGTGAGACCGAGGAAGAGTTTGAAGAGTTACTGACCTTTCTGAAAGAAGCACAACTGGATCGTGTAGGATGCTTTAAATATTCACCAGTTGATGGTGCAAAAGCAAATGACTTGCCTGATCCTATCGATGAGGACATAAAAGACATTCGCTTACAACGTTTTATGGAAGTGCAATCAGAAATCAGTAAACAACGTCTGTATGACAAAATAGGCAGTGAATATAACATCGTTATTGATTCTGTAGATGCTGAAGGTGCTGTTGGACGTACTTTTGGTGACGCACCTGAGATAGATGGTGTAGTGCACTTGAATGGTGTGTTTGATGTTCAACCTGGACAGCGTTTATGGGTAGAAATAATTCATACTGACGAACATGACCTATGGGCAGTGCCTGTTGAAGAAGAATACGAACAAGAAGCTGAATCATAACTTGAGCGAGGGGGCATCCGTCCCCTTTAAGCTAGTTGCTACTTAATAACAAATAAGACTTATTGAAATTTTTGTAAGTCTTCTGGTGTATCCACACCGTGTGGTGGTGCATGTTTTGCCACATCAACGTGAATTACATGCCCATGCCAAAGCACTCTTAATTGCTCCAAAGACTCAGTTTTTTCCAATTGAGTCGCAGCCATATTCTCATATTGCTTAACAAAACCCGCTCTATATCCATAAATACCAATATGTCGCAAATACACTGAGCTCAAATCACTCATATTAATCTTATCGACTGCCTTATTTGAAAACTCATCACGGTCGAACGGCATTGCAGCACGCGAAAAATACATTGCATGCTTGTTGCTATTAGTCACTACTTTCACCACATTTGGATTGAAAATATCTAGCACATCGCTTATGGGGTAACCTAAGGTTGCCATGGGTATTTGCGAATTATCGTGTAAATTCTGTGCAACTTGTTGGATGTTTATTGCTGGTATAAAAGGCTCATCACCTTGAACATTCACCACGATCGTATCGTCTGCATATTCTAAGCTAGCTAAAACCTCTGCAATTCGCGTGGTACCTGAATCATGGTCACTGCGAGTCATACAAACCTCAGCCCCAAATGACCTAACCACGGTTGCTATGCGTTCGTCATCAGTAGCAACAATCACTTTTTGTGCTCCTGCTTCATTGGCTCGTTCAACAACGTGTTGGATCATCGGCTTGCCTTTGATCAAAGCGAGCGGTTTCCCCGGGAAACGAGTTGATCCGTATCGAGCTGGAATAACGACTATAAAATTCAAACTAGCTACCTTTTTGCTTTAATGTTTCCAACTCTTCTGAGGATAACTCTCTCGCCTCAGTATCGAGTAATACGGGTATGTTATCCTTTATAGGATAGGCCAAACGGTCAAAGCGACAAATCAGTTCGTTTTGTCCAACCGGAAGCAACAACTTACCTTTGCAAACAGGGCAAGCCAAAATATCTAACAATTGCTTATCAAAAGCCATGTGTGTCCTTAAATTTTCATAGTAGATTGGGCTGCATAACCCTGATTCAATATAACCTGATTTAAACGTATTGTTGGTACATTTTTAACTTGTTATCAATGAGCTTGTAAATGTTTTCTGAAATATTACCACTGACCTGTAAATACCAGCAATTATCATGCGCAAATGTTTTACATTTTACTGCGTCTTTTTCTGTCATCAGTACCATTCCCTCGGGAATATCTGACGATTTATACGTGTAGTGATCTGCAAATCCAATATTTTTTTCGCACCTAATTCCCATATCAGCTAACGTCGAGAAAAAACGATTCGGATCGCCAATTCCTGCAATTGCTGTTGCAGCTTGAACGGACAATGTAGTCTTAATTTCACCCGTTTTCACATTAACCCACTGATCGGGTTCCAAGATCATGCTTGCAGACTTATCTGCTGCTGCAAAAATATCATTATTTGCTTGACCATTAAAAACCACCACATCAACACTGTTGAGTCTCGATACTGATTCTCTTAGCGGACCCATCGGCATTAGAAAACCATTTCCAACACCTCTACCATCCATTACCACAATTTCAAAATCTCTCTGTAATGCATAATGCTGCAAACCATCATCACAAATAATGACATCACAATGATGACTTTCAGCTAAGAAATTGGCACCTCGCACACGCTTAGGGTCGATTACTATTGGACAAGACAGACGGTGTTGCATCAGTGTAGGTTCATCACCCACAAGGCTTGGCTCATCGTTATCTTTTACCAGATGCGGGAACTGTGTTTGTGAACCAGCGTAGCCACGTGACAACACGCCGCAGCGATAACCTTGCCCCAATAGATATTCTGCGACGGCAATGACAGTCGGCGTCTTACCATTGCCACCCACCGATATATTACCGACAATAATTATGAAAGCGTTGGGTTTAGAGGATGCAAAAAGGCCGACCTTGAAGAACAATTTACGTAGCTTACTTAGACCGAGAAACAGAATAGTAATAGGTAATAATACCCACACCCATTTTTTATCTTCATACCAAGCATCATGTAACGCCATAATTAACCTTGAGAAAATTGCATTTTATGTAACTGCGCGTACATACCATCTTGACCAAGTAACTCGCTGTGGGTGCCTCGTTCAACCACTTCGCCCTGCTCTATTACCAATATCAGGTCTGCATTTTCGATGGTTGAAAGGCGGTGTGCAATAACAATATTGGTGCGGCTTTTTTGTAATTCTTCTAATGCGTGTTGTATCAGTTTCTCAGACTCAGTATCGAGAGCAGAGGTTGCTTCATCGAGTATTAGAATAGGGGAATCCGCCAGGATTGCTCTTGCGATAGCGATACGCTGTCGTTGTCCACCTGAAAGCGCGACGCCATTTTCACCTATAATCGTTTCAAATCCGTTTTCTTGTTGTGCTACAAATTCAGATACATGAGCTGCTTTCGCTGCTTGCATTATTTGCTCTCTGGTCACCTTATCAGCGCAACCGTAAGCAATGTTGTTTGCTATTGTATCGTTAAACAAGGTGACTTGTTGTGACACTAACGCAAATTGTCTCCGTAATGAGGTTAATGTAACGTCGTTAAGCGCAACACCATCAATCGATATCTCGCCCGATTCAGGTTGATAAAAACGGGTTAGTAAACTCGACAATGTAGACTTACCACTGCCCGAACGCCCTACTAACGCGATGGTCTGCCCAGCATTAATAACAAATGAAACATTACGCAGCGCAGGCTGGCTTTTACTCGGGTAGGTAAACGTTACGTCTTTAAACTCTACGTTGCCTTGTGCACGAGTCAACGTTTTGTTGCCTGTATCCGTTTCAATATCTTGGTCTAGTAATTCAAATATACTTGCACAGGCTGCCATACCTTTTTGAAATTCATTATTTACCGTCGTAATTTGTTTTAGCGGTTTTAACAATGCCATCATAGATAGCACCACAGCGACAAATACGCCTGGGCTTAACTCATTTAGCATGGTTGGCGTGCTTGCAAGATATAGGACGAATGCTAATGCGATCGAGGCGATCACTTGAATAGTAGAAACGCTTAGAATTTGCGTTGTGGCCAATTTCATCGTTTGCTGACGATTGTTATTGTTAGTTTGTTGAAACTTATCTGACTCTAATTTTTGACCGCCAAACATCAATACTACTTTGTGGCCTTTAACCACTTGTTCAACGCCAGTTGTTAGCGATCCCATTGCCTTTTGTATCTCTTTACTGATTTTTCTGAAACGCTTACTGACAACACTCACAATAATACCAACAACAGGCCCTATAAGCAGAAAAATTAATGACAATTGCCACGAATTAATGAACATGACTACAAGTAAACCAATAACAAATGCGCCCTCACGGATGAGTATTAAGAAAGCTTTTCCTGCGGCATTGGCCACCTGTTCAGTATCAAACGTTACTTTGGAAATGAGCGTGCCGGCGGACTGATGATCATGGAATTCAACGGGCAAGTGAATATACTTATCAAACAATTGCTGGCGCATTTTCATAACAACTTGAGAACTTATCCAGCTTAGCGTGTAACTTCCCATGAAATTAAACAGACCACGTATGATGAAGAGTGGAACGATGGCAAGTGCTGCAATTCTTAAAAAATCTGAACTGGTGTCTTTTAAGCCGACATCAATCATGGGTTGTAATTGCGATATCACATAGGCGTCTATGCCGGCATAGCCAAGCATACCTAGTATAGCGATGAAAAATGGAAATTTAAACGGCGCTAAGTAGGTCAGGAATCGTTTGACAACTTTTGGCTCATTTTCGATACTCGCAGTCATTCTGATCCTTTCTTCTATTTACTAATTCAGTGAGCTGTTTATTTAGTTTGAACTTTTTGCGTCCAGTATTCTACCGTAAGCCCTCGAATTCACAAAGCTTTGCTAGCGAGTAGTCGTTTCCTTATTTTATTTGCATGTACCATGGCGAGAACCAACGCTGACGATAGGCTGTAGATTTCACCTTACCATTCGAAAATTCAAACACAACCTCACCGTCATAAGCCGTATTATATACAGTCGCATTCACCTCGTTAAAGTTTGCCAAAACGCTGGCATGCGGAAATCGCCATTGATTATAGTAACTACTACTAATCACTACATATTCAGGCGATACAGCCTGAATGAAGGACCGAATTGAGGATGTTTTACTACCGTGATGTGCAGCCACTAATACATTTGCTTGTAATTTTTTACTACCTTTATTCATGTTAACGAGCGCCTGCTCCGCTTCTTTTTCAATATCACCGGTCATTAACACACTAGCACCTCTACTGGATATTTTTATTACACAAGAATGATTATTGTCATTCCCCGATTCGTTTGTATCGGGCCACAAAATAGTTACTGTTAACTCTCCCCATAAAAAACTGTCATCCGCGGTGCATCCATTAGCGGGCGTAAGCCATTGGATAACGTTGTAATGCGAAAAAACAAACTCATTACCGCCTGCATGGTCATTATCCATATGACTATTAATTAAATAATCGAGCGTCGGGCTACTTGCGTTGGTTTTGGAAACCGGCATCACACCTTTAGATTGTGCCATAAAGTATGGCGCAATCACTGTTTTAGCCAAGCTACCCCCATTAATAAAAGACTGTCCGGTGTCATATAGTAAATACTGATTATTTTGACGCACGAGCACACTTAATCCTTGCCCTATATCGAAAATCCTTACCGACCAGATCACACTATCAGAGTCTTTCGTCGCGTTTTGACTCAACATCGCAAGGCTTAGTGTGCCGATAACTTTTTTGCGATGAGGCCAATGAGGTAAAAATGTGAGCAGCAGTAAAATAAGTATAATAAACCAGGCTATTTGAGGTATCCCTTGAACTTCTATGCTCGCATGTTGAACATTATTAACTACTTGCATAAACAATATAAGTTGTTCAAAACACCAATCTACCGCTTGCAGGAGTGGTTTTAGAAACAGATTCATATTAAATAATATCAGCATGACTATCAGTAAACACATGGGTACAAGCAACAATCCCACCACGGGCATGACGACTAAATTTACCAGCGCAGAGACGGTCGAGAGCATACCAAAATTGATAGCAACAAGCGGCAGCATTATTAAAGATAAAAACAATTGCAGCGTTATGGTTTGCTTTGTCGCCTGCCAGATAGAGTTATCAACGCGAGGATAACGCCATATAAAAAAACAAATCGCAAAAATAGCACCAAAACTAAACCAAAAGCTCATGCCAACGATTGATAGTGGAAATAGTAGAAAGAAACAAACAAAAAGATTAAAAAAGATAGCGATGGGTCGCCAATGTAGTTGGTAAAACATTAAGTAGGCAAGGAAAAAAAGAGCAATTATTGAACGTGTAACCGGTATCTGAAAACCACTTAAATACGCGTAAAGAAAACAAAATGGGATACTCGCGACGACAGCCCAAGGCGCAATATTGGATTGCTGATTACTCATCCTTATCCTGATAGCGAAAAATAGTATTGTTTTAGTAAGATGAAAAAATAACAAACTCACTATTCCCAAATGCAATCCTGAAATAGCAAATAAATGAGCAGTTCCTGTCGTTTGTAGTAGTTCCCAATCAGCGCTGGTAAATAAACTTCTGTCGCCAAGTGATAATGCGAGGATCCAATGTATATTTTGCAGATTATATTTGCTTGAATATAGCAACAAGCGGTTGGCTAGCTTTTGTCTCAGTGAACTGTTAGCTTGCAACACTGAGTTAGTTGGACTGGCTCTTATGCTACCTATCCCCACAATATTTTGGCTAACTAACCATTTTTGCCGGTTAAAGCCAAATTCATTGGCTAGAGCATGAGGTTTTTTGATGCTGATCAATAACCTAACATTATCACCCTGTTGAAACTCCATATCGGGCTCAAACCAAGAAAGTCTTACCCTAGGCGAATGATAAAGAGCTGTTTTACCTATCTTACTTAGTTGCAACATTACGCTTTTATGTTCGAAGTGCTGCTTATTGGAGTAGTTATATACCTGTGTGTTTTTGAAAGTGTTGATTTGCGCCGAGTTTATTGGTTGAATTTGTAAGGTTTCAACTTTGCCTTCTATAATTACATTTTCATTAAAATATCGATTTGGTAGTTGCCAAGACGAATACCAATGCCCTACACTGCACGCCCATACGAATCCGAGTATTGATCCAAACAGCCACTTGTTTAGTTGAAAACGGAGGCATGACATGACAATAAGGGCTAACACCAACGTTGCCACAATCTGAATTGAAGGTAGCACAGGCCAAAATAGGCTACTGAGGAATACAATAATGAATGCAAACATTGCTCTATGTAGCTTACTCAACTTGTTTTCCTCAAGAGATTAGACAAATGCCGAAGAAATTTATAAGACGCTTTTTACCGAGCCATATTACAATTAGAGAAAGTAAATATTTGCGTATCTTTGGTACGCTTTTGCATGACCCAAATTTATGGCACCTAAACCGACGTTCCGCCAGCGGAGCCTTCGGTATTGGACTCTTTTTTGCATTTTGGCCAGTCCCTTTCCAAATGGTTTTTTCAACTGCTGCCGCCATTATTTTCAGAGTAAATTTACCACTCTCCGTCGCAACAGTTTGGTTAACCAATCCATTTACAATGCCACCTATATTCTACGGTGCTTATTTACTTGGGAGTACTGTACTTGGGACTGAAGTTGACCATTTTGCGTTTGAATTGAGTTGGTCATGGTTAATTGAAAGCCTTTCAACAATAGGCCCAGCATTCATTTTAGGCTGTGCAATATGTTCGGTTTTCTTTGGCGTATTGGGCTATTTTAGCTTAGATTGGGTTTGGAGATTCTCGGTTATGCGCGCCTGGAAGGCGCGCAAAACTAGTAATAAATAGTCGATAGTGTAATTACTTGATGACAGGTTCAATGTTGTGCGAAAAAAGCCACCATCTGAGCTTCATCCCAAACTTCTACATTTAATGATTCAGCTTTACTTAATTTTGAACCTGCTTTTTCACCAGCAATTAGAAGATCAGTTTTAACAGAAACACTGCCGGACACTTTTGCACCAAGTTCTTGCAATTTAGCCTTCGCCTCACTGCGCCCCATTTGCGACAATGTGCCGGTTAACACAACCGTTTTTCCAGCAAATGGTTGGTCATCCCCTGATGCTTGCAAAATTACTGGCCAATGAATACCCAGCTCAACTAAATCACTTATAATTTCAATATTTAACGGTTCACGCATAAAGTGAAATATATGCTCTGCCACAATAGCTCCAACATCTTGCACTTCTATCAATGACTCTATATCGGCTTGCATAATCTCTTCTAGGGTCATGTAGTGCAATGCAAGATTACGCGCTGTTGACTCCCCTACCTCTCTTATGCCCAAGGAATAAAGGAATTTAGCTAATGTTGTCTCGCGCGACTTATCGAGTGCGTTAAGTAAGTTTACCGCCGACTTTTCACCCATTCTTTCCAGTGAAATTAGCTTTGGCATGTTTAACCGAAACAAATCAGCTGGATTTTCGATCAGACGAGAATCAACTAATTGTTCAACAATTTTGTCACCTAAGCCATCGATATCCAACGCTTTACGAGAAGCAAAGTGCTTGATCGCCTCTTTGCGTTGAGCACCACAGACCAGTCCACCGGTGCATCTCGCTGTTGCCTCAGACTCAATTCGCTCTATATGTGAATTGCACTCGGGGCAATGAGTTGGGAAAATAATCTCGCTAGCATCATCTGGACGTTGTTCTAACACAACTGATACGATTTGTGGGATAACGTCACCTGCACGTCGAATTATTACCTTATCCCCAATTTTTACGCCCAAACGTGCAATTTCATCTTGATTATGCAATGTGGCATTTGATACTGTCACACCACCAACAAATATAGGCTCTAATCTTGCGACCGGCGTAATGGCACCGGTGCGGCCAACCTGAAATTCAACATCTAACAAAGTGGTTAGTTCTTCTTGAGCTGGAAATTTCTGCGCAATAGCCCATCGTGGTGCTTTGGAGACGAAGCCCAACCGTTGCTGCAAGCTAATATCATTAATTTTGAACACCACACCGTCAATATCATAGGACAACGAATTACGCATTTCGCCTATTTTTGTAAAATAAGCAATGCATTCTTCAGCGCCATTAGCAACTGAGGCCTCTTTGCATAGCGGAATGCCCCATTCACCTAATGCAGCTAAACGTTGTGTGTGTAAAGCCAGATCCGTTAGACTTTCACCTTCAATAACACCCATACTGTAAGCATAAAATAATAATGGCCGTTTTGCTGTAATTCGTGAGTCGAGTTGGCGCAAGCTGCCAGCTGCGGCATTTCTTGGATTGACGAATGCTTTATTACCCGCTTTCTTTTGTATTTCATTGAGTTGCTCAAACCCAGCCTTGGGCATGAAAACCTCACCGCGCACTTCAACTCTGGTTGGAATATTTTTACCGCGCAACTTAATAGGCACATTAGCAATAGTTTTAACATTTTGTGTAATGTCTTCGCCAACTTGACCATCTCCTCTGGTCGCTGCTCTTGTAAGTACACCGTTTTCATAAAGGATTGATGCCGCCAAGCCATCGAGTTTAGGCTCGCAACTAAATTGCAAGTCATTGAACGACATGAGTCTGTCTTGCAAGCGTTTTTCAAAGGTTATTAGATCGGCTTTGTCAAAGCCATTATCGAGCGATAGCATTGCGACTTCATGCACAACCGTATCGAACTTCGACAGTGGCTTTCCACCAACTTTTTGGCTTGGTGAGTCTAAGTTAACAAGCTCCGGGTGCTGTTTTTCTAACGCTATCAACTCATTCATTAAACGATCGTATTCGGCGTCAGGAATACTTGGAGCATCCATCACATAGTACTGGTAATTATGTTCTTCTAGCTGCGATTTAAGCGCATCTAGGTGCGCTCTTGCTTGATTTATTTCAGTCATTTTTACTATCGGTTAATACGTTTACGTTCGAATTCGCGAATACGCTCTGAATATTTTTGTAGACCTTGTTTAGTCAGTAAACCACGGCCACCATCGAGAATTTGACAACTAAATTCCTCTGCTAATTTTCGTGCTGCGTTGTGCATCATATTAAAAACTTGTTGAGCGTCACCTTCAATAGGCAACATCATAAACAACGATAAACCGCGCGTACTAAAAGTTTCGATATTATCAATATCAAAAATACCAGGCTTGAACAAATTTGCGAGTGAAAACAACACGGGACCCTTGCCATTGGTATTCACATGGCGATGGAAAATATCCTGCTCACCAAATTTTAACCCTAGAGTTAGTAACATTGGTAACAACGCTGCGCCTGATATTTCACGATCCTCAGGGGCTCTTATATTAATCACCAGCACGTCCGTTGGTTGCTCACTTGGTTGGGCACTGTTAGTCTTTGCTGAGTCAGATTCTTGTTGAACCGATGAAGACGATTGAGTTGCATTCAAAGAGCCCTGTGATGGCTCTTTATTTGCTGATGGCTCTTTATTCGCTGATGGCTCTTTATTCGATAATGGCTCTTTATTCGCTGATGGCTCTTCGTTAGAAAAATCGATGCGCATTTGTTCTTCATTAAGCTTATCCGCTGCATGCATGGATGGTTCTTTACGAATAACATCGGCTACACTTTTTTTACGACGGGAAACGAGCTTCCGAGCCTGAGCGGCTAAACTAATTAATTGTGCAGATTCTACTACCGGCTCTACCGCATCCAGCTTAAATTCTGGTTCAACTCGGCCTCTGGAATCAATGTTCGTTTCGACTATAATTTCAGGCTGTATTTGAGTTTCAATTTCCGCAATTTTATTTGCTTCAGGATTCACTTCAGGACTCGCTGCACTCGACTTCAATAAAAACGGTGGAGGCTCAGGAATATAATTATTATCCTGATTTTGCGATTGTCGACTTGGGCTTTCCGTTACTTTTACAGAACGCTGAAAGCCTGGCTTAGGTTGGGTTACAACGCTACCATATAGTTTTGGCGCAACTTGTTCATGTTCTTCTGCAAGTTGGGCAAAATCCATTTCACTGCGCTCTAATGATAAATCATCATCTAATGCCAAATCATTTGGACTTCGCGCTTCAGTGTCATCGGTTTTTGCTTTGTTATCCGTGTCCGCTGTAACTTCTGATGCCATACTTAACGCAGATTCAGCATTGCGTTGTGTATCGCGAACAGCACTAATGTCATCAATACCGTCTTGATGTTCGGCACTTTTGCTCGCTGCTATGCCGCTATGCGTGGCAGACAGTAGCTCGTCATCATGTTCAGCAACAGCAGAGCTACTGCAAGTATCATCTTGTTCAGTAGCAGTTGTAACCGCTTTATTTGACGAAACAACTCTGACACTACCTATGCCATTAGTATCGAATTGCTCATCGTCATCCAACAACGGGTCGCTTTTGTTCTGCCAGTTTCTAGATTCAGATTTCCTTTTTTCATTGCTCTTGGCGTTTTTCCTAATGGTCCACAAACCGTGAACAAGGATAGCGACTATGGCAACAATACCAAAAATCAAAAATGTTAAGCGCAAATTTTCCATTTCAAACTACTCTACTTATTATTATTCTGTGATAGCTAAAGCTTCTTCTACATCAACTATGACGATCCTCGACACACCCGGTTCAGCCATTGTAACACCAGTTAAATGACTTGCCATTTCCATTGCCACTTTGTTGTGTGTGATGTAGATAAATTGTACGGTTTTTGACATTTCTGAGACCAATTTACAGAAACGTTCCACATTTGCATCATCTAAAGGCGCGTCTACTTCATCCAGTAAACAAAACGGCGCCGGATTTAATCTAAATATAGCAAAAACTAATGATAGTGCGGTTAATGCTTTTTCTCCACCAGAAAGAAGGTGAATAGTACTATTTTTCTTACCCGGTGGTCGCGCAATAATTGTTACACCTGTGTCGAGCATATCATCTTCTGTTAACGCAAGGTGAGCACTACCACCTCCAAATACTTTAGGGAACAACGTTTTTAAGCCACTGTTGATTTGTTCAAACGTAGCCTTGAAGCGTGCTCTAGTCTCTTTATCAATTTTTTTAATTGCCGATTCTAGAGTCTCTAACGCTTGTATTAAATCGTTATTTTGCTCATCTAAGTAACGTTTTTTTGTCGATTGTGTTTCAAATTCTTCGACTGCAGCCAAATTAACAGCACCTAAGCGAGATAAAGACGACGTTATTTTTTCGAGATCCTCCAGCAGCAGCCCTTCTTCGATATCATCTGGCAAGTTCTCCAAAATGACTTTCAATGGTTGTTGCATATCTTGCAATTGATCCAAGTATGACTGCGCACGCACCTTATTACCCTCAGATTGCAGCCTCGCGCTATCTATTTCAGCTTTTATAATGTCGGCTGCTTGCTCGATACCTGACTGCCCTTTTTCAGCCTCTACAAGCTTTTTATCAGCCGCAGTTAAGGTCAGTTCTATCTCTTGCTGACGAGTTTGAGATAACATTTTATTATCTAACAGTACCTGCAATCTTTCTTGCTGCTCCTCAAACGGCGAAGATAGTTCCTGCGCTTCTTCTTGCAGCATCGCTATCTTCTCTTTATTGTCGTTTATCTGTTCTTCTCGGCTTGTTTGTTTATCTTTTAACAAGTTGTATTTATTTTTAGTCTGCTGAACTTGCATAGCTAATTGATGAATGCGCGAAACAAAATGCTCTGATTGTAAACGAGTTGACTTTACATTCGATTGCAATGACTTTATATGTGCGACTTGGTTGTCAACTACACCCTCAATTTTAGCAAAATCCATGGCATAATTTTCTACCTGCGCGTTCAATATTTTAAGTGTTTGTAGTTCTTCTTGCGCACTATGTTGCTGGCGTTCTAGTTCCGCACTGCAGCGATCATAGCGCATTTTTTGCTGCAACATTTGTTGCTGAAATTGACTTGATTGCGTATTTAATTTAAATATTCTTTCTATGTAATCAGTGCAACTCAATTTCGCATCATCAATATGTCCTGACGCTTCACAGAGTGCTGACGTTGCTAATTCTGACACATGCTCAGCCATTTTTAACGTTTGGTATTGCGCGACAATTTGGGTTGTCAACGACGCTATTTCCGCAGCTAGACCTAAACTTGCGTCAACTTGTATGCCTGCACCATTAATTAACATATCACTGAACAACCATAAGCCGCATGGGGTTAGCAATGAATGCCCTGCTGGGAGATCTTTTTGCAACGCTAATGCAGATTGAACATCTGCAACCAAACTGATCATATTTAAAAAATGCGGTACTACTGGATTATTAATTTTTTCAGCGAGGCTACCTAACGTCTTTTGGCTCGTCATGTGCTTCTCAAACAAAAGAGCTTGACCCTGTTTGTTATCAAAAAACGCAGGCTCTATTGGCATACTCGACGCTACTGGTAATACTTTAGGGCTCGCTATATGTGAAAAAACAATTTCGCACAATACTTCGTATCCGGGAATGATATGTAAATATGAAGACAATTCTTGTAACGTAGATTCGAACTCGTATGAGTCACTATTTTTGCGCAGAAGATTCTTTTCAGTCACACCTTTTTTATGGATATTTTGAACGGCATCTTTGCGAGCTTGCAAATTAATCATCAATCGATTATTTTTTTCTACCTCTGTTTTTTTTGCACTCTGCTCTAACAATTCGTTTCGATGACGTTCTTGGGTAACTAACAAGTATTCTCTGGCTCTCTTCAAGCCCTCATTCGCGAGTAATAACTCAGTCTGAATATCTTCAGATAATTGTTTTACATCTTGTTCTGCGAGTTCGTCTAATTCTTGTTTGAGTTCTTTAATTCTAGATTCAGTTCGACGCTGCATGCTCAGCGTATTTTGGATTTGGCCATCACAAGTTTGTAATTTTTGCTTGAGGGAATGGTATTGAACTTCTCCCTCTCTATTTCTCTTATTAAATTGAAGAAGCGCGTCTTCAGCGTCAGTAAGCGAAGCTTTCGCAGTCTCAATCTCTTCTTCCAATATCATTTTTTGTGGATCTAAATAGACTAATTCATTTTGCACAAAAAGTAATTTCTCTGCTGTATCTGCAAATAACGCCTCCGTTTTTTGAGCCTGAGTTTGCAGTTGATGCAATTCCATTTTAATTTGTTGCTTACGTTTTTTTGAAAATAGCTGTGATTGCTCAATTTTAGTGATGCTAGTGCTAACTTTGAAAATTTCTTGCTGAATGTCACTTATTTCACGCTTGCAGCTCTCCTGTTTCTCACGATATTCAATAATGCTATGTTCGTCGCTGCGTTTTTGAGAAATGATTTTTTCGAGCTCAATTTCTTTTTCTGAAATTTCAGCATCAGCTTGATTAATCAACTTATTTTGTTGTAACCAACGAATAACAGCTAGTTGGGCTTTGAGTTCTCGTTCAGTGGCTTTTAGTGCTTTGTATCTTGTTGCTGCTAGCGCTTGACGCTCAAGTTTATTCAACTGTTCGCCTAGCTCACCCCGCACATCATCGAGGCGTGCTACGTTTTCTTTAGTATGCTTTATTCTATTTTCAGTTTCACGGCGACGCTCTTTGTATTTCGATATACCAGCCGCTTCTTCCACAAACACACGTAATTCTTGAGGGCGACTTTCTATCAATTTAGAAATCATACCTTGCTCGATGATGGCGTAGCTGCGGGGGCCTAGCCCAGTTCCTAAAAATAAGTCAGTAATATCTCGTTTGCGACATTTAGTGCCATTTAGTGAGTAGCTAGAAACCGCATCTTTGGTAACAATACGTTTTACCGACAACTCATTGTAGTTTGCATATTCGCCAGCAATTCGTCCTGACGAATTGTCAAAAACCAATTCAACTGTGCATTTTGAAACAGCTTTGCGCGCAGTAGAGCCATTAAAAATTACATCTGTCATCGCATCGCCGCGTAAATTTTTAGCTGAACTTTCACCTAACACCCAACGCACAGCATCAATGACATTAGATTTTCCACAGCCGTTTGGCCCCACCACTGCCGTCATTTCGCCAGGAAATGTTATCGTGGTAGGGTCTACAAATGACTTAAATCCTACTAATCTAATCTTTGTTAAGCGCATGCAATATAAAATAAGTATGAAGCAAAAGGTTGATCCTAATGAGTAAACTACGATGACATCTAATTATTTTTTAACTCTTTTTTATCTCGCTCAATCGCAACCAATGTAACTGTTCTTAATAGTAATGCAACTGTAAAAAAAGTAAAACTTAGTAACAATTGCGCATTACATCACTCTCATTAGCACGATATACTAGTATTCATTGATAGCATGAACTACAAAGGACACACATGAGTAATAGAAGTGGTGCTAGTTATTTTTTTGAAGGATTTTCACTCATCAAAACAAAAGGGCTTAAACGTTTTGTTTTTGTACCTTTATTTATTAATTTATTATTGTTTTCAATTGCATTTTACTTCCTTTGGCCGCGGTTGGAAATTGGCATAGACTACTTGATTAACTTGGTCCCTGATTTTCTTGGATGGTTAAAAACGGCCTTGATTTATGTACTTTGGCCGATTGCTGTTATCACTGTGCTGCTCATTTTTGCACTTATTTTTGGTACGTTAGCTAACTGGATAGCGGCACCATTCAATGGTTTATTAAGTGAAAAAGTAGAGCGTTACTTAACCGGGCAAGATATGGGAAATGAAGGATTATTGAGCGCAGTAAAAGACGTGCCTAGAACGTTTGGCCGCGAGCTTTCAAAAGTACTATATTTTATACCCCGCGCTGTAGGTTTCTTAATCTTATTTTTCTTATTACCTGTGATAGGTCAAATTCTATGGTTTTTATTTTCGGCTTGGATGATGGCGATCCAGTATTGTGACTACCCTTTCGATAATCATAAAGTCGCTTTTAGACAAATGCGATATGACTTGAACCAACACAAAGGTAAGTGCTTTAGTTTTGGCATCATGGTAAATATATTCTCGCTCATCCCAATCCTGAACTTCTTGGTAATGCCGGTTGCTATTTGCGGTGCAACATCACTATGGGTCGACGAGTTTACTGAACGTTCCTTATAGCGCAGACCAAAATATACCGGCTTCGTTGTCATTATTGGCAAATGCAGAAATAGCCAAATTATCATTTAGCGCAGAATAATTAGCTGTCTTTAATAGAGACTGCCGCCACAAAGTTCGATACACCTTTGGAATATTAGGCACATCATGATATTCCAAAAATGTCATTTGCTGAGTAGGTTTGAAGGACTCGTATTCGCTATTCTTGCAAGTCCTAGAACGCGCAATATGATGTAATACTGGGTTGTTACTTTCCAGTACTTGTAACTCATTGTGCGCATCTAACGCTCTTTGCCAATTATTTGCTCGTGTTAATGGTAAGTAGCGAGATTGACTAGTTTGTGTCGCGCTCAGTTGAACCTCTTCATTGATGCTCTGTTTACCTTCTGCCAGTGTATCTTGCGTTCTAGTTTCACTATCACCATCGAGTAGATCCTCGCTTTTGACAATGGCTTCTGGTAATGCTGACAACAACAAATTGGGTGCGGCATTTTTGCCACAATGATAATTAGCCAATTCATCAGGTAAGGCATATTCGTCAACAAATCCAGCAAAATGAGCTAGTTCATGCACAAAAACCGAATAAGTGTCCGATTGGTCCAAAAACATCACACCGTTATTAACGTTAGCTTTGCCCTGTTCTGCAAAAACAATTATGTGTGTAAAGGTGAATGAGGTTTTTAATTGACTCAGCGGATATAAATCACAGCCCAACCTAGCTCCATTCTCAAAATTATTACTGCACACCAAACTATCCTTTTGCAGCCAGATCGGTGGCAGAATACATAATGGTAGGTCAGCTAATCTTTTATCTTTCTCAAATTGGTCTTGAAACGCTGAAGCTTGAATAAAGGAAACCAACGTTGTGGACACAAATTGGATTGTTTGAGCACAATTTGGTCCTTGAACAGGAACAGATAGTAATGACTGTAAAGGCTCCATTTGATGCTCTCGAATAACTTGCAACGCTACTTTCGCAGAAGCAAAGCCTTGTTTTGCTGCTTTATCAAAGTAAATTTCGGCACTGTCGGTTTTGTCTTCTTTCCAATACAAATTAGCTAACTTAAACGCACTCGCTGCATCAAATTCAGCGGATTTTTCTAACCACATAATTG
>Ga0256370_100025_pt1 | contig 23170 bp, 18 predicted proteins | sample SI3UviralmetaG_FD_190078 | JGI IMG/M metagenome (GOLD analysis project Ga0256370, IMG submission 190078) | Sea-ice brine viral communities from Beaufort Sea near Barrow, Alaska, United States - SI3U | ecosystem: Environmental > Aquatic > Marine > Coastal > Brine | place: USA: Alaska | collected... | reverse complement strand
ACCGCTATGTATTTCGCAAAAAACAATGGCGGCAGTAACTATCAGTTTTTCAGTGGTGAAATGAATAAAAACGCAGTTCGCCAACTGCAGATTGAAAATTTAATTCGGTTTGGTATAAAAGAGGACTTGTTCAGCGTTTTTTATCAGCCAAAAGTCGATATTGCTTCAGGTCGAATGGTAAGCATGGAAGCATTAGTCCGATTCGAGCATCCTCAAAAAGGAATAGTCAGCCCTGGGCAATTTATTCCTTTAGCGGAACAAACAGGTCAAATTTTAGAAATTGGTGAGCAAGTATTAAGGAAAGCCTGTATTGATACCAAGCGTTGGGTCGATGCAGGCTTATTTACTGGTCGAGTTGCCGTAAATATATCAGCTAAACAATTTGAATTACCCGACCTTGACGATAGAATAGAGCGCATATTGAAACAGGTGGGCTTGAGTCCCTTGCACTTGGAGTGCGAGATCACTGAGGGCACATTGATGGAGAATCCAGAACAGGCCCTTAAAATGATGCAGCGTTTGCGAGAGCGAGGTATTCACTTAGCTTTAGATGACTTTGGTACTGGCTATTCTTCACTAGCTTATCTAAAGAAGTTCCCGCTGCACACGCTAAAAATAGACAAAGCTTTTATAGATGATATTGCGACAAGTTCAGTTGACAAACACATGACCGAATCAATCATTAACATTGCACATAACCTTGGCTTGAAAGTTGTAGCAGAAGGCGTTGAGCATGAGAATCAGTTAGAAATATTGAAGCGCTACGACTGTGAGATGCTACAGGGATATCTGTTCAGTAAACCGGTTACTGCAGCTAAATTTGAGCAATTATTAGTTGAGGGTCGAAATATGAAGAACTTATTAGAATCGAGAAAACCGAGCCCAATTCGACCAGGTGTTAGAATAGCAAAACGCTAACGCGGCATCATAAAAAATCAAGTGCACAAATAGCAGCTATCATAGCCAGTTATTTTGCGAAGTTGTACGGTTTTAGAAATAATAAACATCGGCAATAACATCGGCCCCATTATCATCCCACCTATTAGCCAGCGTTTTTTATCCATTGCATTTTTAACTGCTTCGACATAATAATAAATACTACTAGCGACGAAGCTTATCACTATAATTAAACCCACTAACATGATGTTGCTTCCTTAAATAACGGCCTTAAATAACCTAATGTATTAACCCAAGTTAGACTAACTATGAAACAACGTCTGGCCCGCTTTTGAACAAGCCTCAACTCGGACTTAAAGTATATCAAACTGCTGTGTAAATGAGCGAAATATTCGCTATATGATATAAAAAAACCGAGCAAACGCTCGGTTTTTACATATCAATAACAAAGACTTAATAAAAAGTTGCACCTTTTTCACGCATTGTTAACAATAGCTCAGCTGGCTGATACTTGTCTGAGTAAGTTACAGCATAATGTTCTAGTCGGCTGACCACATGCGCAAGACCTAAAGTGTCCATATAACGGAAAGGTCCACCCAAAAACGGGGGGAAACCAATGCCAAAAATAGCACCAATATCACCATCACGTGGATTTCTAATAACCTCTTCTTGCAGGCACAATGCAGCTTCATTTAGCATCATCAAAACGCAGCGTTCTACTACGGTATCGTCTGAGAATTTTTTCTCTGGCTTGACCCCGAGCAATTCATAAACTGAATCATCGATATCTCTACCCGGCTTTCTCGCTTTATAATCGTAAAAACCAGATTTATTTTTCTTACCCTTACGATCATTTTCTAATAATTTATCAAACGCTTTAGGCGCATTAAAACGCTCACCAAACTGGCCTTTCAAAATGGGGATTATCTTGGTGCCTACATCAATCCCGACTTCGTCCAGCAGTTTAAATGCACCAACAGGGAAACCAAACTTAGTCAACGCACGGTCAATCGAATCGAGTGGTTGACCCTCTACAGCCATAAATCCAGCTTCACTCATATAAGGAGCTAGAATTCGATTAACATAAAAGCCCGCACCATCTTTAACAACAATAGGTGTTTTACCTTGACGCTTGGCAAATTCAACAGTGGTCGAAATGGTTTGATCCGATGTGAGCGCGTGCGGAATCACCTCAACCAATGGCATTTTATCTACCGGTGAAAAATAGTGTAAACCCACTACGTTTTCTGAGCGTTTTGCTTGGGCAGCAATCTCAGCGATAGGAATAGAAGACGTGTTAGACGCAAAAACCGTATTTTCATTACAGTACTGTTCGACATCAGCAACCATCTTTTGTTTTAACTTAACATCTTCAAACACCGCTTCAATTACCATGTCGTTGTTTTTGTAACCGCTGTAATCTAAACAACCGCTCAAAAGAGAAAGTTCTTTCTGCATCTCTGTTTTTAACATAAAACGCTTTTTTACTTTCTTATTTAGGATGTCATAGCTGTAACGTATCGCACCCGCAATGCCGTCAGTGCTTATGTCTTTGATACGCACTGGCACTTTTACCTTTGTGGCGGTAACGAAGGCAATACCACCGCCCATCAATCCACCACCTAAGACACCCACTCTTTTCACTTTAACCGGCGTTACTCCTGCAACACCCGACTCTTTTTTCATGTCGGTTGTTGCAAAGAAAATTTGACGTAATTGCTTTGATTCTGGGGTCATAACTAACTGACCAAATAAACGGGCTTCCGCCGCGTAACCTTTTCTTGAATCTTTTGTCCCCGCTTCTATACAATCAATAATATACATAGGCGCAGGATAATTGCCCAGAGTCTTTGCTAAGGTTTGTTCACGGGCTTTCTTAAACAATATGTTGCGGCCAAACGAGGTATTCTCCAACACTTTTGCCGTCAGACCTTTTTTCAACACACGTTTGATTATTTTCTTGTTTGCCATTTCTATAGCAACATCAAGTAATACTGTTTGCGGGACCATGTCGTCAACAATGCCATACTTTTTAGCTTGTTTTGCGCGCACGGGTCCACCAGTTAACATCATCTTCATCGCTTGTTGAATTCCGATAAGTGCGGGTAAACGTTGCGTCCCCCCACTACCAGGTAGCAAACCAAGTTGCACTTCAGGTAAACCCAATTGTGTTTTAGGGCTATCGGAACAAACACGATAATGACAAGCGAGCGCTAATTCTAACCCCCCCCCTAAAGCAGGACCATGAATGGCAGCAACAAATGTTTTTGTCATACCTTGGATGCGATCAAATAACTTCTGACCTGCTGTCGATAACTCTTGTGCTTCATCTGCGTCACTGCAGGCTGCTAGCATGGTTACATCAGCGCCGGCTACAAAGGAATCTTTTTTTCCACTTGTCACAACGACACCGCGTATCTCGCTATCATTCTCAATTTCATCCAGTATTGCGGTAACTTCATCACCAAAGTCGGCTTTCAGCGTATTCATGCTGTCACCAGGCACGTCCATTGTTAGTATGGCGATACCATCCTCTCGTTTGGTTAAGGTAAATGCGCCCATTATTCTGTCTCCACTATCATTGCAGCACCTAAGCCACCTGCAGCACATGCCGTTAATAAACCAGTGCCACCGCCGCGACGGTTAAGCTCGTTCAACATTTGTGTAATCATTCTTGTACCGGTAGCAGCAAATGGGTGCCCGTAAGCCAACGAGCTGCCCATAACATTAAATTTATCCATATCAATTTCGCCAATAGCTTTATCTCTGCCAAGTTTCTCTTGGGCAAACGAATCACTCCCAAACATCTTTATATTCGACAATGTTTGTGCAGCAAAGGCTTCGTGCATTTCAATCAAAGTTAAGTCGTTCAGTGTCATGCCTGCGCGGTCAAGCGCTATTGGAGATGCATATGATGGCCCCATTAGCATGTCATCCCATACATCAATCGCGGCGAATGCATAACTCTTCAAATAACCTATCGGTTTATAACCTAGTGCTTTTGCTTTGCTCTCTGTCATCATAATAATTGCTGAAGCACCATCTGTAAGTGGCGTTGCATTAGCAGCCGTAACCGTACCGTGCTTTTTATCAAACACGGGACGAAGTTTTGCGTAGCCTGCTAACTTCGAATCAAAGCGAACGTTATTATCTCGTGAGAACGCCTTTTTATAAGGTTCAGGATAGGCTGTCATTACTTCACTATCTAAATTACCCGCTTCCCAATTTTGGGCAGCAAGGCTATGCGACCTATGCGCTAATTCATCTTGAGCAACACGACTGATGCCGTGTTTTTTCGCCATTTGCTCGGCTGTTTGGCCCATAGACAAACCGGTTGAATATTCGGCAACAGCAGGCGGTACCGGCAATAAATCTTTTAAACCGAGCTTTTTAAGCACTGAAAGTTTTTGACCGAGCGTTTTTGTTTTTTGTAAATCAGTCAAAGCACGTGCTAATTTTTTAGAAACACCAATTGGAGATACTGAAGTTGAATCAGCACCACCAGCAATACCTACATCGATGTTACCAACAATCATAGATTCAGCAATATTCACTGTAGACTGAAAACTAGTAGCACAAGCTCGTGACACACTATAAGCATCAGTTCGCACATTCATGCCTGTTCCAAGTACAATTTCGCGCGCAATGTTTGGCGCTTCTGGCATTTGAACAACTTGTCCGAATACCAATTGTTGAATAATTAAGGGATCGATATCGTGCTTTAACATCAACTCATTGACCACCATTTTACCCAAATCGACAGCGGGAACACCGTGAAAATCGGTTGCCATTTTAGCAAATGGAGTACGCAGTCCGGCAACAATGGCGATTCGATCGCCCTGGCGGGTTTTTAAAACTTGTTTCTGTGACATAGATTATCCTGTGGCTATCAATGAGTTATTACGAAAAAAAGCATGACAACACACTCTGGTCAGACCTCTTTCGGGTATTGTGACAAAATAAACAGTAAAGTACAAATTTTACACGAGCGGAGAACAAACACTAGCGATAACAAAAACAAGACAGCGCATAAGTATTTGTTAATCTAAATAATTAAATACAGAACCATTCATTAATTTGCGGGTCGTAAAGTTGAAATTTGCAGATAGATCCACATATATGAATATCAGCGTTTTATGACTAAGCTCGGCGTTTACGACGACCAAACATAAAAATATAGTACAAAATAACGTAAGTAGCGTAACAAAGGCTAAAAATAACTATGGCAGTAGAACAGTTCAAGCAATTACAAGCCCATTTAGATACTCAAGTTATCGGACAACCCTCTCTCACGTTGAGTATTCTGATTGCGTTGCTTGCAGATGGTCATTTACTCGTTGAGGGTCCTCCTGGACTGGCGAAAACGAGGGCGGTCAATTCGTTGTCTGACGGCATAGAGGCAGACTTTCATAGGGTACAATTCACACCCGACTTATTGCCAGCAGACTTGACGGGGACAGACATATATCGTCCAGAGACCGGCGAATTTATATTTCAAAAAGGGCCTCTGTTTCATAACTTAGTACTTGCAGATGAAATAAACCGTGCTCCAGCTAAGGTGCAATCTGCATTGCTTGAAGCGATGGCTGAACGCCAGATTACGGTAGGAAATACAACTTACAAACTGTCAGAGTTATTCTTGGTTATGGCAACACAAAACCCATTGGAACAGGAAGGTACGTATCCCCTTCCAGAAGCGCAACTTGACCGCTTCTTAATGCATGTTGAAATTGACTACCCAGGTGCAGAGACTGAACTAGAAATTTTGCGTCTGACTCGAAGCGAAGCCATGAAGGCGGTTAAGCCTGCAGTGAAAAAACTGACCCAAGATGATATTACCAAGGCAAGAAGCGAGATAATGGGTATGCACCTCGCGCCCGCTTTAGAAAATTACATAGTGCAATTGATTATGGCCACTAGACGACCTGAGAACTATGACGCAGAACTTGCGCAATGGATTGAGTTCGGTGGCAGTCCTCGTGCCACTATCGCTTTAGAACGTTGTGCCCGCTCACATGCTTGGCTTAATGGCAGAGACTTTGTAGGCCCAGATGACGTGCAAGCTGTATTACACAATGTACTCCGCCATCGAATTATACTGAGTTATCAAGCGCAAGCGGAAGGGATCAATGCAAATGCGGTGCTCGATAAAATTGTTAAACTTGTCCCTGTAGGGTGATTCAGCTTGAGAATAATATTCCTAAATTGAGAATGATTGATGTCGCTGATGTTTAACAATGCCAAAAATAATAGCAATGTGGTGACGGCCGAAAATATTCAACTGTGGTTAGCCAAATATAAAACCAATGGTGTGGATATTGGTTTGCCTGAACTATTATGCTACCGGTCCTTATCTCATTTACTTAACTTGCGTCCGAGTAGAGATATAGCGGGCGCCTTGTCCGGTGGCTATCGTTCCAAGATCAAAGGCCGAGGCATGGAATTTGACGAAGCGAGACATTATCAGCCCGGCGATGACATTCGCAGTATTGATTGGCGAGTGACTGCGCGCACAGGTAAAACCCACACTAAAGTATTTCGTGAAGAACGTGAAAGGCCCGTATTCGTTTTTACAGACTTTACCCAATCTATGTATTTTGGCACCGCGTATCTTTGTAAATCCGTGCAAGCAGCCCACCTTGCCTCGTTAATTACGTGGAACGCGATACAACGCGGTGACAAAGTTGGCGGTTTGATTTTCAATAACAATCAGGATGTTGAATTAAAACCTAAAGCCCAAGCTAAGAATGCATTAGCATTAATGCAGGCCTTAGTTAATATTCATGAACCTCAATTTGAAGCAATGCAAATCGACGCACAAGGCATATTTTTGAAAGCGGCTCAGCGTTTGCAACATTTAGCTAAGCCCGGTGCTTTGGTTTATCTGATTAGCGATTTTAATGGCTTGAGCGAGGCTGCAATGGCGGTTATTAGCAATATTGCTCGCCATTGCGAAGTCAAAGCGATTTTAGTTAATGATCCAATGGAAATATCATTACCCAATTCTGTTGTTCAACAAACCCTCACCATTACCAACGGAGTCGAGCGCCAGCAAGTTAATCTAGGTGAAGCAGAAAACAACCACAAATATCAGTCACAACAAGCTTCTCATTTCCAAAGTATAAAACAATCATTTGCTCGATATGCCATTGCATTACGAACAGTTTCATCCGCCTTCCCCCTTGAACAACAACTTAATCAACGCGATATGGGAGAGTTACTATGAATTTTATTACTCATTCTCTTTCGAATTTGTTGATGAATATAATGACAAACACAAATACCCCTGCAGATGCGTCTCTTGACGCTGCCTTAGAAAATCTTGCTGACATTAGCGTTGGACAAACGCCGTCAATTTGGCCTCTTGCTTGGGGATGGTGGGTTTTAATCTTGTTAATAGTAGTCATAATATTTGGCATTTTTTGGATTGCGACTCGATATATTAATAAACACAAACTTAAACGTAGTGCCTTGAAAGCCGTTAAAAACATTTCAGATAGCGAAGCACAGGCATTGTCAAAGTTACACGCTATACTGCGCAGTGCAGTCATGCATTATTTCCCATTTGAAAACCTCAACAGTCTGCAAGGCCATGAATGGCAGGAGCGTTTGCAAGTTAGCGCAATGCATTATAAGAAAGTCGATGAACAATGCCTTACACAGCTAAGCCAACTTGAAGCTAGTTTGTATACGAAACAGCCTAGCATTAGCGTGGATGACGCTAAAAGTGCGGTTTACCTCTGGATAAAGCACTGCTTACCACCTGCTGCCGCAGAATTACAAAACCCCGAAACGGTTACCCCTGGCAGAAAAGGAGACCAGTATGTTTGAATTCGCTTGGATTTGGGTATTCGCTATGCTACCACTTCCGCTGCTTATTTATTTTATGCTACCACGCAAAGCGACCAGCGAAAGCGCAGCCTTACTGGTGCCAAATTACTTAAAAGTACAAAGTCATGCGGACAAGAGCACACAAAAACCAACACTCCGATTGGTTTTGGCAACGTTAATATGGTGTTGTTTAGTTGCGGCTGCCGCCAGACCACAATGGTTAGGCGAACCTGTTTCCATACCAAATGAAGGACGTGATCTGATGATTGCGGTGGATCTCTCAGGGTCAATGAAACAAGATGATATGCGCATAAACGGGCGAGCCGTCAATCGCCTAGACATGACTAAATATGTGCTTAGCGATTTTATTAAACGCCGTATTGGTGACCGCTTAGGATTGATTTTATTTGCTGACACCGCTTATCTGCAAGCACCGCTAACTTTTGACAGAGATACAGTAAAAACGCTACTTGATGAATCAGTCTTAGGCTTAGTGGGTGAACGCACCGCTATCGGGGATGCTATTGGTCTTGCCGTTAAACGTTTTGATGACAAAGAAGAATCTAATCGAGTTCTAATACTGTTGACCGATGGTACAAACACGGCAGGTAATATTACGCCGGAGCAAGCCAATGAATTAGCGATTGATAAGGGTGTCACTATTTATACCATCGGTTTGGGTGCCGAAGTACAAGAGGTTGCCAGTGTTTTTGGCCGCCGCACCATTAATCCATCACAAGATCTTGATGAGCGCCTTCTAATTGCAGTTGCTCGATCAACTGGTGGACAATACTTCCGGGCTCGCGATACGCAAGAGTTAGAAGCAATCTACGCAACGCTAGATCGACTTGAACCAATAGAGGGAGAAGGACAAAAACTTCGTCCTCTTACCGCATTGTTCTATTTACCTTTAGGTATCGCTGTCATTATAAGTGCTTTATATGCTTTGTTTACTCTTCTTAAACAGGCTTTCTTCAATTTACAAAAACGTCGCACTTTGGTCACTGAGAATAATATTAGTAGCGCATCCGGAGGCAAAAAATGATTGATTGGCAAGCATTTCACTTTATTCGTCCAGAATGGCTAATAGCAATTATTCCGTTGCTTATTATTGCACTATTATTAACTAAAATCGCAAGTAAGCAGAGTGGTTGGCAAGGTATTGTCTCAAGTCATCTATATCAGCATTTGGTTGTCGCTAAAGACAAGAAATCATACAAACCCCCATTCTATTTAGTTGCTTTGGGTTGGTTCCTAGCTTGTATTGCAATGGCCGGCCCCACTTGGCAAAAATTACCGCAACCGGTTTACCAAGTCACGACAGGAAAAGTCATAATATTGGACATGTCGATGTCAATGCGCGCCACCGATATACTGCCGGATAGGCTCTCGCGGGCGAAATTTAAAGTCATTGATTTACTCAATAGCATTGAAGATGGAGAAGTAGGCTTAGTCGTTTATGCGGGAGATGCCTTCACAATTAGCCCACTAACCTCTGATGTCAAAAATATCACTAGTCTTATTCCTAGTTTACGGCCTGAAATAATGCCTATCTCTGGCAGCGCCCCACTGTATGCAATGGAACAGGCCGAACAATTACTTACATCAGCTGGATATAACAAAGGTGAGGTTTATTGGGTAAGCGATGGTATTGAGTTTGACGATATTGAAGAATTGCAAGGCCATATAGCAAAATCAGCATATCGTTACTCGATTTTAGGAGTCGGCACCCAAACAGGCGCTCCTATTAAGATGCTTGATGGGAGCTTTATGAAAGATGTTAGGGGCAACATTGTTCTTCCTACTCTCAATAGTCGCTACTTTACACAAGTGCTCGGCAATACAAATGGTCGTTATACTCCAATTCAAAGCGACGACCGTGATATAGAAAACATGCAATTTACGCCAAGAATATTAGATCAGGACCAGGTAACTAATGACATTATTGGTCAAGGGGACCAATGGCAAGATATGGGCGGCATTTTAGTACTCATTATTCTTCCATTTGCTGCCTATGCTTTTAGACGCGGAGTGTTGCTTGTATTGTTTAGTACAATGTTGATTTTACCAACAGAGCCTTCCTATGCAAATGGCGAAGTGGTTATTGAGGAGAAATCAGAGGCCAGTGAATGGGTCGATAACATTTTTAAGAATGCGGATCAGCAAGGACTTCAAGCCTTTAAGAAATCCGATTTTGATAAGGCCAGCAATACATTTACTGACCAAATGTGGAAAGGTGCAGCTTACTATAAAAACAAAAATTACGAAGCAGCATTGAACACATTCACTTCTGTGCCCGGCGCAGAGTCGACATATAATCAAGGTAATGCACTCGCGCATTTAGGCCAATTAGAAAAAGCGATAGAGAAATATGATGAAGCGTTGAAAGAACGCCCAGGTCACACAAATGCGACAGCAAATAGAAAGCTAGTTGAGGAGTTGTTAAAGCAACAAGAAAAACAGAGTGAAGATGGTCAGCCACAAGATGGCGAAGATCAACAATCAGGTGAATCTGACAATAGCGATCAACAATCAGGCGAACAAGATCAGAGTGATCAAAAATCAGGTGATCAGCAGCAAGGTGATCAATCTGAACAGCAACAAAAATCAGAACAAGAGTCTGAGCAAAACTCGGATGAGTCTGAGGACAAAAAAGGCAAAGACTCAGAGGAAGAGTCTGAGCAACAAAATTCGGACGATAAGCCTGACCAAGCGAAGGGCGAAGAAGCGAAAGAGAGTGCGGCAGAAGATAGTGGCGAAAATGCTGAGCAAAAAAGTAATCTACAACAGCAAAAACCGATTGAAGAAATGACCCCTCAAGAAAAAGAGCAAATGCAACGCATGCAAATGCTAATGAACAAGATACCTGATGACCCCGCTTTTCTGTTACAACGAAAAATGCTTTTAGAATCACAAAACAGGCGAAGTGAGAGATTCTCAAAGCCGAATAAGAAGGATTGGTAGTAATGAAACACAACTCCATTTGGTATTTTTTCCTGGTGACAATTTTTTCTTCCGTTGCGCTGTTTGCATCAAATACAGCAACGGCAAAAATCACTGACTTGCGTGTTTCTGTGGATAAAAATCCGATTATGATTGATGAAGCCCTGCAGCTAATTATTAGTGCTGAAGGCGAAATTACATCTCGACAAATCGATTTATCCGCATTAGAAAACGACTTCCGTATGTCGAGCACTTCGATCAGCCAATCGACGCGGTCGGTTAATTTCAATACAACGAAAACAACAACATGGGTAACTCAATTATTTCCAAAAGCGATAGGAACATCGACGATCCCCGCGTTTGAAATGGACGGACAAAAGAGTCAAGCAATCGATATTATTGTGACGCCTATCGGCAACGGTCAAGGCGAGAGTGCTCGAGATTTTTATGTCACTGCAAACGTCGATATGGCGACGGTTTATTTGCAACAACAAATAAAATACACAACCAAATTGTTGATGGCGAAAGATATTCAACGAGGGTCTTTGCAAGCACCTGAGCTAGAAAACGCAATTATTAAACAGGTAGGTGAAGACAAGGAGTACGAAGACTTTCAAAATGGAGTTCGATACAGAGTCATCGAACGCACCTACGCGATTATTCCCCAAGCAAGTGGTTCATTTTCTATTTCCGGCACGGTATTCAATGGTGAAGCTCTTACTGACTCGCGCCAATCATTTGGCTTTATCAATAGAACCAAACCTATTAATCGCGTCTCGCCCACTATTGATTTAATCGTGCTCCCTATTCCCGATAACTATCAAGACCATTGGTTACCCAGTGAGTTTGTGCAATTAAACGAAGAGTGGCAACAAGATCCCGATCGTATTGTATTGGGTCAACCCATTACCCGCACCATAACATTAACCGCGGCTGGCTTGGTTGAAGAGCAACTGCCTGAGATTGCTGGAATGTACCCACCTGACTTCAAAACCTATCCGGACCAAGCGAGCACCGCAACGGTAGAAAAAGATTCAATGCTATTTGCGCAAAAAGTCCAAAGCGAGGCTATTATTCCAAATAGAGTTGGTAACTTCGTGCTTGGTGAAGTGGTTGTTCCATGGTTTAACGTTGTCACAAAAAAAACAGAATATGCGAAGCTTCCTGCTCGTTCTGTTGAAGTATTGCCGCCTAGTAAGGAAACCGTTTCGAACATTGAGCCAATTTCAGCGCTAAATCAGAAACCACCAACAACCTCTATTGAGCCGTCACCGGCTGCAAATCAATTAGCGAAAAAGAATAAACCTGATGAATTTAGTATCGATTGGCTACACGTCAGTTTGTTCGTTCTTTGGTTGGTGACTCTCGGTATATTTAGTTTTATGCTCATCACCAACAAACGCCATGGTACTGTGCAAAAAGTAAACGCAAGCGAGCACGTGACTAGCGAGTTGGAGTTATGGAAAAATTTGCAAAAAGAGATTGATTTGCATAATGTTAAAGAGACAAATCAGACATTGGCAAAATGGTTAGCGGTTTTGACCCAACAGCCTATTCGATCGATTAGCCAGTGCTTTATAGCGATGAATGCAAATGAATGTGTCGCTCAGTATAATAATATGATGGCAAGCACGTATGGTTCTGCTCCAGCCGAATGGCGCCACCCAGAATTTATCGCAGCGTTGACCGCATTTAGACAAAATATTATTCAGTTACAACAACAAAACCAAGAGCAATTTAGCTTGTACCCAAAAACATAACCGGTCTAAAGCCAAATACTTGAGCCACTACTAGCGTCTAGTTAAAGAGGCATTCAATTCGTTATACTGCATGTTAACGACAAAAATAAAAAATAAGAGGGACATGATGAACCGACTAACCAAAATAAGTAAACCCGCGAAACTATTCGCTATATCAAGCTTAGTCATTGCGATGGCGGCTTGCAGCCCGGCATCGAATAAGGACAGCCAACAAACACCATCAGCCCAAACCGAAAAAGTTAAGGCCCCTGCAAGCGAATCTGAAAGGCTCACGGCTTTTTTCAAACAAAGCAGAGAAACTGATCTCAAACGTTCACCTATGACGCAAAGCTATTTAGGGATAAAGTGGGATTATGGTGAATGGGGTGATTTTTCGGAAGCAAAAGCAGATGAAACTCGCACTCTCATGGAAAGTCGCTTAAAACAAGCGAGCGAATTCGATGTTACAACACTAGGTGAGTCAGAAAAACTAAGCTTAACTATTTATAAGACTGATTTGGAGCGTAAGCTTGCCAACGACGAATTTAGGCATCATACCTATATAATGGATCAATTCAGCGCTTGGCACACAACGGTGCCGAGTTTCTTAATTAATATTCATCGGATAGAGAATGAGGAAGATGCGCAGGCCTACATTAGTAGGCTTAGCAAGGTAGATACTTTATTTGATCAAGTTATTGAGCAATTAAGAATACGAGAGAAGCTAGGTGTTATGCCGCCAGCATGGTCGTACGATCAAATGATGCAAGCTGCTGCGAATGTCGTAAAGGGCAACCCTTTCTCTGAAAGTCCTGAAGATTCAACAATATTAGCCGACTTCAAACAAAAGCTAGATGCATCAGAACTCAGTAATGCAGAAAAATCGGGCTTAATTGCAGATGCCAATACTGCATTACTAAGTTCAGTAAAACCCGCTTATGCGAAGCTAATTCAAGAATTAGGTAAACAGCGCTTATTAACGCCGGAGGGTGACGGCGTATGGCGCTTGCCAAATGGCAGTGAATGGTATCAAAACAGATTAAATTGGTTCACAACAACTGAGTTGAATGCACCAGAAGTGCATCAAATTGGATTAGACAATGTTGAGCGTATTCACAATCAAATGCGCAGCATCATGGAACAAGTTAAATTCAATGGCAGTTTGCAGGAGTTTTTCTCGTTCATGCGCAATGATGACCAGTTTTATTACGCAGACTCAAACGAAGGTCGCGAACGCTATATGTCGGAGGCAAAAGACTTCATTGATAGAATGGAAGCTAAATTACCAGCGTATTTTGGCCTAACACCAAAAGCACGTATGATCGTGAAACGTGTTGAAGCTTTTCGTGAACAATCGGCAGGTAAAGCTTTTTATCAAAGTCCATCAAAAGATGGTAGTCGGCCGGGCACCTATTACGCGAATTTGTTTGATATGCGCAGTATGCCAACCTACCAAATGGAAGCGCTAGCGTATCATGAGGGTATTCCGGGCCATCACATGCAAAGAGCTATTGCACAAGAGCTTGAAGGTATTCCTGAATTCCAAAAGTATGTTTCATTTACTGCTTACACTGAAGGCTGGGGTTTGTACACAGAAGAATTAGGTAAAGATATGGGCTTTTATGCAGACCCCTACTCTGACTTTGGGCGCTTAGCAATGGAGTTATGGCGAGCTTGTCGTTTAGTGGTAGACACTGGCATTCATGAAATGCAGTGGAGCAGAGAAAAAGCAATACAATATCTGGTAAACAATACACCAAATCCGGAGGCTGACTCTGTTAAAGCCATTGAACGCTATATTGCTATGCCCGGACAAGCAACCGCTTACATGATTGGAAAGCTGAAAATAATGGAGTTGCGCGATAAAGCTCAGGCTGAGTTAGGCGATAAATTTGATTATCGTGGTTTCCACGATACGCTCCTAAAAAACGGTCCTTTGCCAATGACACTATTAGAAGAGAACGTAAATAAATGGATCGTAGCGTCTAAATAGCACTTTTACGCAGGGCGCGAGCCTTTACTAAAGTGAAGATGATAAAATCGCATAGGTTGTTCCTATGCGATTTTTTTTTACTATTTAAATAACACTACAAATATCTCCATCGCAGGACGCAAAGGATTGTTCGAACAATCCTGTTAAATGACGTATTCTTTAAAAAGAATTTGAAAAGAAGAAACTTCATGTTTTCGCGAAATAAAAAACCAAGCTCATCGGTCTCTAATGACATGATGAAAAAACAAAAACGATATGAAGGCCTTGTTAAGGCATATCATGCGGACATATTCCGCTATGCAATGTGGCTGATAAAAGATAAAGCGATTGCTGAAGATGTAGTTCAAGAGACATTTCTGCGCGCATGGAAGTCACTTGACTCACTTAATAATCACGCTGCAGCCAAATCATGGTTAATTACTATTTTACGCCGTGAGAATGCGCGACGCTTTGAACGTAAACAATTTGACCTCGTAGATATTGATGATGTTGTCGTTGCTGACCCACATAATTTTGGCGACGTGGCATTAGAACACCGAGAACTGAGAAGAATTATGTCAAACCTCAGTGAAGAGTATAGAGAGCCATTAATGATGCAAATTTTAATGGGCTTCACCGGTGATGAAATTGCTGAACAACTTAACCTTAATAAAAATACGGTAATGACCAGACTATTTAGAGCAAGAAACCAGATTAAAGAAGCCTTACTAGGCGAACAACCGAAAGGAGAACAGGTAAATGGATGAACTATCATTTCGTCGCACCATTTATGCTGAGCCACACACAACCGCTCCCGATATTATTCAGGCGGCCAAAAATGACCCAGCAAAACAAGCATTTTGGGACGAAGTTAAAGCAATGGATGCACAATTAGCGCAAGCAATGAAGATACCCGTGCCCGAGAATTTCGCTGACAAGTTGATTTTGCGTCAAGGCATGGACGAGTTTACGCAAATACGCAGAAAACGCCCCTGGTATGTCGCGATGGCAGCATCGGTAGCAATAGTAGTAAGTGTTTCTTACATGACACTGCTCGCAGGTAATAATGGATTAGCTAATGATGTATTTGCACACGTTAGTCATGAGTACATGAATAAAGAAATGACGGTGAGTAGGCAAAATAACATCACTCAAGAAGCTATCAACGAGAAAATGGCCACTTTCAATGTTACATTGTATGGAGACATTGGCGAAGTGGTATCCGCTAACTATTGCTACCTGAACACTATCAAAAGCCTGCATATGATTGTTAGAGGCAAAACCGGCTTGGTCAACCTATTTGTAGTTACGGATAATAAGAGCAAAGCACTAGAGGAAGACTTTAGTAAAGATGAGCTTATGGGGACTTCGTTTTTATTGAGTTCAGCCAAAATTATTATTGTTGGCAATGATAGAGAAGAGATATCGCAACTGCAATTAGTCGCAAAAAATGCGTTTAGATTTTAAAATGTAGCACTCCATTGAGATTCTTTAGCCGCTATAGCTCATGCATTGCGGCTTTTTTTTTGACTACATATTCAATACCAATAACAGCAATTTAATTCATTTCATAAAATCATAGCCTTACAATGTTCGCTATCACAAGTTAGGGTTGACCGGCCTTATCTGTTACTATCTGCAAAACAATAAAAACAATAGAGAGTAATATGGAAACTGGCACCCTTATATCTTTGGCTATATACTTTATCGCAATGATAGGTATAGGTGTCTACGCATATAGACAAAATGAGGACACGTCGTCTGGATATTTACTCGGTGGTAGAAAACTTAGTGCTCCTGTAGTTGCATTATCAGCAGGCGCGTCCGATATGAGTGGCTGGATGCTGCTAGGTATTCCGGGGGCAATGTATTTGTCCGGTGCATCATCGCTTTGGATTGCCTTTGGATTGTGCTTAGGTGCATGGCTAAATTACATCATTGTCGCACCTAGACTAAGAGTATTCACTGAGCTAGCGAATGATGCCATTACACTGCCAGACTATTTTGAGAATCGTTTTTTTGATTCTAGTCGCTCACTAAGAATTATCGCTTCAATCGTTATTATTATCTTTTTTACTATCTATACTTCCGCTGGCATTGCTGCTGGAGGTAAATTATTCGAGTCGTCTTTTGGTTATAATTATGAAATAGGTTTGTATATTACTGCCGGTGTCGTTGTTTGTTATACCTTGTTCGGTGGTTTTATGGCCGTTAGTTTAACTGACTTTGTGCAAGGTATTATTATGTTTATCGCATTGGTGATGGTACCTACAGTCGTTGTTTTTGAACTCGGCGGTATTAGTAATACATTGGACATCTTATCCAAGAGCGACAGTAACCTACTTTCCTTGTTTGTTGATGCAAGTACAGGTGCGACCGTTACTTTTGTCGGTATCGTCTCTTTAATGTCATGGGGTTTAGGTTATTTTGGCCAGCCACATATCATTGTGCGTTTTATGGCGATATCTAGCATAAAAGAAATGCCTGCGGCTCGCCGTATTGGCATGTCTTGGATGATTGTATCTATCTTTGGTGCCGCAGCAACCGGTCTATTTGGTTTGGCATATATGAGCTCTACAGGCCAATCGTTAGATGACCCTGAAACGATTTTTATTACCCTTTCTCAATTATTGTTCCATCCTTTAGTCGGTGGCTTCTTACTAGCCGCAATTCTAGCCGCCATCATGAGTACGATTTCTTCACAATTGTTAGTTACCTCTAGTTCACTAACAAGAGACGTATACGTTACTTTTATTGACCAACAATGCAGCGAACAAAAACAAGTTGTTATTGGACGCATATGCGTAGCCTTGGTTGCCGTTGTTGCGATTGCCCTTGCATATGACCAAGACAGTAGTATTTTGTCCTTGGTAAGTAACGCGTGGGCTGGTTTTGGCGCCGCATTTGGACCATTGATTTTGTTTTCTTTACTGTGGAAGAATATGAGTAGAATTGCTGCGATCGGGGGTATTGTAAGTGGTGCCGCGACGGTTTTGGTATGGATTTACGCACCATTAGGAGAGAATGGAGGCTCTATTTATCCTGATTTATATGCCATAATCCCCGGATTCTTAGTGTCAAGCATTGTTATTGTTGCAGTTTCCTTGATTAAACCAGAGAAAAACGACAAAGTTCGCTCACTTTTCGAAGCATTTGTCGATAAGTATGCATTAGAAAGTAAAAGTTAATTTGAAAGGAAGTTAATTTAACTATGGGTTTTTTCGCTGCTCGGCAACCAATTTTGGATAGGCACAAGTCATTATTTGGCTATGAATTGCTTTTTCGCACAAGCTTAGACAACGTCTTCCCAGACGTTGACCAAGAAAAAGCGACATCCAAAATGATAGAGGTTTTACAGTTTGACCTTGGTATGGATCGTATTTCTGAAGGTAAGCTAGCATTTATTAACTTTACCGAAAAAACGCTTCTTGGCGGATATGCTGAGATGCTTCCTAAGCAAAAAATTGTGGTAGAGGTATTAGAAACAGCAAAACCAACTAAATCTCTTTTTTTAGCATTACAAAAACTTCATAACAAAGGCTATCTGCTGGCGCTAGATGATTTTGTGCATGATGAAAGATGGATCCCATTTTATCGGCTAATCCATATTATAAAAATCGACTACCTCGAGAGTACACCTGAAGAAACTAGGAATACGATTGCTGCGGCTAGAAAGTACCCTCATATTAAGCTGCTAGCCGAAAAAGTTGAAACCAACCAACAATTTAAAGAAGCATTGAACCTAGGGTTCGATTACTTTCAAGGTTACTTTTTTAGTCGACCTGAAGTGATAAAAAGTATATCACTTACGCCTGCTCAAACTTCGGTTGCCGGCCTGTTGAATAAAGTGGCCGCAGAAGATCCTAACTTTGATGAAATTGCTCAGCTATTTGAAGTCGACGTGACCCTTTCATTTAAGTTACTACGCTATACACAATCCGCTATTTTTAAGCGCCGCAATCCGATTAAAACCATTAAACAAGCTGTTTTAATGCTTGGCAAAATTGAACTTGAACGTTTCATCGGTTTGCTATTTGCTGCTCAATTTAGTGGTGATAAACCACAAGAGCTTATTCGTTTATCGATGCAGCGTGCTAGATTTTGTGAACTATTAGCCCCGTATTGCAAACAAGGCAATAATAGCTCATCCGCATTTTTAACCGGTATGTTGTCCTTAGTCGATGCCATGCTCGACGCCGACCTCAATTCTATTATAAGTGACTTGCCGTTAAGCCAAGACATCAAACTTTCGCTCACCCATAAACAAGGCTGGTTAGCAGATTGTATTGCGTTATGTTTAGACTTTGAAAAAGGCATTTGGCACAAAATGGAAGACAGCTGCAAGCGCCTAAACATTCCTTACACTGACATTCTCAAAGAGTATGAAATGGCAAGTGATTGGGCCGACGATAAGATGGATGAGCTTCTCTAAGCATTAAATTTAATGACCACCGACGTCATTGAAACCCGGCCCAAAGTCATTTAAAATTCACATATAACAAATTTACAACATATCTGTCGTTTAAGTTATTAAAAAGCTATTATACATATCAAATTATCATAATCGAATATGTTCTACATATGCTAAAGTTCTATGCATATAAATAATTAGTATATTAACCTTATAACATGGAGCCCATTACTTAAATGACCACCTCAATTCCATCCATTACTCATCTAAAACAACTTGAAGCCGAGAGTATTCATATTTTTAGGGAAGTTGCAGCTGAATTTGACAATCCAGTCATGTTATACAGCGTTGGCAAAGACTCATCGGTACTTTTGCACTTAGCAAGAAAGGCCTTTGCACCTGGTGTCATTCCTTTTCCACTTCTGCATGTTGATACAAAATGGAAGTTTAAGGAAATGATCTCTTTTAGAGATGAAATAGCTAAAAAACATAACCTTAACTTACTTGTTCATAGCAACCAGGAAGGCATAGATCAGGGCGTTGGGCCCTACTCCCACGGTAGTGCAAAACATACCGACATCATGAAAACAGTTGCGTTAAAGCAAGCGTTAAATAAGTATAAGTTTGATGCTGCATTTGGAGGGGCACGTCGTGACGAGGAAAAATCACGAGCAAAAGAACGTGTCTATTCATTTAGAGATGAAAATCATCGGTGGGATCCAAAGAATCAGCGCCCAGAGCTTTGGAACATCTACAACAGCCAGATAAACAAAGGCGAAAGCATTCGTGTATTCCCAATGTCAAACTGGACCGAGCTAGATATCTGGCAGTATATTTATCTCGAAAATATCGAAATTCCGTCATTGTATTTGGCTAAACCACGCCCTGTTGTCAAGCGCGACGGTAATTATTTTATGGTTGACGATGACCGTATGCCAATGGAAGCTGGCGAAAAACCAGAGATGCGGTCAGTCAGATTTAGAACCCTCGGCTGCTATCCATTAACCGGTGCGGTTGAATCGACTGCAGATACCCTGCCAGAAGTTATCCAAGAAATGCTGCTTACCAAAACGTCTGAGCGTCAAGGACGAGTTATCGATCATGACTCTTCCGGGTCTATGGAAAAGAAAAAAATGGAGGGCTACTTTTAATGGCCACTAATATTGTTTGGCATGAACATGATGTAAATAAAAAGGCGCGATCAGAAGCGCTGGGGCAGAAACCTGCGGTTATTTGGTTAACTGGATTATCTGGTTCGGGTAAATCAACAATTGCTAATTTACTTGAGAAAAAGCTCTATTCTGAAAGCAAGAAAACCTACCTGCTAGATGGCGATAATGTGCGACATGGTCTTTGTGGTGATTTGGGTTTTGATGATAAAGACCGCGTTGAAAATATTCGCCGAATTAGCGAAGTAGCTAAATTATTTGTTGATTCCGGCACAATTATAATTACGGCCTTTATATCCCCCTTTAAAGCTGATCGTGCTTACTGTCGTTCTTTACTGGAAACGGGCGAATTTATAGAAGTATTTATCGATACCCCAATTGAAATTTGCGAACAGCGCGATCCCAAAGGATTATATAAAAAAGCACGCAGCGGTGACATTAAACACTTCACCGGTATTGATTCTGCTTATGAAAAACCAGAGACACCTGAAGTGCATCTGACTCATATAGACGAAACGCCAGAACAAACGGCTGAACGATTGTTTACTGTACTGTCGATAAAAGGATTTATATAAATGACGAGCTTTGAATTAACCCCAGAACTCGCCGAAAAGGTAAAGCGAATTGCTGTTGAGGCTGGCGAGAAAATCATGGAAATCTATGCTCAAGATTTCACCATTTATGACAAGTCTGATTCCAGCCCTCTGACTGAGGCTGACTTAGCCGCTCATCATCATATTGTAGATAGTTTAGAAGCCATATCACCATTGCCTATATTGTCTGAAGAATCAGCTGACATCCCATGGTCAACACGCAAAAAATGGGTTCGATACTGGCTTGTTGATCCATTGGATGGCACTAAGGAATTCATCAAAAAGAACGGCGAATTTACCGTCAATATTGCATTAATTGAGTATGGAGAGCCGACTTTTGGCGTAGTACACGCTCCGGCCATTGGCAAAACTTACGTGGGTCAGCTAGATGTTGGTGCTTACAGTGAAGTTGATGGGACGATATCCACAATAAAAGCAAGCACACATAAAGCAGGAGAAAAGTGGAAGATTGTTGGCAGCCGCTCACACCAAAGCCCTGAAATAAACAAAATACTTAATAGCCTTGGTGGTGAAAATGAATTGGTTGCGATGGGTAGTTCTTTGAAGCTTTGCTTGGTTGCCAGTGGCGAAGCCCATATGTATCCGCGTGTAGGACCGACTTGTGAATGGGATACCGGTGCAGCGCATGCCGTGGCTATTGCCGCAGGCGCAAAAGTCACTGTTCTAGATGTGAATAATCCATTAGACAAAGACGCATCTCCACTTCGATATAACCAAAAAGATTCCGTCTTAAACCCCTATTTCTTGGTAAGTTGCTCATGAATAACGAAAACGAATTGCTTCAAACCGACATATTGTCGTACTTAGAACAACATGAAAATAAAGACCTACTGCGATTTTTAACGTGTGGTAGCGTTGATGACGGCAAAAGCACCTTAATTGGTCGTCTGCTTTATGACTCAAAAATGATTTATGAGGACCAGCTCGCAGCAATAACTAAAGATAGTAAAAAAAGTGGTACCACCGGCGAAAAAGTGGACTTAGCATTACTTGTTGATGGTCTGCAGTCTGAGCGTGAACAAGGTATTACTATTGATGTTGCTTACCGTTATTTTAGTACAGAAAAACGTAAGTTCATCATTGCAGACACGCCAGGACACGAGCAATATACACGCAATATGGTAACCGGCGCGTCAACGTGTGATTTGGCTATTATACTGGTCGATGCAAGAGAAGGTGTAAAAACACAAACTAGACGCCATTCATTCTTGGTCTCTTTACTGGGTATTAAGCATATTATTGTTGCTGTCAATAAAATGGACCTAATGGAATATAGACAAGATGTGTATGAGCAAATTCAAAAAGACTATATGGAATTCTCAAAGCAATTAACTATTCCTGATATCCGCTTTGTGCCGCTCTCTGCGCTAGAAGGTGACAATGTTGTTAATCGCAGTGACAAAACGCCTTGGTTTAAAGGTGAATTGTTGATGGAATTGCTTGAAAATATAGAAGTGACGCAACAACTGCATAAAGATTTCCGCTTTCCAGTGCAGTATGTCAATAGGCCAAACCTGGACTTTAGAGGTTTCGCCGGTACTATCGTTTCAGGTTCGATTAAACCAGGGGATGCGATTATCGCGTTACCTTCTGGAAAAACCTCAACGGTTAAGACAATTTCTACCTTCGACGGTGATTTAGACATTGGCTATGCACCCAACGCAGTGACCTTAACCTTAAATGACGAGATTGATATTTCACGCGGTGACATGATTGTTAAATCAGATGCTTTACCATTGCAATCAAGTGCATATAAAACGCATATGGTTTGGATGTCTGAAGATGCGCTTATACCTAATAAGCAATATAGCTTTAAATTTGCAACCAAAACAGTATCTGGAAGCGTGTCGAGTATTGACTATCAAATAGATGTAAATACCTTGCAAAAAACTGACGCTTTGCATCTTAACTTGAATGAAATTGGTGTTACTAATATCAAATTAACTCAAGAAGTGGCTTGCGATCCTTATGCCGATAACCGTAAAACCGGTGCATTCATTATGATAGATCGTCTTACCAATGGCACTGTGGGTGCAGGTATGATTATTAGTGAGAATGAGAGCAAACAAGGCACGCATGAATACTCTGAATTCGAGCTTGAGTTTAACTCATTAGTGAGAAAACACTTTCCACATTGGAATGCGACCGACATTAGTAGCTAAGTAGTAGTCTAGTGGACTTTACAATGAAGGGAATACAGGCGTTAATTCGCTGCATTCCCTTTTTTATTAGTTCATTTTGACCTAAGGGAAGATTTGGACTGACACTGATTGCAGCACCACTCATATAGGTCACATAGAAGATGGGCTTTATTGCTTTTGCGTATGAGAAAAATATAACAGGTGCAAACCTAATAAATACGAAAAAGTTCTTTATTACAATCAACTCGCTTAACAAAGATGCAAACGGACTAAACAAGTCACTTCATATTACTAAAAAATAGGTTATGCTTGGTTTTAGGTGCACCCTTGCTCAATTATGAGTAGACCAAAGAGCCAGAGATGCTAAGACAAATAAACGACATAAAGGCCGTCTTTTGAATAGCACTGTATTACACCATAAATTATTAATGAGCCTTTTATTGCAGGGCACTC
>Ga0256370_100016_pt1 | contig 26871 bp, 23 predicted proteins | sample SI3UviralmetaG_FD_190078 | JGI IMG/M metagenome (GOLD analysis project Ga0256370, IMG submission 190078) | Sea-ice brine viral communities from Beaufort Sea near Barrow, Alaska, United States - SI3U | ecosystem: Environmental > Aquatic > Marine > Coastal > Brine | place: USA: Alaska | collected... | reverse complement strand
AATGGTTCAAGCAAACAAACACGATGTTAGTTATTTTTCGACAGCCCTACAACAAGTCGAATTTGAAGAAAGCGACCGTAAAGTTAACAGTGATTTTTATAATGCCGGACGCAGCGTTGTTAAATCTATTTTAAGTTTATCAACTGGCGAAAAATATAATATTCGCGTTGAGTATAGTTGTGCTGATGAAGAAATTGATTTTTATGGTCATCAGCTCGGTTATTTTAATTATTTATTATCACAGGTTTGGTGTAACAAGAGCAAAGACCCTGCCTTAGCAAAATTAGCACTCAAATATCAACACAAATTTAATCAACTTGGTTACCCCTTATTTGCTCAATTATGCCAACAACTGGAGGCTAGCTTTAACAATAAAAAGCCACTAATTAAATCTCGACTTGTTGATATCACCGCGCTTATAGAAACCAAATCTCAGTGGGATTTGGCCCTCGATAAATTAATAGCGCTAAATCCGAATATTGAAACCACGGTGGTATCGAGTCCAGAACGTTTAGCCAAGCCGGTTCGTTTAATTTGGGAACTTGTCCAAGATTATGACGACAATTTAACCGCTCGCGAGCAAAAATTGAATAAGAATGCTTGGAGTAAAGGCCGCGTTGTATCGTTAAAACGATTAAAAGAGGAAATCCACCTTTTTGATTACTTAAGTGATAGCGATAAGAGAATTTGCAGGGCAATTACCGCACACCAAAGTTGGGGCTACTATTCAAAACGTGAATATACACTGCAAGGATTATCTGCACTTGATGCAGCAGTAGGTATCGATAATCTATACAAGTCTGACGACTTAAGCTTCCCTATTGAACTTACGAAACGCGAACCCGAACTACTGGTTAGTCAGCAAGGCGACCAACTTTGTTTAAGTATTGCCGATTTGTCGGGAGATATAGATGATGATCACGATGATGACAAAGCTCACTCGGCTTATCGGCTTAAACTGATCTCAGATGACCACTACCAGCTCACCGTGTTTTCACCTGAACACATTAAAGTTGCTAAAATCATTGGTGAGGGAGGTTTGTTAATACCCATCAGTGCAAAACAGAAAGCACTCGATGGTATATCTGCCGTAGCGCCTTTTTTGAATATACAATCTGATATATCAGAGCTTGATACCGGCTTAGAGACGCATGAATGCGACCCTAATTTGGTCATTAATATTCAGCCAACGCAAGGGGGGCTGGCATTTACTTGTGTGGTGATGCCATTTGGCGAAAGCGGGCCTGCATTTAAACCCGGCATCGGCAATGCGAGCTTAACAACTGATATCAAAGGGAAGCGCATTGCTACCCAGCGCGACTTGCAGCGCGAGGAAACGTTATTAGATCAACTCGACCTCGCTTGCCCAGCCTTTTTGGATATGCCGGATAACGTCTTACTATTGGATGATTTACAAATTGCTTTGGCGGTCTTAGAACAGCTTGAAGGCGCTATCACTAACGCCAATTTTAACATCGTACTTCGTTGGCCGAAAGGCAAAAAAATCAGCTTGACTAAGAAGCTAGAGAGTGAGCATCTGCAACTCTCCGTTGGTAAAAAAAGTGAATGGTTCGATATCACTGGCGACTTGCACGTCAATAACGAACAAGTAATCGAACTGCGCAAATTACTCGAACTGGTAAAAAGCAGCAGTGGTCGCTTTATCAAGCTTGACGCTGATCAAATACTTGCTTTGTCTGAGGACTTACGCCATAAATTGGATCAAATAAATCAACTCACCGACGACGGTAAATTCCATCCACTCGCTAGCTTGCAAATAGAAGAGGCCACTACTGGCATGCGCATGAAAACCATTCATGCATGGGATCAGCAAACCCAAAAAATGCATCAAGCCAATACAATTGAACCGCAAATCCCATCAACCTTTCAAGCTCAGTTGCGCGACTATCAGCTAGTGGGTTTCGACTGGGCGTCGCGTTTAGCGCATTGGGGTGCTGGCGCTTGTTTAGCAGATGACATGGGGTTAGGCAAAACCTTGCAAGCACTTGCGGTTTTATTATCTCGGGCAAGCCAAGGGCCGAGCCTCGTTATTGCCCCTACATCAGTTTGCTTTAACTGGCACCAAGAAGCCGTCAAATTTACGCCCACGCTAAATATAAAATTATTCGCTGACTCGACGAATACGGAACAACGAACGGATTTATTGAGTGAATTAAGGCCATTTGATTGCGTGATCATCAGTTACGGACTGCTGCAACGCGAAAGCGATATACTCAAAACAGTACAATGGCACACCATCGTTGCCGACGAGGCTCAAGCGCTGAAAAATCCATTAACCAAACGCACTAAAGCTGCCATGGCTTTAAAAGGTGATTTTAAAATGATCACCACCGGCACTCCCATTGAAAATGATCTCACCGAACTGTGGAGCTTGTTTCGCTTTATTAACCCTGGTTTACTTGGCAACCTAAAACGTTTTGGCGAACGATTCTCAACGCCTATTGAGAATGCAAAAGACGACAAACTGGCTGCGCGAAAAGCTAGCCAAGGACTCAAAGCATTGATTCAACCTTTCATTCTGCGCCGTATGAAAAACCAAGTATTAACCGAGCTACCACCGCGTACCGATATTAACATTCAAGTAGAGATGAGCCCAAAAGAACGCGACTTTTACGAAGCATTGCGTCTCAATGCTCTCGATAATATTAGCCAAAGTGGGCTAAAATCTAACGCAGGAGAGCAGCGCATTAGAATGCTCGCCGAATTAGTGAAACTGCGCCAAGCTTGCTGCCACCCCAGGTTGGTCATGGCTGAAAGTAACATACCCAGCGCAAAACTAGCTGCGCTCAGTGAGTTACTTGATGAGCTTAAGCTTAATAATCACAAAGCGCTTATTTTTAGCCAGTTCGTTGGGCATCTCAAAATAATAAAACAACATATTGAATCCAAGGGCTTTAGCTACCAATATTTAGATGGCTCAACCCCACAAAAAGAACGTCAAAAGCGGGTTAATGCCTTTCAACGCGGTGAAGGTGACATATTTTTAATCAGCCTAAAAGCAGGCGGTTCAGGTTTAAATTTAACTGCCGCCGACTATGTTATACACATGGATCCTTGGTGGAATCCTGCGGTAGAAGAACAAGCATCTGATCGCGCTCACCGCATAGGGCAAAAACGACCCGTTACTATCTACAGATTAATAGCCCAAAATACCATTGAGGAAAAAATTGTCGCCCTGCATAAGCATAAACGCGACTTAGCAGACAAGCTACTTTCGGGTAACGAGGCCGTTACTAAGCTATCAGTGGATGATATGTTGAATCTGTTAAAGCAGACGTTTTAAATTGGTTTAGATAGCCAGTTTGATGCGGATTGAGAGAAACAGGTTTGGATAAGTAAGGAACTGCATAACAGTCTGACGAATAGATGAATGCAGTTAATTCGCAAAGCAAGCGCCATCCTGTAGACTAGCCATCTGACTATTTATGTTAACTGAGTTTTATGGCCACCGCTTTATACACCGACTTGTCCAGCTACTACGACTTAATGTGCAGAGATATCGATTATCAAAATCAAAGTCATTGGGTTTGTCGCCTTCATCAATTGTTTGGCAATGAAGGCAAACAACATATTGATTTAGCTTGTGGTACTGGCCCGCACATACGTCACTTCATCGATATGGGTTATCAGTGTCAAGGTCTAGATATCAATCAGCCGATGTTAGATATTGCTCGAAAGCGCTGCCCAGAAGCACTCTTCACCTTGGGTAATATGATTGATTTTAGTGTAGATGAGCCTGTCGACTTAATATCGTGCTTTCTATATTCATTGCATTATTGCCAGAATATAGCGATGTTAAATGACTGTATAAAGTGCGTACATCGCGCTTTAAAAACTGGCGGTATGTTTTGTTTTAATGCAGTAGATAAAAATACGATTGACAATGACACGTTTGAACAGCATTGCTTACAGCATCAGGACAGTCAGTTTACCTTTACGTCAGCCTGGGATTATTGCGGAGAAGGAGAGCAACAACATCTCGCTATAAGTATCGAAAAAGAACGTGATAATAAGCGTCAAACTTGGCAAGACAGACATTCAATGGTGGCATTGAATTTTGATCAATTGCAACAAATGTTGCGTCCTTATTTTGAGATTACCTTATTTGAACATGACTATACCAAGTTAGTTCCTTGGCACCCAAGTTCTGGCAATGCCATTTTTGCTTGCGTTAAATTGTAAAATTCAAATACACAGGCCAAGTCAGCAATGATTTTTCATGTTTTGTATAAAATGGGAAAAACAATTTCTCCAAACCTACCCTCTTCACATCCAATTTTGATCAATATCAAGCTTTTAGCTGAATACCCAAATATAGTTTCGATTACATTGACGTAGATCAATGTATCGTCGTTCATTAAGCCCAATATTAGCAATAACGTTCGATGCACTTAGGTTCTTTTCAACGAAAGAATTTCAATTTAAAAACTCCAAAAATTTGTGATGGCCCAGAATACGCATTTGAAAAGGATGGTAATATGAAAGTAGGTGTTTTTAGTTGCAAACCATACGAACGCGACACATTTGAATCGAGGAGCAGCCAATATGGATTCGATTTGGTGTTTGTCGAAAGTGCACTAAATACCGAAACCGTAGCGCTTGCCAAGCCCTTTGATGCCATTTGTATTTTTGTAGATGATGATATCAATTCAGAAGTCCTCGACAAACTGCATGAATTTGGCATTATTCATATTGCATTAAGATGTACTGGTTTTAATAACGTAGATTTAGTCAAAGCTGAAAAGCTGGGTATCAGTGTGTCTCGAGTCCCCAATTATTCAGCTGAATCGGTTGCTGAACATACGCTTGCACTTATTTTGGGTTTAAATCGCAAGTTATTGAAAGCGAATAGTAGAATCCGCAACAATAACTTCGAATTAGATGGCTTATTAGGTTTTAATTTACGCGGTAAAACAATTGGCGTAATTGGAACCGGAAAAATTGGCCGTGTTTTTATTAATATTTTATCTGGGTTTGGCTGTACGATCCTTTGTAACGATCCATCACCATCAGAATCCATAAAAAATATGGGGCATAAGTATATTGATTTATCCGATTTAATAAGAGGGTCCGATATCATCAGCCTACATTGCCCACTGACCGCACAAAATCAGCATATGATCGGCCATCCTGAAATCACTATGATGAAAGATAATGTCATGATTATTAATACATCTCGCGGTGGCCTAATTAATCCTCAGGCTGTAATTAGTGGCCTCAAAAGTAGAAAAATTGGCTACCTCGGCATTGATATGCATGAGATGGAATCGGAGTTATCTGCTGAAAACATTATTTGCGAGAGTATTCCTGATGACACTTATAGACGACTAGCCACTTTTTCAAATGTATTAATCACTCATCACCTTGGCTTTTTTACCCACGAATCCTTGCAGCAAATAGCAGATACAACGCTCGTCAATCTTCAGTATTGTTTTGTCGGGAAAGTGTGCCCGGATACTTTTTTAGCCTGATTTTTAAGTGTTTATATGATGACTAAAATTTGCAATTTGATTTGCGTAGATAATAAAAAAGGAAAAATAATGAACAAATATTCTAGTCTAATTATAGCAATTGGGGCCATATCGCTGTCAGCTTGTGATGCAGGTCCAGACTCACCAATAGGGTTTAGTTTGCCTGAGGGTGACGTGGTCAATGGTCAACTGGCTTTTACAAAGCATCAGTGCCTCGCTTGTCATTCTTTGGAAAAAGTCGATGCTGGTGCAGTTGAACCCGAATTAGAAAAAAAGGTGCCATTAGGAGGGATGACATCGAAAGTAACTACTTATGCAGATTTAGTGACTAGCATTATTAATCCATCACACAAAATTGCAAGGAGATATAAGCTCAGTGCAATAGATGAATCTGGTCTATCAAAAATGCGAAATTATAATGATATTATGACGGTGACTGAACTTGTAGATATGGTTTCCTACTTGCAACCACACTATAAATTAAGGCCTAACCCTTATACCCCATACGGGGATTATTACATTCATTAATCTATTATTTACGTAAATTGTTTTATAAATGTAAGCGAAAGCGGGGGAATAAATTTAATAATTTGCTCATCACTCGCTTCATCTGATTTGATGGCAATGTGTTTTAGAATACCTTCATCAACGTCGACATAAATGGTGCCGGGGTCTTTAATTGTGTGCACTAAATCAGGAGTAATAATTTCCAAGGCATTATCTTTAGAATCAAACATAATGCCAGTAAGCAAAATCGATTTGGCCACTACTTGGGAACCAATTTGTAAATTATCAACTTCAATTTCAATGCGTCTGCCTGAAAATTGCTTTGATAATCCATCAAAATAATCTTGCCAATGCTTTTTTTCTATTTTGTGCGTAGTCATAGCATATCTCCTCTTTGCTGAGTTTCATTGTAACTTTCGTTACCCATTAACTGCATAATTTCACTAAATTGTGCAGATAATATCGGTAGTGCATCGTCGATACTAAATAGTCCAACTAAGTGCCCGTCTTTATCAACCACAGGTGCGCGCCTGACGCCAAAATACCGCAAGTGATTCAGTGCGTCCGATAATTCTACAGTGTCTTTGACAGTCACTAATTCACCGTTCAGAATGTCATCAGCAGTTACTTCGGACGCATCGATCTTTGCAGCTACAACTTCAATCACAATATCGCGTTCAGTAATTAGTCCCGAAGGTGTGATTTGCCCATCATTCCCCTCAATCACAACCACAGAACCTTGATTTTGTGAGCGCATTAGTTTGGCTATATTAAGAATTGTTTCCTGTGATGATACGTGAAGAAAATTATTCGCGCATATATCGCCAACTTTCATAAAAAGTATCCATTATTATCGAATAACCCATACTAATTTCTAAATAGGGAGCGATATTGACTTACATCAAATTTACATTACTTTTAATAATCAAAATTATCATTATTTCAGGCGTACTTGAGGCAAAGTAAGATATACCATTCGTTTTTGGAAACTCCTTAATTCTTCACTTTCCAACTACCATCCTCGGTTCGGCAAGCAATACCGTATATTTCTTCCTTTTTGCCAGCAATAGTGGCATCAAGCTGATATTCTCTACACGGTTGCTTTCCATCTTGATAAGTTCTAGTTGGGAGGACAATATAAAAATTACCTGTATCGGGATTTTGCCATCTTGTTGAGACGCCGGTACGAACAGTTTCGAGTGAATGAGAAAGTTTAAGCCGATCTGTCTCATCCATGTTGCGACCAACATTGCCGCCAACCGTCGTACCTACTATTGTGCCCAAAACTGTTGCCATAGTTCTGCCATGACCTCCGCCGATCTCATGCCCTAAGACGCCACCAATCAGGCCACCAATAATCATACCGCTAGATTCGTTTGATCCTTGTCTATTCGCGCAAGATGATAAAGAAACAATGCAAACCATGACAGTTAGTATTGATTTACAATGATTCTGATGGTTGTTGGACATGATGTTAACCTTGAAATTAAAAAAATAGGTTCATGATTTTAGGATGAAAAAAATTATAGGACTTGACTGTAATCAATCTTTTAAGAGAAACAGTGGCATGACTAAAACAAGTTCTAACCAATATATTTGTTTGACTGACGTCAATTTTATTTCCTCTATCTTCGATAATATTCATGCTTCGTTCAAAAACGACTAAAAGTCGCTTAGTTGGATATAACAATAATGATTAAATCATTAGTATCAAAAACAATAAAACTTCACACTTTTACAATCCACAGCAGATCAATCGTATTAAAAATTGTGTCTATTGCTATCGCTTTTTTGTTGATAAGTGCTTGTGGTAGCGAAACAAGCAGTGACAAAGATTTATCTGAGCCTACTATTCCAACAAACCAAATTCAGCCTTACCTGTTAGGAGATATGATCAAGTTTTCAGGTGTTATCAGAATATCAAAAATAGATGAACCTATATTTATATCTAACGTGACAGTGTTGGTAGAATTTGAACAAAGTAAATTAGATTATTTGAACAAGAACGTATTGGGCTTACGAACAATAACTACTTATCTGGCAACCGGTGAACAACAAATTGAGACTCAAAATATTTGGCAGGAAGCCAACGGTGAATTATTTGAACTGTCTGATAAATACGGTAATGAATATGTGGTAGGCGCTGCTTTTGAAAAAGGATTATTTTCTATTCCTCTGCCCCTTAATGCTTTTGATGACATTAACATCGATTTTCATAGTGTTTACGCTGGACCCTCATCAGTTCCGATAACGGAAGGGAAACGAGAAATCAGTGTCGCTCCAATGCAGACTGTAGAAACCGTTTTAGGTAAGTTTCAAACATACAATATTACTCACAAAGAGTCCTATAAATACCTTTTTACCTATGCGGGTAACAAGAGTGGCACAACCATCATCACACAACGAAAAATCTGGGTTTCTCGCTACAAAGGTATCGTCAAAAAAATTCAATCACGGCGTATTTATGCAATCTCTGGGGCATTGCTCTCTGAGGCGCAATTGGAACTTGAGATAGTGAGCACATCCCTCGGAAAAGCATAAGGGATGTCTGTATTTTCGCATTTAAATCATAAAGAGTCATTAGCGTCCAAGAAACGCTTTACTGCTGATACAGTCGACTCGGGGTCTTCTTCATGAGGAACATGACCCAGCTCGTCAAAGACAAGTAATTGACTGTTTGTTATGTCCTGATTAAATTTTATTCCCATCTTAGGCGGAATTAATCGGTCTTTAGCACCCCAGATTATAAGCGTAGGTACGTTAATAGTTTGGATCTTGTCAACCAAATCCCCGGGGGACATCTGCTTAAAGCGCTCTTTTAACGCATCACGGTTTCCCGCTCGAAGAGACAAGTCGTAGTATCGTTCAACTAATTCATCGCTTACTAAATCCGGATTTCCGTATACATTCTTAACACTTCGCGCCACTAATGATTTAGGTAAAACGTTTTTTAATAACACACTAGCGATCGGGTTTTGTGACAATTTAAATGCAATCGGAACCGATTCTGGCTTAAAAAGATACCCACTAGAATCGACTAATATTAGCTTAGATACTCTCTGGGGATACATTACAGTCGTTGCCCAAGAAACATAACCACCTAATGAATTACCTGCTAATACACATTTTTTAACATTCAATTCATCTAACACTGCTGCTACCACATCGGCATAGTGCTCAATTGTGTAATTGTTTTGTGGATCGGGTCCGGTTAAGCCAAATCCAGGTAAATCAAAACGAATAACTCTACGATTTTCTTTTAATGCATCCGCCCAACCATTCCATGTATGCAATGACGCACTTGTGCCATGAATTAACACAATCGGTTCTTCGTCAGTTTTCGGCCCCTCGTCTCTTAAGTGAATAGTCATGCCAGCGATATTTAAAAACTGTGAGGGTTGTTGAGCCCATCGTTGGCTAAGTTCCTCAACAGACTTGTCTGGCGCCACATTGAGATAAATATAAATTGCTAAAGAACCCACAAGAACCAGCAGTAAATATAAACAATACTTTAAAAATGTAACCATTTTAAACCCTCTCTTTTCTATTTAAGCGCCTGTTTAATCATGTATGACGCTTTTCCTGCGACCATTATAGTTGATGCATTGGTATTGCCGCCAATAATACTAGGCATAACTGAAGCATCAACTACCATTGAATTACGTATGCCAATGACATTTAGTGAGGCATCCGTAACAGCGAGTTGATCATCGTCATGTCCGTGCCAACTGGATGATAAACGTTTTCGACATTATCTCTCAAATACCTGACCAGTTGAATTTAATATGTACAAAAAGAACCCTATTTTTTTGATTGATCACTTTATTTAAATACTTAATATCTTTGGTTCAGTGATATTAGTAATACAAATCACTTTTTTGACAACTTATCATCTAGCTAAAAATACTATTTACATCGTTCAAAAAATTCATGAGATGTTTACCTTAATGGCTGACTTGCTACATAATGTTGATTGTAAAATCCACAACTGCGAAGTAATATATAGATGATTTAAATTGTTTAGTGGTATGACACAAGACGCTACAATGCTGACTCAACTATAAAATTCACCTGAGTTTTTAAAAGCAAATATCTTTAAAATAAAACCTCAGGAGGAGCTTTTGGTTGTGCATGCAATTAATAAAATCAAATCTGACCTGATGAAGAGGCAGTAGATATCAAGCACACACCCTTTATATGCCATTTATGCAAATGATTTAGCGTAATCCTAAGTGCATTTTGACTACCTTTAAATAATATTTTTTGATAAAAAAAGTGAGAGTAACAGTGGGAAACACATGAGAATAGTACTAATACTAACCTTTTTATTAATGGTATTTGGATGCACAAATTTAAGCTCAAATAAGACAGAGTCCACAGTAAATGTCATATGTGAATGGGGCACTCAACAATTCGATTTATGTCAGTTCAGTACTCATGAGGATATGATTGACGCATTAATAGCAGAGATGACCTTAGATGAAAAAATTGGCCAAATGACCCAATCCATTTGGCATAACAATGTAACGCCTGAGATTATCCGCGATAAAAACATTGGTTCTATAATTCACACTGAGGGTCCAACGCCGGGTCCAAGAGCCATTGACTGGATAAACAAGTTTGATGAGTTTCAATACAGCGCATTACAAACCCGTCTAGGTATTCCTTTATTGATTGCTGTCGATGCTGTGCATGGACAAAATACCTTTGAAGGTGCTGTCATTTTCCCCCATAACATTGGTATGGCCGCAACTAGAAACATCAGTCTGATTGAACATGCCGCTCAAATTACGGCATTAGAAGTAGCCGGTACCGGTTTTAATTGGACATTTTCACCTTGTATTGCTATGCCGCAACATGAGCATTGGGGAAGAGTATATGAAGGTTTTACTGAAGACAGAGATTTGACTACCGCAGCTGTTATTGCATCGGTTCGAGGGCATCAGGGTAGCAACCTAGCAAACCGAAATACGATTGCAGCAACAGCAAAACACTTTATTGGCGACGGTGCAACCGACGGTGGTGTTGAAGGTGGAAATGCAGTAATGACCGACGAATTAATGCGAGAACGTTATTTACCACCCTATGCCGCCGCTGTGGATCAGGGTGTTGCCGCTATTATGGTTGGGTTTAATTCTTATAACGATCTGAATATGCATAAACATACCCATTTAATTACCGATGTGTTGAAAAGCGAGTTAGGTTTTCAAGGAGTCGTGCTTACCGATTGGAATGGAGGACTGCGTTTTGGTGAACCCCACGAAGTTATCAATGCCGGTGTTGATATGGCGATGCAACCAGGCAATCATGACGAGTTTATGGATAAACTGAAACTGTCGGTGATTGATAAAACGGTACCGTTGAGCCGTATTGATGATGCGGTACACCGAATTTTGGCAATGAAATTTAGCCTGGGTCTTTTCGCTGAGCCGTTTGCGAAAAGAGAGTTGAGCCTCAGCGTTGGCTCAAAAGCACACAGAGCAGTGGCTCGCCAAGCAGTAAGAGAATCATTGGTATTACTCAAAAATGAAAATGCGGTATTACCGCTAGATCCCACCGAACCAATTGCTGTGGTAGGTCTACATGCCAACAATAGTGGTTTACAGAGCGGCGGTTGGTCTATTCATTGGCAGGGCCAAACCGAAAGTTATGCAGGAGCCACTACGATTTTTGAAGGTATAAATTCAGTCGGAAAAAATGTTGAATACGCGGAACAAGGTTGCTATGCAGACATGTCGGCTCAAACAGCGGTTGTTGTCGTCGGCGAGGCACCCTACGCCGAGGGATTTGGCGACAGCGATGAATTGTGGTTAAGTGATGATCATAAAGCACTTATTACGGGGTGTAAAAACGTAGGTAAGAAAGTGGTTGTGATATTGATTTCAGGTCGAGTTTTAGTCATTAATGAGGACTTGAATAACAGCGATGCATTTGTTGCCGCTTGGTTGCCCGGTTCAGAAGGGGCTGGCGTAGCAGACTTTCTGTTTGCCACCGATGGATTCAAGCCAACCGGAAAATCACCTTACTCGTGGCCAGTTAAGTTTGCTGACATTCCTATTGCACCCTATGCAGAGCACGCTTTGTTTAAGTTTGGCTATGGATTACAAGATTATTGAATCTTGCACGTATTACCCGATAGTCTCCGTCAAATTCACGGCTAAACAGCCGTCTATTTAATTAATGAGTAAAATGAATGACTAAAATTGCTAGTGACATCGACTATGACGCGTTGGCTAAGCTGTTCTGGGTACAAGGGTTTGTTGTTATCGAGGACTTTTTTGACACCAAACTAATGTCAGAGGCCCAGTCTCATATTATGTCTCATTTTGGTGAGTCACCTGACTATGCGCACGATCAGCATTTTATTGATGTATCTAAAACGGAAGTGATCCCATGGTTTCCGCAAAACGAAGGTCATACATTTTTTGATACTTTTGAATGTGATACGCGCCTACAAAAATTAACCACACAGATTTTAGGTGAGGAGTGGAAAAATCAATATTGCATGGTGATGTTTTCCAAAAAAGGCAGTAAGGGGCAAGCTTGGCACCAGGACTGTCCACCGGAAAATAGTACACAGTTTAATCTTAACCGTTTGCTTTATTCAATGGATGTCGATGAGGAATTGGGAGGCCAGGTATACATTCGCCCCGGTACTCATCGATTAGGCGCATTGACTAAAGGGCCGTTGTTTGAAGATTTTGACGACCAAGTTGTGTTGTCGCCCAAACAAGGCACACTCGTTTTGCTGCACGGCCATTGCTGGCACAGGATAGGCGAACTTAATGGCGATTATAGAGTGTCTACAAACTATCGAGCCGCGCCGCGCGACGCCGCCGACAGTATTACCGACATTTGTGTTTATAGGAACATGAGATATCAGTTCTCAACAGGTCAAATCGTAGGATGAGCCTACCTTTATTGATTTCCATTGTCGATACGACTGCTCATTTCAAGACTTCTATGCTTGGACTAACAACATAAAAAAATAAAATATATCCAAGGAGAATACATGACAACTATTGGTATTGGCACGCAAACACCGGAGCAAGCACTGGCAACATTAAGCGATATGACCAGCACGCTTATCCCAATTCAAGCGCAAGAACATCTAGCACGCATTGCTAAAGCGCAAGCTTACATGCAAGCAAATAATATTGATGCCATTTATCTGAACGCAGGCACAAACCTTACTTATTTCACCGGTATGAAATGGTATGCAAGCGAGCGTATGGTCGGCGCTATATTACCCGCCGTTGGGAAGGTTCAATACATAGCGCCCTCTTTTGAAATTGGTACCCTAAACGGATTTAAGGTTATTGACGGTCCGATACATGGCTGGCAAGAACACCAAAGTCCGTACATTTTATTTGTCGATATCTTGAAACAGTTAAAGATAAGCGATAAAGCCACTATAGGTATCGATGAAAGCGCGCAATTCTTCATATTCGACGGTATTAATAAAGTACAAACTGGGTTGGATCTAATAAACGCACAAGCGACCACTGCGCATTGCCGAATGCAAAAGTCAGATAATGAAATTGCGTTAATGCAAGGCGCAATGAACATGACACTTGCGGTACACCAAGCTACGGCAAGCATGCTTTATGAAGGAATAAGTACCACCGAAGTAGAGGCGTTTATTAAACGGGCACATCAAAAAGTAGGGGCTCCAGGTAACCACTTTTGTATTGTTCTTTTTGGCATAGCCACGTCTTTTCCGCACGGTGTTAAAAATGCTCAGGTACTCAAAGTAGGCGATATAGTGCTCATAGATACAGGCTGTAAAGTGCACGATTATTTATCAGACATTACTCGTACTTATGTTTTTGGTGAGCCAACACTTAGGCAGCGGGAATTTTGGAATAATGAAAAATCAGCACAACTTGCCGCCTTTAACGCAGCTCAAATCGGTGCACCTTGCGAAGCTGTCGATGCCGCGGCGCGCGATTATTTAGCATCACAAGGATTAGGACCTGAATATCAAACACCCGGCTGCCCCCATCGTACAGGCCATGGCATTGGTTTAGACATCCATGAGTGGCCTTATTTGGTCGGCGGTAATAAAACACCGCTTGCCACAGGTATGTGCTTCAGCAACGAACCGATGCTAGTCGTACCTGATGAATTTGGCATTCGTTTAGAAGACCATTTTTATATGACTGACAAGGGTGCGCGATGGTTTACTGAGCCAAGCAACAGCATAGATAACCCGTTTGGTTTATCTAATTAATCTGTAGACTTAATAATGTTGACTTGAGTCAAAGTAATCTGCAAATTTTCATTTTATATTGTCGTTAATTTAGTACAAATCTAAAACTATATGAGAAAAAAATGAAAACATTAACTAAAGTCATACTTATTTCCATGATATTCGCCTTGCCTGCTTACGCACAAGATAAACATGAACATACCGATGACGCAGAGCACGAATCGATGGACGGCATGACCAACCATCAAGAGATGATGCCTATGCACCAACATATGTTGGAGATGCAAGATTTGATGAAAAAAATCAAGCAGGAAAAGGATCCAAAGGAACGTCAAGAGCTGATGCAAAAGCATATGGCCTCAATGCAAACGGGCATGCGCATGATGAAAGGAAATATGGGGAACCACATGTCCAATAAAAATGGAATGAAAGAAATGGGTAAGAAATCAATGAATATGGATAAATGTATGCACAAAATGGAAGATCGTGTAGACATGATGGAGATGATGCTAGAACAGATGATGGAACACGACAATATGAAAATGTATAAGAATAAATAATAGAGTGGGGTTGTAGCCGCTATTATTCGACAACTAATTCACCTGCATACATTTTCATTTGGCAATGAAACGGATAACGGCCTGGTAATGAGGCCGGTATCTCAACACTCACTTTCTTGTTCAGCGTTAGCGTTGCATTAATCTCCAAGTCCGGGATGAGTAATGTTTCAGAACAAGGAGACGGATCTACTCTGTTAAACGTGATTGTAGTTGCTTCATTAGCACGTATTTTAATTTTAGAAGGTTGGTATACACCATCTTTTACAATCACTTCAATCACGCCTTCTTGAAGCGCAATACTGGGCGATTTATAGATCCAAAACCACCACACAATTAACACGATGAGTCCTACTCCAGCTAAATTTATCCATAACATAATTAACTACTCCTAATGCTCTTTTGCTTTAAAAAAACGCAGGCGATTTGCATTTGTGACGACGGTTAGTGAAGAAAACGCCATCGCAGCTCCGGCAATTACAGGACTCAATAGCACACCAAAAAATGGATACAACACGCCTGCTGCAATAGGCACCCCAGCAATGTTATAGATAAATGCACCAAACAAGTTTTGCTTAATGTTAGTTAACGTTGCCTGGCTAATTGCGATTGCATCAGCTAATCCATGCAAAGACCCTCGCATAAGCGTGATATCGGCACTTTCTATAGCCACATCAGTGCCGGTGCCAATGGCAAAACCGACATTTGCATGAGCTAACGCAGGGGCGTCATTAATTCCGTCTCCAGTCATGCCCACTATTTCGCCTTCTTTTTGCAACTCGGCAACTTTCTTGGCTTTATCCTCAGGCATGACTTCAGCAACGTATTCACTTATGCCGACTTTTTCTGCTATCGCTTTGGCTGTAAGTCTGTTGTCGCCTGTCAGCATTACAATTCGAATACCGTTGTTCTGTAACCGTTTAATAGCAGTGATGGAGTCACTTTTAATTGGGTCCGCAACCGCTACAACAGCGGCTAACTCGCCATTTACCGCAAAGTACATAGGCGTTTTAGCTTCTTCGGCGAATGCTTGTGCTTTGTCTAAAAACGCAGCGATATTTATGCCGCGCTCGGTCATTAGCTTTTCGTTTCCGAATAAAAGTGCGCTGTTATCTAACGCGGCTGCAACACCTTGCCCTGCAATGGAAGTAAAGCCCGTGACCTTCTGAGGCTCGATACCTTGCTCTTTAGCACTTTCAACAATTGCCATTGCTAGAGGATGTTCAGAGCCTGCTTCAATACTCGCTGCGAGCATTAATACTTCCTCTCGAGTTAGCTTGTTTGCCAAAAGAACGTCGGTGACTTTCGGCGCACCCTCGGTGATAGTACCAGTCTTGTCCAAAATCATGGTCGTTATTTTAGAGGCTGTTTGCAAGGCTTCACCATTTCTTATCAACACACCCGCTTCAGCCGCTTTACCGACGCCGACCATCACAGACATGGGTGTGGCTAACCCAAGCGCACAGGGGCAGGCAATAATTAACACCGTGGTTGCAGATACAATAGCGAAGGCGATGCTAGGTGCAGGACCAAAGTTTAACCAGGCAAGTGCACTTAGCACTGCAATGATCATAATGACGGGTACAAAATAAGCGGCAATGATATCGGCTAAACGACCAATAGGCGGCTTGGAATTTTGTGCCCGTTTAACCATGTTGATAATTTGGGCTAACGCGGTGTCTTTACCTACTCGTGTTGCTTTGAAGACAATCGAGCCTGATTTATTGATGGTGCCGGCAACGACTTTGTCACCTTCGACCTTTTCAACAGGCATCGGTTCGCCCGTGAGCATGGATTCATCTATCGCGGTATGCCCCTCAGTAACTAGACCGTCCACTGATATTTTTTCACCTGGGCGCACTCGCACTAAATCATTCAACAGCACATTTTCAATCGGGATATCGATGTCCTTACCATCTCGAATTACCCTTGCGGTTTTAGACTGCAAACCAATCAGTCTTTTAATTGCTTCAGAGGTTTTACCTCGGGCTTTTACTTCTAATGCCAAGCCCAGATTAATTAAGCCGATAATCATAGCAGTGGCTTCAAAGTATACATGGCGCGCCATCTCGGGGAGCAACTCAGGAACAGCGACCACCACCATTGAATATAGCCAAGCGGTGCCTGTGCCTAGCGCAATTAACGTGTCCATATTTGCAGAATGATTTTTAAATGAGTTCCACGCACCGATATAAAAATGCTTACCCGAAAATATCATGACGCCCAATGTGGCTAGCCCTACTGCAAACCACCCAAGCCTTTCGATGTTTGTGTTTACCGTCATTTCGCCAATCGTAAGTCCATAAATCATTAACGGGACACCGAGCAACAAGGCAATCGACATATCGCGAATTAATTTTTTATAGTATTGCGCATCGGCTTCATCTTTTTCATCTAGCGCTTGTTCTTCTGACTCGCTGGTATCTATTTTTGCGTTATAGCCTGCTATTTCGATTGCTGAAATCAAAGTAGAATCAGGAACATTACCCACTACCATGACGGTTCGCTGAGCAAAATTCATTTCTGCACTATGAACACCTTTTAAGATGCGCAGTGCCTTTTCAATTTTAGTAACACAACTAGCGCAACTTGCGCCATCGACAATAAGATGATGTTCTGCTGTTTTGGGAGAACTGTCTGCTAGATTTTTAGTTTCACTCTCAGCAGGTGGAGCGCTTTGTCCGGTGTCCTTCGCTTGGCAACAGGCATGTTTGGTTTTGCCTGTTTTATTAGTTTCGTCATTGTCATTTTTCATAAAACTCTCCTCATCGAAAGTTACCCATGTTGTTGTTTATTCCTCTTCACTAAAGCGTATTCAATTGAATGGTAAAACCTCGAGTAAAGCTAAGGTCAATAACTAGGTCTCTCCCACTTTAGTAATCTTAGAACATGGGCAGATTTACGCCAGGTAGTATAGTCTAACATACACAGATTTTAACTATGAAAAGCTTGCCCGGTCCCAAAATAATTGACTGAGGAAAATCGGGCAAGTTTGTTGATTGAGGGTTACTTAGTTAGGAACGGCTTCCCATTGTTTTAGCAATTCTTTGTAGGCGATGGTTACGCCTTGAGGCTTTTCATTGCTAAGTTTAGGTTTTGGCGCACCAGGTTGACTCAACCAGTAGTTTGCGTCTCTTGGTTTGTTCAGCTTAGGACCACACTCGCCTTGCGCATTAGCACGCTCTAGTCGGCTCATGACTTTATCTTGTGCTGCAGCTAAACCATCAAGCGCTTCTTGCGGTGACTTTTCACCACTTGCTGCCTCAGCAATATACTGCCACCACAACTGTGCTAGTTTTGGATAATCAGGAACGTTAGTGCCAGTCGGAGTCCATTGCTTGCGCGCTGGGCTTCTATAGAACTCGACCAAGCCACCAAGTTGCGGCGCCACATCAGTCATTGCTTGTGAATTAATATCAGATTCACGGATAGGTGTAAGGCCTACTAAGGTTTTCTTTAAAGAAACCGTTTTAGACACCGTAAATTGTGCATATAACCATGCGGCTAAACGACGCTTTTCAGGTGTAGACTTAAGAAAAGTCCAAGCACCCGTGTCTTGATAGCCAAGCTTCATACCTTCTTCCCAATAAGGACCTTTAGGTGACGGTGCCATTCTCCATTTTGGTAATCCATCTTCTCCCACAACCGGCAAACCTTTGTCAGTCATACCTTCAGTAAAGGCGGTGTACCAAAAAATTTGTTGAGCAACATTGCCTTGTGCTGGCACTGGGCCGGCTTCAGAAAAGGTCATTCCTTGGGCTTGCGGTGGCGCATAGTCTTTTAGCCATTGGACATATTTAGTCGTTGCATAAACCGCTGCTGGTCCGTTGGTTGCGCCGCCCCGAGATACACTTGAACCTACAGGTCTGCAACCATCGACTCTAATTCCCCACTCATCCACAGGTAAGCCATTTGGCAGACCTTTATCGCCTGCGCCTGCCATTGAGAACCATGCATCAGTAAAACGCCATCCTAAAGACGGGTCTTTTTTGCCATAATCCATGTGACCGTATATGCGTTCACCATCAATTGTTTTTACCTGATTAGTGAAGAAATCTGCGATATCCTCATAAGCAGACCAATTTACAGGCACACCTAGCTCATAACCATAGCGCTCTTGAAATTGTGCTTTAAGGTCTTCTCTTTCAAACCAATCAGCTCTAAACCAGTATAGGTTTGCAAACTGCTGATCCGGAAGTTGATAGATTTTTCCATCCGGTCCGGTAGTGAAATCTAATCCTATAAAATCCTCCAAATCAAGAGTAGGTAACGTAAGAGCTTTAGCTTCGTTAGCTATCATGTCAGAGATAGCTACGGCTTTTCCATATCTGAAATGGGTACCAATGAGATCAGAGTCATTGATGTAAGCATCATATATATTGCGACCAGATTGCATTTGAGTTTGTAACTTCTCAACCACAACACCTTCTTGAATAAGGTCGTGAGTAATTTGAATACCGGTGATTTCGGTAAAGGCTTGTGCTAATACTTTAGATTCATATGAGTGCGTGGCAATAGTTTCTGATGCAACGTTAATCGACATTCCTTTGAACGGTTTGGCGGCTTCTTTGAACCACATCATCTCTTGCATTTGCTGCTCTGGTGTTAATGTGGATACTGAGAATTCGTCTGTTATCCACTTTTTAGCAGCATCATCTTGTTCGTCGGCTAATGCAACCGAAGATACTCCCATGAGCAGTAAACTGGCGCCTAGTATAGCGGTAGTCCGTTTGATTTTTAATGTCATATCAATTTCCATTGTTATTGAGATTATATTTTTATACCGCTAAACTTGGCTAGACTTTGAACTAGTTTAGGTTCATTCGGCAATTCGTGTTGGCTTTCGCCAATGTGAAGGACTCTCTTTGATGTCAATCGTCGGATCTTCGCGTCAAAGAAATCCACTCCTCTAAATCAGAGAAATTCTTTTCGTCATGGCATTCATTTACTTTGTTGATTAAAGCAGTTAACCCCATCTAAAAACCACAGCGCTCCAAAATACAGAGATACACAGTGCGACCCATAAAACAGAGTCTACAAATGCCAAGAAACCTAAATGTATGTAAGCGGCACTTAGTAAACTAATAAATAACTTATCGCCTCTAGTCGTTGCGATAGGTAAAAAACCTTTCTTTTCAAAACTTGGGGATTTTATCTCCAAAATGGTCATGAAAATTAGTATGCACCCAATCACGCTGAAGAACGTGGCAGTTACACCGGTCCAAGCCATCCAATTCATAGTATTAATCCTTAATCTTTTTATACACGACCAAGAGCAAAACCCTTCGCCACATGATTACGCACAAACCAAATAACCAAGATACCCGGAACAATAGTCAACACACCTGCTGCTGCAAGTAAACCCCAATCGATGCCGGCTGCTCCAACTGTTCGTGTCATGATTGCTGCAATGGGTTTCGCATCAACTGATGTTAGGGTTCTTGCAAATAACAACTCCACCCAAGAAAACATGAAGCAGAAGAATGCTGTTACACCAATCCCAGATCGGATCATCGGTAGGAAAATTCGCAGAAAGAACTTGGGAAAGCTGTAGCCATCGATGTAAGCAGTTTCATCAATTTCTCTTGGCACACCTGACATAAATCCTTCCAAAATCCAGACAGCAAGCGGCACAGTAAAAAGACAATGTGCTAACGCTACCGCGATATGCGTATCGAATAAACCCACTGACGAATACAGCTGAAAGAACGGCAGTAAAAAGACCGCAGGTGGTGCCATTCTGTTACTCAATAACCAGAAGAATAAATGTGAATCTCCAATAAAACGGTAACGACTAAATGCATAAGCCGCAGGTAGGGCAACAACCAATGTTATGGCCACATTCATGCTCACATAAATCATTGAATTTACGTAACCCATGTACCAAGTTGAATCAGTAAAGATGGTGTGATAATTATCGAAAGTGAAACTCTGAGGCCATAACGTGAGCCCGCCCAATATTTCTTCTGTTCCTTTGAACGACATGATCACTAACCAATATATGGGGATGAACAAAAACACAATATACAGTGCCAAGGCGAGCTTTTTTCGCAGACTATAATCCATTAAAAGCTCCTATTTGGCTTTATCTAGTTGGTTAATTGCAGTGAAGAATGCGTAGCAAACAAGCAGCACAATGAGATAATAAATCAGAGAGAATGCAGCCGCAGGACCGATATCAAATTGTCCAATAGCCATTTGAGTCAACGCTTGACTTAAGAATGTTGTCGAGTTGCCAGGACCACCACCGGTTAATACGAACGGTTCGGTATAAATCATGAAACTATCCATGAACCTTAATAACACACCAATCACCAAGACGCTTTTCAAACGTGGTAATTGTATATGTCTAAAAATCGCCCATTTTGATGCTCTATCGATGCGCGCGGCTTGGTAGAAAGCTTCGGGTATTGCGCGTAATCCTGAGTAGCACAAGAGTGCAATTAGTGGTGTCCAGTGCCAAACGTCCATTAGCAATACTGTTAGCCATGCTGCTGTGGGGTCACTGGTGTAGTTGTAATCAATACCTAATGCATTGACAGCGTAACCAAATAGTCCGATATCAGCTCGACTGAATATCTGCCAGATAGTACCCACTACGTTCCAGGGTATTAGTAGTGGGATGGCTACAAGTATCAGCGATACTGCCGCCATTCTACCCTTTGTTGGCATTACCAAGGCGATTAAAATCCCTAATGGTACTTCGATAGCCAGGACGGAGAATGAGAAAAAGAACTGTCTGCCAAGTGAGTCGAGTAATGCAGGATTTCTTAACATCTCTCGATACCATTCAGCACCTACAAAGTAAGCGGTATTTTGGTCAAATATATCCTGAACTGAATAGTTCACTACCGTCATAATGGGCACTATGGCCGAAAACGCAACCAGAATAAATACCGGTAATACTAAAAACCAAGCTTTATTATCTCTTACTTTGGGTTGCATTAAACTGTCTCCTTTACTTCATCTTCTGGGTCTTCTATGTCAATCAGGTACTCGTCGACATACACTTTTAACCATTGCTCAGGAAAGCGAATGTAGGCTTTTTTAGTTGGCACAATCCTGTCTTCGTGTATTCTGACTTTCAGTACTTCCCCATCTAACTTCATCGTCATGATTTTGTAAGTGCCTAGATCTTCGGTATGCAGAACATCGCACTCAAACGCACCCTCTGTTTTTTCGTCACACACATGAATAAATTCAGGTCGTATGCCTATTTTTATATTTGGCGTAGTAACAGGGTCTAGTAATGCTTGTATTTCGGGATTAAGTGGCACAAAGGTGTTGTTAAATATCAAGCCACCTACGCTCTTTTTAGCCTCAATTAAATTCATACCAGGACTGCCAATAAAATACCCAACGAAAGCATGATTAGGTTTTTCGAAAAGCTCTCTAGGAGTGCCAAATTGTACGATTTGCCCGCCATACATCACCGCGATTTTATCGGCAAAGGTAGATGCTTCCAATTGGTCATGAGTTACATACACCATGGTGATGTTGAACTGTTCATGTATTTGCTTAAGCTTGCGTCTGAGTTTCCACTTTAAGTGCGGATCGATGACGGTAAGTGGTTCATCAAATAGGATCGCTGACACATCACTTCTGACTAATCCTCGCCCCATTGATACCTTTTGCTTTTCGTCAGCAGTGAGATTTTTGGCTTTATTTTTAAGCAAATCACTTAACTCGAGGACTGCTGCTATTTCAATAACTCGGCTATGGACTTTGTCCTCGGACATCTTCATGTTGCGCAATGGAAAAGCTAAGTTATCAAAAACTGTCATCGAATCGTAGACTACTGGAAACTGAAAGACTTGCGCAATATTGCGCTCCTCCGGTGGTATATCATTCACTTTTTTACCATCAAATAATACTTCACCATTTGAAGGGGAGAGTAAGCCAGAAATAATATTTAATAGTGTACTTTTGCCACAGCCTGATGGTCCAAGCAGTGCGTAGGCACCACCTTGGTGCCATACATGGTTCATTTCCCGAATGGCATAATCATCCGGTGATGAGGGCTTTGACTTATAACTATGAGCCAAAGACTTTAGACGTATTTCTGCCATGCTATGCGGCTCCTTTTTGTGCAGACGAAGGCACTTGGATTGTCTTACCATTTAAGTCAAACACAAAGAGTTTATGTGTCGGTAAATAGACGTTAACAAGCGCTTCAGTATGATAATCGTGTATGCCATTGAGCTGCACAATCAGTTCGAAGTGCTCATTATGTAAATGCATATAAGTTTCTGAACCACTTATTTCGGCTAGCTCAACGGTCATACTGAGTTCAAGGTCATCATCGTTATTAGGTGATAGGCCAATATGACTTGGCAACACACCAAATACGTACTCACCGTTTGGTAAGCCATTGAGCTCTGTGCCAAGGGGAAAATGCACGCTATCTTCTAACGATACTTGACTATCAGTGACACGCCCTTTAATTAGGTTAATCGCCGGTTCACTATATAGAGAGGCTGCTTCCATCGTATCGGGGTGGCGATATATATGGGTTGCCGCGCCGGTTTGTATGACTCTTCCTTCATGCAGTAACGTAGTATTGCCCCCCAGAGCCATTGCTTCATGAGGCTCAGTAGTTGCGTAAATTGCAATCGCATTTCGCTCTTTAAACAATCCTCTCAACTCGGCTCTCAATTCTTCGCGTAATTTATAATCTAGGTTCACCAATGGTTCATCAAACAATATAATACTGGCATCTTTTACTAATGCTCTTGCCATTGAGGTGCGTTGCTGCTGACCACCCGATAGTTCAAGTGGATAACGGTCTAGAAATGGCTCAATTTGAAGTATTGCTGCGGTTTCCTGCACACGTTTTGCAATTTCACTGTCTTTTACTTTAGCAATACGCAACGGTGAGGCAATATTTTCCCTGACGGTTAGGTTCGGGTAGTTTACAAACTGCTGATATACCATGGAGACATTTCTTTCTTGGACTTTTACGTCAGTCAAGTCTTTGCCATGTAAAATGACTTTGCCGTTAGTTGGTTTATCCAGGCCGGCAATTAACCTCATCAAGGTGGTTTTCCCTGCTAATGTTCGCCCTAGTAAAACATTAAATGAGCCACTTTCCAGTGTGAGATTAATATTACTCAGAAAAGAAGCCCCGTTAACTGTATGGTTTATGTTGTCTAAAACTAGTGACATTGCTTACAAGGCTCCTTAAAGAATGGTCAATAACGAAAATAATTTGCGACCAATAGTTAATGATATGTTACACGAAGGAAAACACTAGAACATATAAAGAACAAGCATTAAGTGCGCTAAATGGTCTTATTTTTTCGAAATGAAGGGTAACTACTAACTCGCCGATGCCACTTCGATTTAAGAACGATATCTACGATAAGTGCTTGGCGATACGCCCGTCCAATGTTTGAACGCACGAGAGAACGTTGCAAGTTCGGTAAAACCGATAGCTAAGCCTATTTGGGCAATAGTTAACTCATCCTGTTCAAAAAGATTAATCGCTTTGTCTCTTCGCATGTTGTCTTTTAATTGTTGAAAGCGACAGCCCTCTGCTATTAATTTACGACGCAATGTTCTGGCGCTCATATTAAGTGTCGACGCAACGCTGTCTAAATGTGTTTCTTCCTCCAACACGGAGTTTTCTAATACGCGAATTACTTTGGCACTATAAGTATCGTAATAGGATTGCTTTCTAAGCCACTGTAACGGAACTTGCTCTAGGTATTCACTCAAACTATCTGCATTTTGTACGACTGGAAAACGTAAATATTTGGCGTCGAAAACAAGTGCGTTTTTGCGATTTTCAAACTCACATCGACACGGAAACATTAAACGGTATTCTTCATGGTGGGCGGGTTTAATATGTTGCACACACACTTTATTTAATGGAATAAGCTCGCCTATTAGCCAGCTTGCAAATCGATGAAAAATTAATAATAAAAGTTCGGTTAATAGACTATTGGGTGTGCTATCTGTTCTTTTTGATTCAAAATTTGCATTCAAAGAACAAAATACATTTGCCTCCTTTTTTTCTATTTCAAATTGAAGTTGATCACCGGTAAGATTATAAAAATCACTGGTGTGCGACAACACTTCTTCAAGCGTTTTGCAGCTGATTAAACGCCCAGCCAACAAAGCAAACATGCCCCTTTTTACTTTTTGCTCGGTGAGCCCTAAAAATTCATCGCCATTTAATCGCCAGCTACTGTCTATAATGCTGGCTAATTGCGCTGGTGACACGCGAGATTTCAGTTGCTGCAATTGCGCTGATGTGAGACCCGCTTTAGCTAATATATGTTGTTCATTAGCTCCTTGGCACACCATATTTTTGATATGTGTGCGCGCAAAATAACTCGCAATTGTATGATGATTAGTGGGCTTATTCTCAATTCTCATAGCTGTCCGATTATAACAATTTATGTAGTTTCACGACTAAATAGAAAGTATATATAACATTGCGATGTCCGTTTTTGTTAAATAGTTGACTTAAATCATCATTGCTTGTCCATCCGGATATGTCAATAATTAGGGTAAGATTCATACTAACAATATTTACATAATACAGGGTTCCTATGTCCACTATTCAAGATACCAGCAACGAAGAGATTGAAATGTTTCGCGATATGGTTTTACGCTTTTTAGAGCAAGAGGTATCACCCCATTATGATGAATGGGAAAAGCAGCACAAAATGCCCAGAGAAATGTGGAATACACTGGGAAGTGCTGGCATGTTGTTAGTAGATTTTCCTGAACAATATGGCGCTGCGGGCGCAAGCTTTGACGTATGTCAGATGATTCAAGAAGAAATGTGCCGCATGAACTTTCATGCATTAGCCACCGGCTACAATATCCACTCAAATATCGTCGCACCATACATCTTAAATATTGGCACTCAGCAGCAGAAAGACCGCTGGTTGCCACCAATGGTGACGGGTGAAGTATTAACGGCCTTGGCGATGACTGAACCCGGCGCTGGCAGTGATGTTGCAGGTATGCGCACCAATGCTGCAAAAGACGGCGATTGCTACATACTGAATGGTTCTAAAACATTCATCACCAATGGCAATACCGCAAATATGATCATTGTGTGTGCCAAAACGGACACGACTTTAGGCGCCAAAGGTATTTCACTATTTTTAGTCGATACCAGCCTACCTGGCTTCTCTACTGGCAAACCGATTGAGAAAATTGGCCAACACAGCAGTGATACCGCCGAATTATTTTTTGAAAATATGCGTATACCGGCAGATGCCTTGCTTGGTCAAGAAGGTCAAGGCTTTGTGTATCTAATGCAAGAACTACCCCGTGAACGTTTAGGTTGCGCAGTACAAGCAATTGGTCATGCTCAAGGGGCACTGGACATTACCTGTGACTATGTAAAAGACCGTAAAGCTTTTGGTCAAAGCATTTCCCAGTTTCAAAATACACGTTTTAAATTAGCCCAATGCCAAACCGAACTAGAGATGTGCCGCGCTCTTTTAGAAAAGCACATGAACAAGTATAAACAGGAGGCAATGACCGTGACTGACGCAGCCATGTTGAAATTGGCGGCCACAGAAATGCAGCTGACTATGGTTAACGAGTGTCTGCAGTTATTTGGCGGATACGGTTACACTGAAGAGTATCCAATTTCTCGATTTTATCGCGACGCTCGTATTCAAACGATTTATGCTGGTAGTTCCGAAATAATGAAAGAAGTGATTGCTCGAGGAATCTTAGGTAGATAATCATCTGCCTATCGCTTTTTACTAGCAAAAATAAACGAAAAACGTTGACCACCTTTTTACTGGAGACCTTATGCCTATCCCTGTTGAATTTAAACATCGCTTACGTATTCCCCTCATCGCCTCGCCTATGTTCATTGCTAGTGGGTTAGCATTAGTCATTGAAACGTGTAAAGCCGGCATAGTAGGCACTTTCCCAGCCCTGAATCAAAGAAGTAGTGAAGGCTTTGAAACTTGGCTGATCGAAATTCAAACCGCTTTAGCTGATTGGGAAAAACAAACCGGTAAAAAGGCAGCCCCTTTTGGCGTTAATTTGATTGTGCATAAAAGTAACCCGCGCTGGCAAGCCGATTTAGCGCTTTGTGTTAAACATAAAGTACCCCTAATAATTACCT
>Ga0256370_100010_pt1 | contig 34393 bp, 28 predicted proteins | sample SI3UviralmetaG_FD_190078 | JGI IMG/M metagenome (GOLD analysis project Ga0256370, IMG submission 190078) | Sea-ice brine viral communities from Beaufort Sea near Barrow, Alaska, United States - SI3U | ecosystem: Environmental > Aquatic > Marine > Coastal > Brine | place: USA: Alaska | collected... | reverse complement strand
GGACATATCCAAAAGTAGCAATACTAGACCCTAAGGTGAATCATTCCTGACTTTGAGGACAAGTCGCAAATGACGTACTCGATGTATTTGTCCATTTAGTGGAACCGCACCCAAGCGCAGTTTCTAGCGTCCCAATTCAACAAGTGCTCGACGCTTTAGGCATACCCATGAAGAAGCTAGCCCCGTATCCTTCAAATACTAAAAAACCTGTAAAACAGCCTATAGTTAACTTCATTGGCATTTTTTTGTACTCAAAAAAATGGGCCTGTATAAACAGACCCTTATGGTTTTTAATCAACATTTTTTGCAAAGATGTAAAAAAGCCCGCTTTTAGCGGGCTTACGGGCTTTAATTCAACAAAATATCATTTATGTACTATTTAGAAGGGGATATCATCATCAAAATCAAAATCAGGCTCCGCCATAGGCGGCGCTTTCGGTGTTGGCTGTGAAGGCTTATTGTATCCGCCACCTTGATTTGACTGGCCACCACCGCCTTGCTGGTAACCGCCTTGGTTACTCTGCCCGCTTTGGTTATTCTGACCGCCTTGGTTACTCTGCCCGCTTTGGTTATTCTGACCGCCAGGAGGACCTGATTGATAACCGCCTTGACCGCCACCACTTTGCCCACCGCCGCCACTTTCATTGCGACCACCTAACATTTGCAGTTGGTCTGCAATGACTTCCGTTGTGTAACGGTCGTTGCCTTGCTGATCTTGCCACTTGCGTGTTTGCAATTTACCTTCCAAGTAAATTTGAGACCCTTTCTTCAAGTACTCACCTGCAATTTCTGCTAAACGACGGTACATAGTCACTTTGTGCCATTCTGTTTTTTCTTGAAGTTGACCTTGCTGGTCTTTCCAACTTTCACTAGTGGCGATACTCAAATTGGCAACGGCATTACCATTAGGCATATAACGAACTTCTGGGTCGTTGCCCAAATTGCCAACTAAGATTACTTTATTCACACCTCTAGAGGCCATGCTAACTCCCGTTATTTACACTTTTTTAATTGTTCTTATGTCGCTTAATTCGAATCTTATGCTATTCGCTAATGTTAGCTTTACACATAAACGGATGTCGATATTGGCGCCTTAATTCTGTTGACTAATATACTATTGTATTGGATGTATTGCACACCCAATTCACTTGATTTTTCAATAAACAGTACTGTGGTTCAGGCTTTACTAATGTCTGAGTTTAAATCTTTCTCAGTTAATCAAGGATTTAGCTTTTTCTATATCAAATCCAGTACTGTCGATTTTCAAATATACGGCGTTTTTTTCAACATCGACTAGCACCTCTTGCACACCTTTAAGTTTCTGCAAATCATTTTCTAGCTTCGTTTGATTTAATCTTTGTAAAAAAGCTTCTGTATTCGCTATTGAGAGTGTCACTCTTTTTACCTTAGTCGTTTTTTGTAATCCCCATACCATAATCATGGCAATAACAATGAATACCAAACAAGCTACTAAGGCTAATTTAGGACCTAGCCATCCATTTAATACGCCCGATATTAACCCCCCTAAAAACGCACCAAAAAATTGAAAACTCGCATAAACCCCCATGGCACTGCCTTTTTTGCCAGCTGGAGCGATGCTCGACACCATTACCGGCATATGCGCTTCCATGTAGTTAAATCCAGCAAAAAATAAAGTTCCTGCGAGCAATATAATAAGCCAATTCAACTCAGGTAATAATAACAATCCGAAGCCTGTCGCCATAAAAGTCAAGGATATTATAAAAGACGTTGACGTTTGCAAACGCTTACAGACCTTCATTAACACAACTAAAATCAACACCGACACAAACAGAATTGGAGTGTAAATTTTCCAGTGCTCATCTAGGCTAAGGTTCACCTGAGTAAGCAACACGGGTACTTGAACAAAAAAGCAGGTTATTAGCAAATGCACCGTCAAAACACTTACATTTAATCGCCATAGACTCGGGTCTTTAGCTAGGTTTTTTAGTTGACTAAGTTGCGGGAGTGCATCTCCCGATGGCGTATTTTGTTTCGGGGTTGGCACACCAAACTTGACCAAAGGCAAACACAAAATTGTCAGCACCGCAGTAATCCAGAATATCCCTTGAATACCATAAAGCCCAGCAATAATCGGACCGGTTAAAAGGGCAACGTAGAATGAAAAACCGATCGAAACACCAATAATAGCCATCACTTTTGCACGTTCTGACTCGCGCGTTACGTCTGCTGCCAATGCCATTACTGCGCCAGCTATAGCGCCTGCACCTTGCAAAATTCGACCCACCGTTAACATGACCATCGAATCAGCATTAGCGGCAATCACACTGCCGATAGCAAAGAAGCAAAGTCCCATATAAATAACCGGTTTGCGCCCCCATTTATCGGATAGCACACCCATTGGTATTTGCAATATAGCTTGAGTCAAACCATAGCCACCAATCGCTAGACCAACAAGGAGCGGCGAATAGTCTGGATATTCAACAGCGGCGATTGCTAAGACCGGAATGACCATAAACAACCCAAGCATACGCAATACGTATACCAAGGCTAAACTAATGGCTGCGCGTGTTTCTTGTGGATTCAACTTCGTATTATTTCCATTCGTTGATTATAGATAATCTGTGTTGCACAGACTGTAACTAAAGCGCGTAATTCTAGCACAAGAATTTGCCGGACTCACAATTGCATGATCCCTTCTATATATGAAGCGTAACAAACTCATATTTTTTGGTAAATTTGTGTCATACTTATCGATTGTTCTGGCACCATCTCATCTAAGGCAATATGGATAAAATAGAAGTTCGCGGGGCTCGCACCCATAACCTGAAAAACATCAATATTGAACTCCCAAGGAACAAGCTTGTTGTAATTACTGGCTTATCTGGCTCAGGGAAATCTTCACTGGCATTCGACACGTTATATGCTGAAGGTCAGCGTCGCTATGTGGAATCTTTATCTGCGTATGCAAGACAGTTTTTGTCCATGATGGAAAAGCCAGATGTTGATCACATAGCAGGCTTGTCGCCAGCTATTTCAATAGAACAGAAATCAACATCACATAACCCGCGCTCAACTGTGGGCACAATTACGGAAATTTACGATTACTTGCGTTTGTTGTTCGCTCGCGTAGGTGAGCCTAAATGTCCAGACCACGATGTGGCTCTGAATGCGCAAACAGTGAGTCAAATGGTAGACCGTGTTTTAGAAATGCCTGAAGGCACCAAACTCATGCTATTGGCGCCGGTTGTTCAAGACCGTAAAGGCGAGCATGTAAAAACACTTGAAGGATTATGTGCTCAAGGTTTTATTCGTGCGCGTATTGATGGTGAAGTTTGCGATTTGACCGATCCCCCACCACTAGATCTGCACAAAAAACATACTATTGAAGTGGTCGTGGACCGCTTTAAAGTGCGTGATGATTTGCAGCTTCGTTTAGCTGAATCATTTGAAACTGCGCTCGCACTTTCAGCTGGCTCAGCTAAAGTAGCGTATATGGACGATGATGAAAAACACAAAGACGAAATTGTGCTTTCTGCTAACTTCGCATGCCCACATTGCGGTTACAGTATTACCGAACTAGAACCTAGAATATTCTCATTCAATAACCCCGCTGGCGCATGTCAAACTTGTGACGGCTTGGGAACAAAGCAGTTTTTTGACCCGCACAGAGTCGTTGGCAATACTGAAATTAGTTTAAGTGGCGGTGCTATTCGTGGTTGGGATAAGCGCAGTTATTATTATTTCCAGATGCTACAGTCAGTTGCAGATCATTATAAATTTAACTTAAATACACCTTTTGAAAAATTAGATGAACAATCGAAAGATATCGTTTTGTTTGGTAGTAAAGGCACCTCAATTAAGTTTAAGTACATTAACGAACGTGGCGATATTATGGAGCGCAAGCATCCATTTGAAGGCATCATTCCCAATATGGAACGTCGTTTTCGTGAAACTGAATCTAATACCGTGCGTGAAGAACTCGGCAAATATATGAGCCACCAAAATTGCACTAGTTGTTCCGGTGCAAGGCTACGAACAGAGGCTCGAAACGTATTTATTCAGGGTACCAACTTACCTGAAGTCGCACAAATGTCGATTGCAGCGTGTTTAAGTTTCTTCTCAAATTTAGAACTGACAGGCCAACGTGGTGAAATCGCAGATAAAATTCTGAAAGAAATTAAAGACCGCTTGGCCTTTTTGGTCAATGTGGGTTTGAATTACCTCTCTCTGTCGCGCAGTGCTGACACATTATCTGGTGGCGAAGCGCAGCGTATTAGACTTGCGAGTCAAATTGGTGCAGGACTAGTCGGCGTAATGTATGTGTTGGACGAGCCATCTATAGGTTTGCATCAACGCGATAATTCAAGACTTCTAGAAACACTCCGTCACTTACGTGATTTAGGCAACACCGTCATCGTTGTTGAACACGATGAAGATGCGATTAAAGAAGCCGATTATATCGTGGATATTGGTCCCGGTGCTGGCGTGCATGGCGGCGAAATTATTGCTCAGGGCTCCCTGGAAGATATCATGAATAGTGAACGCTCACTTACTGGTAAGTACCTTTCAGGCAAAGAGTTCATCGTAATACCAGAGAAACGAAATAGCACAAAAAATCGTAAATGGGTAAAGTTAACCGGTGCCACTGGTAACAACTTACAATCTGTGACGTTGAAGATCCCGCAAGGTCTGATGACTTGTGTTACCGGTGTTTCTGGCTCAGGTAAATCAACGTTGATCAACGATACTTTTTATCGCATAGCACAACGTGAATTAAACCGTGCTACCACAAACGAACCTGCTCCATATAAAAGCATAACCGGTTTGGAACATATGGATAAAGTGGTCGACATTGACCAAAGTCCAATTGGCAGAACGCCACGTTCGAATCCTGCAACATACGCCGGTATTTTCACTCCTATTCGTGAAATATTCGCAGGTACGCAAGAATCGCGATCGCGCGGTTACAAAGCTGGACGTTTCAGTTTTAACGTCAAAGGCGGTCGTTGTGAAGCGTGCCAAGGTGATGGTTTAATTAAAGTCGAAATGCACTTTTTGCCGGACGTTTATGTATCTTGTGATGTTTGTATGGGTAAGCGATACAATCGTGAAACGCTAGAAATTCGCTATAAAAACAAAAATATCCATGAAATCTTATCAATGACAGTAGAAGACGCACGTGATTTCTTCGAAGCTATTCCCTCAATTAATCGCAAGCTACAAACTTTGATGGACGTTGGCCTTTCATATATTGGTCTAGGTCAGTCAGCCACGACACTGTCAGGTGGCGAAGCGCAACGCGTTAAGCTTGCGAAAGAGCTATCTAAACGCGATACCGGTCAAACCCTCTATATCTTAGATGAACCGACTACAGGTTTACATTTTCATGATATTAAACAGTTGCTGGAAGTACTGCATCGTTTGCGTGATCACGGTAATACTATTGTCGTTATTGAGCATAACCTTGACGTTGTAAAGACAGCTGACTGGGTTATTGATCTGGGTCCAGAAGGTGGGTCAGGTGGCGGTCTTATTGTTGCAGAAGGAACACCAGAAGATATTTGCAAAGTTGCCGCATCGCATACAGGTATGTACCTAGCGAAAATGTTGGCTGGTAAACAAGTTAAAAGTTAGCCATGAGCCGATAGAATACGATTAGCTAGTAGAGTGCGACAAGATATTAAAGCGCCTGCTAGCGAGTAATTTGTCTATTCGCTAGCAAAGTGCCAACCAGATTATCAAGAGAAGGAGTAAAAGTTGTTAAGTATTGAATTTGATGTTCGTTTTTACGAAACAGATGCACTGCAGCATGTCAGCAACACGGCATTGGTTGGCTGGTTTGAGACCGCTCGCCTGCCGATATTTAAATACTTCACACCTAAACTTGACCTCAGTAATTGGCCTCTTATTTTGGCCAATTATAATGTCGACTTTTTAGAGCAAATTTACTTAGCAGACCCGGTTGAAGTAAAAACTTGGATTAGTCGCATAGGCAATAGCTCCTTTATCGTTTACCAAGAGTTGTGGCAGTCCAGCGTGAAAAAAGCAAAGGGTACAACGACACTCGTTCGCTTCGATTATGAAAGCAAAAAATCAGTACGTATTCCTAATGATATTCGCGCTAAACTTGAAGAACATAAAATAGAACTTGAGTAAGATTCATTATATTATTTTAAGCCAGCGGGGCGATAAAGGAAGGCATTGTGAAGAATACCGATTTCATTAGCGTTATTGATAATGCCCTCAGCCCCGAATTATGTCAGCAAATCATCAATATTTTCGAAACCAGTGAGCACCTCGCCCCCGGTGAAACAGGCGGCGGTATTGATACCAGCAAAAAACGTTCAACCGATGTGTCTATTACTCGGCATCCCGAATTTAAAGATGTTTATCCTCAGGTAGCCGGTATTACAGGTAAACATCTTGTTAACTATATCAAAGTTTATCTTTTTGCATTGATTGGCCCTATTGGCCTAACTATGGCCGACATTAAAACAGGCAAGCCGGTTAAACTCACCGCTGATAATTTCGACGAACAAGCGTTACCAAGACTCCCCCAAATTGTTAATTACTTATTTAGAGTAGGTGAAATTAATGCTCAAAAATACACGGCTGGTAATGGCGGCTACCCATATTGGCATTCCGAAAACTATCCACAGAAAGGCTCTACAGATGCACTGCATCGTAACTTATTATTTATGTTTTATTTAAATGACGTTAGCGAAGGCGGTGAGACCGAGTTTTACTATCAAGACAAGAAAATCGAACCAAGGACCGGTCGAATGGTAATTGCACCAAGTGGTTTTACACATACTCACCGCGGCAATGTACCGGTATCTAGCGATAAATATATCTTAACGTCTTGGGTTTTATTTAACCCCGCCGATCATATATTTTCCCAAGGGTAAGGCATAAGTTTATTATTTGTAAGCGCTATTATTCAGACTCAAACACCTCGAATATTCATGGCATTAAGCTAGTCACAGAATAGAAAGAGACCAAATTTTATGATTTTATGAATTGTTGTAAAATCTTAATCAACTCCCTACGATCAATAGGTTTGGCAAGATGGCAGTTCATGCCCATTCTCTTAGATTTTTCAACATCTTCTTTTAATACTGATGCAGAAAGCGCAATAATTGGCGTAACTTTATCGCGTAACCGAATAATTTTAGTCGCTTCGAAGCCATCAACATTTGGCATCTGCAGATCCATAAATATCATATCAAAGTGCGAGTTCTTTGTTATTTCGATAGCTTCCATTCCATCCTTTACTAATTCAACATCTAAGCCATAGAATGTTAAGATCTCACTTGCAACCAGTTGATTTATTTCATTGTCCTCCACAACTAAGACGCTTCCTTTAAATCGCAGCGAATCAATCAGGACATCGTTATCCATATTCAATGGGGACTGTTGGGTTTTTTCTAAGGCCAAACCAAAATAGAATTTACTACCATGACCTACTTTACTTTCAACCCATAGGTCGCCACCCAATTTATAGGCAAGGCTTTTCGATATTTGCAGTCCAAGGCCTGTTCCGCCGTACTCGCGTGTTGTCGATTTATTTGCCTGTATAAAAGGAGCAAAAATTTCACTCAAACTTTCATCTGAAATACCAATCCCTGAATCGGCAACACAAAACGCTAACACTTGAGTTGTCGGACCGTTGTCAGTTACCTTTAATGAAAGGCTAATCTTGCCATTCTTAGCGGTAAATTTGACAGCATTACTTACAAGGTTATTAAGCACTTGCATTATCCTAGTTGGATCGCCCATTAAGGCGTAGTCAACAGATTCATCAATGTAGGTAGTTAATTGGATATTTTTATCAAGGGCTGATGTTTGGAAAAGTAATTCAGTTTCATTTACCACCTGCGTGATACTGATGGGCACATGCTCAATCATAAGTTTGCCCGCAGCAAGCTTGGAGTGATCAAGTATATCGTTTAAAATATTATTTAAGGTAGAGCCAGCTCGTTTCACCCTCTCAAGCTTTGGTCGCTGGGCCTCGGTGATATCAGACGACAAAACAATATCAACTAAGCCAATAATGCCATTCATAGGTGTACGGATTTCATGTGACATGGTGGCTAGAAAAACAGATTGGGCTTCGCTCGCTTTGCACTCGCTTTCTAGTGCCTGTTTCAATGCGTCTGATTTATTAAAACTATCAATTAACGTCTTTTCTAAAAACCCAGTCAGTAAGAATACCATAACTGCGATAAATACATTTGTTACTGATAATCTCAACCAGATTGCAAACTCATAATCTATACCCGAGAAGGGGACTAATAAGGTACAACTTGCAAAGAGTGATGCCGAGATAATTCTCCAATATCCTTTAGTCAACATTATGGGGAAAATAGTAATTAGAGAGATTAATGTGGCTGGAAGAAGACCATTAAGTAGCACTAACGCAACAACCATTGGCGCGGAGAAAAGAACCCAAATTTTGGCGCAAAGTTCGCTATAAGTCGGTTTATATAATGCGGCTATTGAAAGTGAAATCCAAAAAACTGGAAAAACCGCTGCAATCAAAATGTTCTTCGGTGATGCTACGCAGACAACCACAGCCATAACAAGTGAAAGCGCAATGAGAGCCTTAAAGCCGGTTTCCCGCAAAAGCACATCAACTTTTCCTGAGCTACTAAGAACGGGTTCCAATGAATTAATCTCGATGCGTTTTCGTAAACAGACTTACAGTATGTGCCTTTAAACTTTGCAAAACTATAGCTATTCTTTACTTTACAAAAATATCTATACTTATCCTTCAAACTCAGTCACAACCTGTCCCTTCAGCGTATAACCAACAGTTGCTATATCCCCCTTCCAACCGTCGGTAGAAAGTATACCTGTTACCCAAACCGCATCGTATAGATTAGCGATGGGAACACCTTTAGAAAATTTCACATAAACGATCTGATTCGAAGGTGGAGGAGGTACATGGATGCAAGCACCAAAATAAGGAACTAGCAAAAATTCAGTGATATTATCGGCATCTCCTTCGAGTGGGACTACAAATCCTGGAATCTTTACAAACTGCCCATTTAATTCTTGAAGCAAAGGCGCATCCGTTTCAACTTGCGTCATTTGACCGTTATGATCAATTGCACTTGGTGGCACAACATAATCTTGGGGTACCATGTCTTCCCAATATATCTCTTTAGGCTCTTCATCGCCTTTCGCCATCGAAGCGCCTGAAAATAAACAGACACCCAGTAATAATAACCCAAAGTTAAATTTCATTTTCAACCGTCTCTCCTTTCTAAAATAGTCTTATCGTTAAAGAGTATAAACCTTAGTGCTTAAATATCGAGTAAAAAAAAGCCCGCATAGTGCGAGCTCAATGGCTTGATAGCATCAGTATTAATAGATTACTTAAGCCGTCTTATTATATCGCTGAATACTAGAGGTAATTTCGGCTTTCGCTGCATCAAGATCAGCCCAGCCTTCAATCTTAACCCATTTGTTTGGCTCTAAATCTTTGTAATGTGCGAAAAAATGCTCAATTTGGTTTTTCAACAAACCAGGAACGTCATCAATGTTTTGAATATCTTCATAAATCTTAGTTAGCTTTGATACGGGAACCGCGATGACTTTCGCATCTTCACCAGATTCGTCAGTCATTTTCAAGACGCCGACTGGACGACATTTAACCACAGAACCGGCTAGTAAAGGATGTGGAGACATAACAAGCACGTCCACAGGATCACCATCATCAGACAATGTGAGGTTCACATAACCATAGTTTGCAGGGTATTGCATACAAGTTGCCATGAAACGATCAACAAAAAGTACACCGGTGTCTTTGTCTACTTCGTACTTAACTGGAGTAGAATATGCTGGGATTTCGATGATGACATTAAATTCATCAGGTGCGTTTTTTCCTACTGGGACATCATTCAAGCTCATGGGTATTTCCTATAAATAAAAAAATTGCCGAGAGTATAAGAAAATCTCAGCATAGTATCCACATAAAGCGCCTAATAGTTTGGTCGCATGGCGCGATAAAGGTTATTTGGTATTCGACTTATTTGTAGTAACTCTTACAAGCAAGTACTTCATTTTTTGAACCTAACAGTGTCGGAACGCGCTGATGGATCTCTTCTGGCATCACTTCCATGATCCGGCCCTGGCCAGTATCAGCCAAACCACCGGCTTGTTCCATTAGGAAAGCCATCGGATTTGCTTCATAAAGTAGACGCAATTTACCCGGCATTTTTGGGTTACGCTTATCAAAAGGATAAGCAAAAATACCTCCTCGGCACAGCACTCGGTGGATATCACCTACCATCGCTGCGACCCAACGCATGTTGTAGTCTTTTTCTCGTGGGCCATCTTCACCGGCAAGAAGATCTTTCACATACTGCTGGATTGGCTCTTCCCAATGACGTTGATTCGATGCGTTAATTGCAAACTCTGCGGTATCTTCCGGCACTTTGACATTGGCTTCGGTTAAAAGAAAGCCACCGTGCGTTTTATCTAGTGTATATAAGTGTGTACCGCGTCCTGTAGTCATCGCTAACATTGTTGAAGGGCCATACAACACATATCCGGCGGCAACTATTTGTGTCCCGGGCTGAAGAAATGCCGATGGGTCATCAGGCTTCATCCACTGCGGGGCATGCGTGATCGAAAATATCGTGCCTATTAGGCTATTAATTTCAGTATTTGATGAACCGTCTAGTGGGTCAAAACTAACCAAATAATTCCCGTCTGGATTACATGGAACAACCGTGTCTTCCTCTTCTGAAGATATAGCCTTGACATAACCAGACTCTCGTAATGTATCTTTCAATATTTGATTAGAAATGACATCTAATTTTTTTTGCGTTTCACCTTGCACGTTTTCAGACAAGGTCGACCCGAGCACACCGGCTAAAGCACCTTGGCTTACACGGAATGAAATTTCCTTGCAAGCAGCTAAGATAGTTCGAATTAAAAGGATAAGTTCGAGTGGTGCGCCATCCTGTTGGAGCTGGGAGTTTAAGCGTTTCATGTTACCAAGTGTTCCTTAGATATAAGACCAAAACGGTTATGATGCGCATATTGCACTAACAATTGATACAGAATGCCCATCTGTGTATTCGTTGGTTCTAAATTATAGCTGGGAAGTATTTAAATTGCGACCTTGTTGTTGCGTAGCAGATTGTTAGGTATTCAGTTATTGCATTTCTTGCTGTTGCATTTCGCAATGTTTTGATACAGTTAGGGTAATAACAATAATACAAATTAATTAAAAAATGCACGTACATATATTGGGCATCTGCGGTAGTTTTATGGGTGGTATAGCGGCAATTGCGAAATCACTTGGACACAAAGTGACTGGGTCAGACACGAACGTTTATCCTCCCATGAGCACTCAGCTAGAACAATTAGGTATTGAATTAACGGCTGGTTTTGACACTCAGCAATTCGATCCTATTCCAGACATGGTTATTATTGGCAACGCGATGTCGCGGGGTAATCCGGCCGTTGAATACGTGCTTGACCGTAATCTTCCTTACACTAGCGGACCTCAGTGGTTATTGGAAAACTTACTCACTAAGCGTTGGGTTATAGCTGCTTCAGGTACACATGGTAAAACCACAACATCTAGTATGATAGCTTGGATACTTGAAGATATTGGCCTAAATCCCGGTTTTTTAATCGGTGGCGTACCGGAGAATTTCGGTGTTTCAGCTCGTATCGGCGAATCCCCCTTTTTTGTGATTGAAGCGGACGAATACGATTCTGCTTTTTTCGATAAACGCTCTAAATTTGTGCACTATCGTCCTAGAACATTAGTGATGAACAATCTTGAATTTGATCATGCTGATATCTTTGAAAACTTGGATGCCATTAAAAAGCAATTCCATCATTTAGTGCGCTGTATTCCGTCCAATGGACTCATTATTTCTCCCGTTAATGATGCTAATTTACAGGATGTATTGCATAAAGGTTGCTGGAGTGACATGCAAAAAATAGGCGATACCGACAATTGCGATTGGCGTGCCCAATTAATAAATGTAGACGGTAGTCAATTCAATGTATTGCAGAATAATGAAATAGTCGGCTGCGTAAATTGGGGCCTCATAGGCGACCACAATGTTAGCAATGCGATCATGGCGATCGCCGCAGCGCATCATGCTGGCGTGCAAACAATCGATGCCATTGACGCATTAGCGCGCTTCAAAAATGTAAAAAAGAGGATGGAAGTGAAAGGACAAGTAGCCGATATTACGGTTTATGACGACTTCGCTCATCATCCAACTGCAATTCAAACAACATTAGCAGGGCTTAGAAATAAAGTCGGCGATGCTAAAATTATTGCCATACTTGAACCACGTTCAAACACTATGAAAATGGGCGTGCATAAAGAAACGTTAGCTAACTCTTGGCAGCAAGCCAATGAGGTATTTTTGTTTGAACCTGAAAATGTCGATTGGTCGATGCAAGAATTGGTCATAAATAGTATTGCCCCCGTACGTTTATACAAAGACACCCAAGATATTGTTGAAGCCGTCGTTGAACAGGCGCAACCAGGCGACCAAATTTTAGTAATGAGCAATGGCGGTTTCAATGACATTCATCAAAGTTTGCTAACTGCGCTAACGAAAAAATTTAAGGATTAGTGTTGATTAACAACTAGTAGAACGTCGAGTGCCATAGCAAAAAATAACAGCTAATCACTCGCAATTAAGAATAAATAACCTTTTTTAAATCATGACAAGAGACGAACTATGAAAAAATTATTGATTGCTTCTGCCCTACTCGCAGTTAGTTCAATGCAGCAAGCACATGCTTGGGGACAAACTGGCCATCGCGTTACGGGAGCAATAGCTGAGCAATATTTAACGGCTGAGGCGAAGGCGGCAATTAAACAATTACTGCCAAACGAGAGTCTTGCTGAGGCATCAACCTATGCAGATGAGATGCGCTCGAACCCGGGCGAATTTTGGCAAAAAGAAGCGCGTCCATATCATTATGTAACCGTGCCAAAAGGTAAGCATTATCATGACGTCGGTGCGCCTGAGGAAGGGGATGCCTTTACTGCCTTACAAAAATTCTCAAAAATTGTAAAAGATGAAACTGCTCCGCTCGAAGAACGCCAGCGCGCGCTGCGATTCATTGTGCACATCATTGGTGATTTACATCAACCATTGCACGCGGGAAATGGCACTGACAAGGGGGGTAATGATGTCAAACTTGAATTTTTCTGGGATGACTCTAACTTGCATCGCGTTTGGGATTCAGGATTAATTGATAGGCGTCAATTGTCTTTCACCGAATGGACTCAATGGTTAAGCGAAAAAATCACACCCGAGCAAGCCGCTGCTTGGAGCACAATCGATCCACTAGTTTATATTGCAGAAAGTGCTGCAATTCGTGACACGATTTATCCTGAGACAGAACGCCTAAGTTGGGATTATTTATACCAACATTTACCAACAGCTACCGTAAGGTTACAAGAAGGCGGTGTGCGTATTGCGGCACATTTGAACGACTTATTTAAGCAGTAAGCTCACTAATTGAGATAATAAAAAGGGAGCAAGCGTAAACTAACATTGCTCCCTTTTTTAATTCAATCTATGTCCAATGCTTCAGGCGAGAGAATAATGCCTGTGCCGTCAGCGTAAAGATGATCCTCCGGTAGAAAAGTAACTCCAGCAAAATTGACTGCGATATCAATGTCCCCAACCTCTCGACTTTCTGAGTTCACTGGAATGGCAGTTAATGCATGAATACCTATATCGCAATCTTCGAGCACATCAATTTCACGCACACTGCCATAACAAACAATCCCTTCCCAACCATTTTCAGCGGCCATCTGTGCATTATATGCGTCAATTAAAGCACGACGAGTAGAGCCACCGCCATCAATCAAAAGTACTTTACCCTCACCTTTTGTGGCTAAAATTCGGTCAACTAATCCTTTGTCTTCGAAACATTTGATGGTTGTGACTTCACCACCATAAGAATAGCGACCACCAAAACTGGTAAAGATAGGGTCAAGTACATCAACACTATCAGCGAATAAATCACACAAGTCAGAAGTATTGTATTCCATAATATTCCTTAAACAGTTTTTATACCGTGGTTGTACCGGCTTTTTAAAAGAGCATTGTTTAATATTAGCACTTCTGAGCATAGATGAAACCCCAAAAAAAGTTGAATGATTTTTGTCATATAGGTTTCTTGGTTTTGTCACTATTTGTTCATATTTGCAACGTATCGTTAATCGTGTTTTTGGCTAACTTGAGAAAAGTATGACACTACAGCGAATCACAAAGGTAGATACAGCTCTTTTTTATTGGCTCAATCGGTTTTCAAGTAATAGCAATATTATAAAAGGTATTCGGGCCATTTCAAAAACTGGCGACGGCCATTTATATATTTGCTTTGGTGCATTGCTATTCTGGTTAGACAGCAGCCACGGTGCTCTTTTCTTTTACACCACTTTAATGGCATATGCTTTAGAGATACCAATTTACTTAATTTTGAAACAGTGTTTTAAGCGCAAACGGCCTACCGCAACGTTACTAAATTTTAACGCTCACATTACGCCTTCTGACAAATTTAGTTTGCCGTCGGGGCACACCGCTGCAGCGTTTTTAATGGCGACTATTGTCAGTAGCTTTTATCCAACGTTTAGCGTCGTCGCTTTCAGCTGGGCCGGTTCAGTCGGGCTGTCCCGTATTTTACTTGGTGTGCATTTTCCTTCCGACGTTATTATTGGAGCCATCTTAGGTGCGGGCATTGCAAGTATTAGCATGCTTCTATTGACGTAAGGTCTATTTATGAAAATTCTTTATGGAGTGCAAGGGACCGGAAATGGTCATATTTCGAGAGCTAGGCTTATGGCTGAGGCATTTAGCCAACGTACTGATGTGCAAGTTGACTACTTTTTTTCAGGGCGAGATGCTGGTGCCTATTTTGATATGCATATATTTGCTCAATATCAAACCAAGCGTGGCTTGTCATTTATCACCCAAAACGGTGCTGTGCACAAGTTGAAAACGCTGAGAAGCATAAGGCTAGTCGAGTTTATGCGCGACGTAAGACAATTAGACCTCAGTGCTTATGACCTAGTGCTAAATGATTTTGAACCGATATCAGCATGGGCTGCAAAGAATCAACATATCCCCTCACTTTCAATTAGCCATCAGGCAGCATTCATTCACGCAGTGCCAACGGAAGCCCAAAGTTTTATCGATAAATGGCTTACTCGTTACTTCGCACCAACACAACACGCATTAGGTGTGCATTGGTACCATTTCAATCACGCCATTATTCCTCCCTTCGTGCCCAAAGGACAAGCTAAGAAAATCGTGCCCTATTCTACAAAAGAAAAACACACAGATTTCACACTTGTCTATCTGCCGTTCGAAGACCAACAACGAATTCAGCAGGTATTGCAGCCGCTTAGTGAAAATCGCTTTTATTGCTATCATCCTCAAGTTCAACACCCCTATATTGAACAAAACATTCACTGGTTCCCACCATCGAAAAGTGGGTTTCATGAGGCACTATCTGCCTGCACGAAAGTGATTGCTAATGGCGGATTTGAATTGGCAACAGAGTGCTTGAGTTTAGGTAAAGCAATACTGATGAAGCCGTTAACTGGGCAATATGAACAATACTCAAACGCACTTATGCTCCGGCAACTGGGTATTTCAGATACCTTATTCCACTTAAATACCGACGACATTGAAGAATGGTTGAACACTAGTCGAGCAACAAAAATTAGCTTTCCGAGTAACGTCGACTGCTTCATTGACTGGATTGTCGCTGGCAAGTGGTCCGACACAGAGACAATATGCCAACAGCTGTGGCAACAAGTTGAATTTCCAGATGAAGTAGGTAAAAAACTTAGTAAGGTAAGTCGCATAAGTATTTAGCTCAAGGCCTAGAAAGAGATTGCATTTTTAGTGATTGCAGTGCAATGTTAAGCGCATATTAAGCGAGTTATATTATGCCCATGAATCGAATGTCAAAATCAGCGCTTTGCGTAGCGCTGACCCTGTTTTTATGTGCCTGTGGTCAAACCGGCCCGTTGTTCATTCCTGAACAAGCACCCAGTAATGACAAAACACCTCAGCTCATAGCCGAAAATCCGGAACAATTGAACAGTAAAGAAGGTCAATAAAATGGATTTTTTCTCTTACAAAGACAATCAACTTTTTGCGGAAGACGTTGCTGTTGCCGATATTGCAAAAGCGCACGGAACGCCACTATATATTTACTCAAGAGCGACAATTGAACGCCATTGGCATGCCTTTAATAATGCCGTTGCTAATCATGACCATCTTATTTGCTATGCGGTTAAAGCCAACTCTAATTTAGGTGTTTTGTCTGTTTTAGCTAAATTAGGCTCAGGCTTTGACATTGTTAGCAAAGGTGAGCTTTCACGTGTTATTGAAGCTGGCGGAGACACAACCAAAGTCGTGTTCTCAGGCGTGGGTAAGACATCCGATGAAATTCGTTTCGCCCTTCAGCAAAATATCATGTGTTTTAATGTGGAATCTGATGCAGAGCTTGACCGTATTAACTATGTGGCGGGTGAACTTGGTGTTAAAGCGCCTATTTCAATTCGTATTAATCCTGATGTTGACGCAAAAACCCACCCCTATATTTCTACTGGTTTAAAAGCAAATAAATTCGGAATTGCACGTGACGATGCACTGCGTGTTTATAAACGTGCTGCTGCAATGCCCCATTTAGATGTAAAAGGAATGGACTGTCATATTGGGTCTCAATTAACTGACATCACCCCATTTGTTGACGCACTAGAACGTTTGTTAGTGTTAATTGATGAGCTAGCCGAACATAATATTCTGATCTCGCACCTTGATGTTGGCGGTGGTTTAGGCGTGCCTTATAACGACGAAACGCCTCCTCACCCAGATGAATATGCAGCCGCCATGAGTGCAAAAATGCAAGGTCGTGACCATCTCAAGCTTATTTTGGAACCGGGGCGAGCCATCGCCGCGAATGCAGGTATTCTCATTACCGAAGTTGAGTTTCTAAAACAAGGGGAAGAAAAAAACTTTGCTATTGTGGATGCCGCCATGAATGATTTATTGCGTCCCGCATTATACAGTGCATGGCAAGCGATTATTCCAGTGCAACCGCGACTTGATATTGCCACACAAAAATATGATGTTGTTGGCCCCGTTTGCGAAACAGGTGACTTTTTAGGTAAGGACCGCGACTTAGCAATTGCTCCTGGCGATTTTCTTGCCGTGAGAAGTGCCGGTGCTTATGGTTTTGTAATGGCAAGCAATTATAATAGTCGTTGCAGGCCTGCTGAAATTATGGTCGATAAAACCGAGACAATTGTGGTTCGCGAAAGAGAAAAGCTAAAAGATCTCTGGAAAGGTGAGCATAAAATTACGTAAACTAGGACCATAGATTAGGGTCTTACACTCACTATAATAATTATAAGAAGAAAATGCTGTTAAATTTTTCTAAAATGCACGGGCTTGGCAATGACTTTGTGGTTGTCGATAACGTTACCCAAAATGTGTTTTTCTCAAAAGAGAAGATCCAGCGACTTGCTGATCGTAATTTTGGCATTGGCTTTGATCAACTGCTCATTGTAGAACCACCATACGATCCAGACCAAGATTTTCATTATCGCATTTATAATGCTGACGGCTCAGAAGTGTCTCAATGTGGCAATGGCGCACGCTGTTTTGCTAAGTTTGTGAAGCAAAAAGGCTTAATTAACCGCAATAAAATCATTGTCAGCACCAAAGCCGGTCGCATGGTGTTGTACATTGAAAAAGACGGCAATGTATCGGTCAATATGGGGTGTCCCGTATTCACTCCTGAGCGCATTCCCTTCAAAGCCAACAAACAAGAAAATATCTATATCCTCCGCGATCAGGAACGTACTTTCTTCTGCGGTGTTGTATCTATGGGTAACCCACACTGCGTGCTCGAAGTCGACGATGTAGATAATTATGATGTGCCCGGCATTGGCAGCATAATTGGCAATAACGAGCGCTTTCCAGAAGGCGTGAATGTTGGCTTTATGCAAGTTATTAGTCGTAGCGAGATAAAACTACGTGTATTTGAGCGCGGCAGCGGAGAGACTTTAGCCTGCGGTAGCGGTGCTTGCGCAGCCGTTGCAATAGGTATTATGCAAGACAAACTAGATAAAGAAGTGAATGTCACGCTTCCTGGTGGTAGACTGAATATAAAATGGCAAGGGGAAGACAGTCTATTAAAAATGACGGGCCCCGCGGAACACATTTATGACGGACAAGTAACGCTATGAACAAATCAAGTGTTAAGGGATATACCGCGCAAACGCTAGCACTTGACTATGCTTCAGAGGCAGTCACGGAAGCAGAGGTACGCGAATATATTCTTAATAACAAAGACTTCTTTGTTAAAAATCCGGATGTTGCTGAAAGAGTACAAGTGCCACACAAACAAAAGGGCACCGTGTCACTTGTCGAGCTACAGGGTAGTCAGCTTCGCAAAAAAGTTCGCCAACTCAGCTTTAAACTCAGCCAACTCATTTCAATTGCTAAGCAAAATGAAGAAATTTATCGTGTATATGCTGACCTAAATCTGCGTTTGTTACGCTGCACTGAGTTTGCTGAAATGCAGTACACTATAGAAGAAACCTTGCAAGATGAACTGGATATGTCAGCCGCTTCGATTAAACCTTTTAAAGGTCTGTTTGCCTTACCTGAAATTCAGCAGCGTTTGTTTATGGAAAAACGCTTTAAAGATTCTGATTTCTTTTTTGGTCGTTTGAGTCAACATGAAAAGCAACTTTTGTTCGGCGATGGAATTGCTGAATCAGTCGCTCTGGTGCTGCTGGGCGATAAACGCGACCTAGGCATATTAGCTATTGGTAGTGCAGACCCGATTCATTTTACGCCCGACATGGACACTTTGTTAATAAAGCAACTTCAGGAGTTCCTGAATGTATCAATGCCTAATTTACTTCATTATTAGTAAAAACTAATTTTGTTTGATGACTCGGCTGTAACACAAAAAGTCTCTCCTCAATTAGGGTCTTGGATTACCGACTTTATTCATCATATTCGTGTTGAACGCCAACTTTCCGAACTTACGTGTAAAAACTACCAACGCCAAATACTCAGCGCCTTATATGACCTCAATATCAACGATTGGGCAGCGCTTTCTCCTGATCATATAAAAATGATGTTGATGCACTGCAGTAAAGCAAAACTGTCCACTCGCACCATCAATTTACGACTCAGTGTATTGCGAAACTTCTGTGAATTTATGGTCACAAAAGAATATCTAAGTAATAATCCTGTTGCCGCAATTCAGTCCTTAAAACAATCAAAGCCATTACCCAAACAATTAAATGTCGATGAAATGAGCAGTTTACTCAACTTCGAGACAACCGACTTTTTGGATATTCGAGACAAAGCGATGTTCGAATTGCTATATGGCTGCGGCATGCGTTTATCAGAATTGACCGGGCTTGAATTGAAAGATATTTTAGCCGGTGATGAAGTCAGAGTTATTGGTAAAGGTAATAAGGAGCGACGCCTACCGTTAGGTCGTCATGCTAAAATTGCGGTTAACCTGTGGCTTGCTGAACGCAATAAACTATTGCCTTCAGCAGACCAACAAGCCCTCTTTTTATCTAAGCGAAAAACCCGAATTTCAAACCGACAAGTGCAGAATAGGCTCGACCATTGGGCTAAAAAACAAACCCTTTATCAACAAATTAGTCCGCACACATTACGCCATTCCTTCGCAACTCATGTATTAGAGTCCAGTAATGATTTACGAGGTGTTCAAGAATTATTAGGGCACGCTAACTTATCTACGACTCAAATCTATACTCACCTTAACTTTCAGCATCTTTCTCAAATTTATGACAAAGCGCATCCTAGGGCGAAGAAGAAGTGATTATTTACAAACCCACTCCTAAAATTAGCGCTATGACCTTCGATTTGGATGACACCTTATACGATAATTGGCCATATATTATTGAAGCTGAAAAAGGCTTATTGAATTTTATTGCCAAAGAATATCCAGATTCGTCTCATCTCAGTAAAGACGATTGGCAACAATATAAACAACAAGCACTGCGCAACGACCCAGAGTTGTTTTCGGATATGGGCGACTTACGCAGGATCATCTTAACAAGGGGACTAGAGGGGTCAGGTTACCGCGGTAAAGTACTCGCCGACGCAATACAAACTTGCTTTGATTGGTTTTACTTTGAGCGCAGCAATTTTAAAGTAGGTGAGGCCCAGTGCAAATTATTAGCAAAATTAGCTGAGCACCTACCTTTAGTTGCTATTACTAACGGCAATGTAAATACCCAACAAATTGGGATAGATGACTATTTTCAACACACATTCAAAGCCAGTCGTAAGAGCCCAATGAAACCGCACGCTCATATGTTTGACCAAGCAGCCGCTTATCTCAACATAGGCCGTGGCAATATTCTGCACGTTGGCGACAGTTTGGAAAAGGACGTTTGGGGAGCAACTAATGCTGGTTTCTCTAGCGCTTGGCATGCTTGCGACAGACCCATGAAAATTGAGAAGGAGCCCGTTCAAGTTCTTCCCAATGTTGAAATCCATCAACTTGACGAACTGTTACAATTTATTTGATCAGTGCTAACTTAAGCATATAAATATGATTTTTTTATTGTATTGCGATTATTAGAACCGTTGGCGATTAATTTGTAAAACTTGCATCCCACATATCCTGTCACTTTATATTGGTATTCTAATTAAAATCTGAAATTAAAAATTATTGAGTGCCGTATATAAATATGGAATAACTTGCAGTGAACTGCGCATGGACGTCGTTTCGCGCTGAACAGTAGGTTTCCTCGACATATTCGATAAAAGCATTATGATACAAAAAACGGTTAGCTATTTAGTCAATTCAAAGTATTCAATGAGTATCTTATTAGCTATTAAGAAACACACAAAAAACTCTATTTGGGGAGCCTATCGTGCAAAAAATCATTCGCCTAAAAAAGACCTTAATCGCCCTGTTTATATTAATGATATCAGCAACATCTAGTGCACAACTATCATCTTTTAAAGAAGGTCCTTTGATAACTGATTTTGGTAAAAACGCGACGGTATCGACTCATACGGTATCTAAATCAGCAAAATTTAAGGTTGCATTTGATATAGGAAGTCCAGCGGATGCTGGCGAAGTAAACCGAAAATTTGATAGTCTAGCTCGTTTTATTAATATGCATGTTGGCGCAGGTGTGGATAAAGAAAACATTCAACTTGCCCTTGTAGTTCATGGCAAAGCTAGCGTCGATTTACTGGATCACACAACTTATCAAAAGCGACATAAATTAGATAATCCGAACAAAGCATTACTGCAAGCACTAATGAATAATAACGTGCGAGTCATTTTATGTGGTCAAACTGCCGCTGCTTATGAAATTGACATTAAGCAACTTGTTGAAGGTGTTGAAATAGAGCTTTCAGCGATGACCGCACATGCGCTTTTGCAGCAAGACGGCTATACTATTAATCCGTTTTAATGATGTAAGATAAGACGATTAAATATTTATTGTCAAAAAACTGAAACTCCCTCTTTTTTGTTAACTTAGATTTTAGGCAGCATCATGACAACAGAATTTACGGCCACAAACTCTCCTTTTCCACACTTGCTTGAGCCCCTCGATTTGGGCTTTACTACATTAAAAAACCGCACCTTAATGGGCTCAATGCATTTAGGTTTAGAAGAAGAAAAAGGGGGTTTTGACAAGCTAGCCGCTTTTTATGCTGAGCGAGCAAGAGGTGGTGTAGGCCTTATTGTTACAGGAGGGATCGCCCCCAACATTGCTGGCTGGGTAGCCCCCTTTGCTGGACGAATGAGTAGCTTGCGGCATGCCAAAAAGCACCGCGTAATCACCGATGCCGTGCACAAAGAAGGAGGTAAAATATGTATGCAAATTTTACACTCTGGACGTTATGGATATCATCCTTTGGCTGTTTCCGCTTCAGGAATAAAATCACCGATAACGCCTTTTACACCCAGAGCTCTGTCATCTAGAGGGGTGCGAAAAACGATACAAGATTATGTGGATTGTGCAGAATATGCCAAAAGTGCGGGTTATGACGGCGTCGAGATTATGGGCTCCGAAGGATATTTAATTAATCAGTTTTTTTGCGAGCGCACAAATCAACGGGATGACGAATTCGGTGGTAGCTTAGAAAATAGAGCTCGCCTTGCAATTGAAATAGTTAAACAAACGCGCGAGAAAATAGGCGTTGAGTTTATTATTATTTATCGCCTATCAATGCTAGATTTAGTCGAAGGCGGTGCGCTTTGGGATGAGATTGTCTACCTTGCCAAAGAAATAGAGAAAGCGGGTGCGACACTCATCAACACAGGCATTGGATGGCATGAGGCTAGAGTGCCTACAATTACAACATCTGTACCACGCGCCGCTTTTACCTGGATAACGCAACGCATGAAAGCTGAAGTGAGTGTTCCGCTCATTACCACTAACCGAATTAATACGCCTGAAGTTGCCGAATCAGTGCTAGCCCAAGGTCATGCGGATATGGTTTCTATGGCGCGTCCATTTTTGGCTGACCCCGACTTTGTCGCCAAAGCGATGCGCAATGAATCAGACCAGATTAATACGTGCATTGCCTGTAACCAAGCATGCCTTGACCATGCCTTTGAGCAAAAACGCGCGAGTTGCTTGGTAAATCCGCAGGCTTGTTATGAAACAGAACTTATCTTCAAGTCGGTGGTAGCTCCTAAAAAACTTGCTGTTGTAGGTGCAGGTCCCGCAGGATTAGCCTTCTCCACGTATGCCGCCGCGCGCGGACATGAAGTACACTTGTTTGAACAAGCAAATGAAATTGGTGGTCAATTTAACTATGCGAAACAAATACCCGGTAAGGAGGAGTTTTACGAAACCCTTCGATACTACAACAGACGTATACAAGTGACTGGCGTTAAACTTCATTTAAATACTCGCGTTGACGCAGAGATGCTTAAGCAGGGAGGCTTTGAAGAAGTGGTAATGGCCACTGGGATCAAGCCGCGCTTGTTAACTATTCCAGGAAGCGATCACCCTAAGGTCATGAGTTACATTGACGTGCTGCGCGACCATAAGCCTGTTGGTAAAAAAGTAGCGGTTATTGGTGCTGGAGGCATCGGTTTTGACGTTTCTGAATATTTAGTTGAACAAGAAAACCTAACCACCAATTTAGATAAATGGCTTGCTCACTGGGGCATCGACAAAGCATTTAAGACACCGGGTGCGCTGGTTGAAAAACAGCTACATGAACCACCAAGGCAGGTTTATTTGTTGCAAAGGAAAACGACCAAAGTAGGCAAAGGGCTAGGTAAAACTTCCGGCTGGATACATCGTAATTCCCTGATTAACCACAAAGTACAAATGATGAATGGGGTTAGTTATGAAAAGATTGATGATGAAGGGTTACACATCATCGTTGGTGACAAACCCCAAGTGTTAGATGTTGATCATATTATTGTATGTGCTGGCCAAGAACCTTTGCGAGAGCTGCAATCAAGTCTGGTAGCCATAGGTATGCATGTGCATATTATTGGCGGTGCTGATGTTGCTTCAGAACTCGATGCGAAACGAGCTATTCGACAGGCGGCCGAACTAGCAGCTGAAATTTAGCATCTACAAGATTAGCGGCTCCGAATCTAGCCGCTAATCCTGTTTAATGCTAAAGCCTGGCAGCGTGGATCGCTAAGCCTTCACAAACGGAGTTAAACGCATCACCCTCGATTACGGGCAAATTAGGCAGCATTTCTTCTGTTAGCTGTTTTCGAACAATTGGGGATAGGCTCATACCACCAGTAATGAAGAGCATTTCTGGTGTTTCACTGCTATTTTCTAGGCATTCCACAACTAAACGCTTCACACGACTTAGCCATGATTGCATAGAACGATTTAAGTCCTCTACCGACAAATCCACGTCATAATCAGGCTCAATATAATGTAATGGCAAGGTTATTTCCGTTTTAGACGAGAGCATCTCTTTTGCTAAACGAGACGAATTGACAAGACGGGCTGAAAGCTTGTCCTCTTGAACTGTCAGTAATCGACCTAACAATTTGGGTTCTTTTGTAATTGACCTAGTTTGTATGATATCCAAACCATATTCATCTGAAAAAAAGCGGTTGAGCTTTGGAATGTCATCGACAGCGCACATATCTGAAAAATAAGTGGGCGGCACGGGTAGTCCATTTTGCATCTTCAGCCCCTGCCCCATTGTTGGCGCAATTGACTTCACAATTAAATTTTTATCACACTCCATACCACCAATTCGGGCCCCGGTAACAGCAAGTACATCTTGCTGACGATTAAGATTGGTGCGTTTTTCTGGTGACAACTTGATACAACAAATATCCGTCGTACCGCCACCAATATCTACGACTAGCACATTGGTCGGCTTAGCTAAATTAGGCTCAATTTTGTAAGCCGCGGCGATAGGCTCTTCCAGAAACTCAACATGCGTAAAACCCGCTGCTTTGGCAGCTTCAGCCATTATCTCGAGTGCTTGTTTATTACCTTCTTCGCCTCTGGTTCCATGAAATTTAACCGGACGACCAATTACCGCAGTGTCGACAATTTCATTGAGTTGCTGCTGTGCACTTTGACGAAAATAGGCCAGCTGTTTAGCAATCATACCCACGAAAGCAGCCTTCTGACCAGCGACTAAATGCGCACCTAAAAAGTTTTTCGGTGAATAAATTAAGCGGCCTTTTTCTGGCGTTTTTAAGTAACGTTTAAATCCTTCTTCACCAAATGCAAATTCTCCTGTCTCGACCAATTGATGAAGAGACAAGTCTTGCACTGTCATATATTTAAGGAGAAGTTGAATCGCTTGGCGCTGCAATGCTGGCTTGTTATGATACTGGGCACGTAAATCGTCAATTTTTTCACTAAAAACACGCTGCTCTCGGGGGTCTTGCGCTTCGTAATAGCTATTCTTAGCTTTTTCTAGCTGATCATTTATAGCACGCTGAATTTGCGAGACTTTGGCCTCAATAGCAGACACAGGTGGGCGTGGTAGATCATCTTTGTAATATACAAACACCGAAGAACGAATTTTATTCGATTGTTCAACATTAGGATCTAGTTTAATGAAATGATGTTTTGTCCCATCAAAGTAAACTACCTCTGAATTCGATGTACCGTAATCTATGCCTATTGCTGCCATCTTGGTCCTGAGCGATTAAAAAAGAGACCGCGGATTGTAGAGTAAAAATATATTCAATTCACTATTTGATTTAGCATAGAACAGTTAAATATTTTTAAAACCTCAGGGGTATCGCTTTTTATCCTATTTTTGCTCACTAGGTGATTAATATTGACGCGTAAATTAGCGCGCACCGTGTAGCTAGCTTTTTGGATAGTGTTGATGCACATCATACTTAATGTCAGCAGCATCCCAAAGTCGCATTGCGTATTTGTTCGTCAATGCCAATAGTGGCTATTCATTGTTAGACATACATGCTTTCTTTGTAGGAGAAAAAAATGCGTTTAAAGCACTGCCATAATTTTCATGATTTTCGTATATTGGCTAAAAAGCGCTTGCCCAGTCCTATCTTCAACTATATTGATGGCGGAGCCGACGACGAGACAACTTACCGGCGCAATACGGCAGCATTTGATACTTGTGACTTAGTCCCTAGCGTATTAACCGGTGTCAAAGATATTGACTTATCCGTCACCGTAATGGGTCAAAAGCTAGCTATGCCGGTCTACTGTTCACCTACTGCGCTGCAACGCTTGTTTCATTATAAGGGTGAACGAGCGGTTGCGGCTGCAGCTGAAAAATACGGGACTATGTTTGGGGTTAGCTCCCTTGGGACAGTTAGTATTGAGGAAATCGCACAGCAAATTGATACTCCGCAAGTTTATCAATTCTACTTTCATAAGGACCGCGAACTAAATTCAGTCATGATGCTGCGCGCTAAAGCGGCTGGTGTAAAAGTGATGATGCTCACTGTTGACTCTATCACTGGCGGTAATCGCGAACGCGATCTTCGCACCGGCTTCTCCATACCGTTCAAACTGACTTTGGGTAGTCTGTTGCAGTTTGCGATTAAGCCGATGTGGGGTATTAATTATCTAACGCACGAGTCATTTAAATTGCCACAACTGCAAGATCATATCGATATGAGCAAGGGGGCGACATCTATCGGTGGCTATTTTACTGATATGCTCGACCCCTCGATGAATTGGAAAGATGTTGAAGCGATGGTGAAAGAATGGGATGGTGAATTTTGTTTAAAGGGAATTATGAGTAAAGAGGACGCAAGGCGCGCTATTGAAATTGGTTGCACCGGCATCGTTATTTCGAATCATGGCGGCAGACAACTTGATGGTTCACGCAGTTCGTTTGATCAACTTAAGGAAATCATGGACGAGGTGGGTGATGAAATTGACGTGCTATTCGACAGTGGTGTGCAACGCGGGACTCATGTACTAAAAGCATTATCATTAGGTGCGAAAGCGGTAGGCATTGGTCGTATGTATCTTTATCCGCTAGCGGCGGCCGGACAGCCTGGTGTAGAGAGAGCACTGGGGCTGATGCATGCAGAACTTGAACGTGGTATGAAATTGATGGGTAAAACGGCTATTAGGCAGTTAAATCATCAAAACCTGAGATTTCGGGATTAAACACGTAAAGACTGTATAAACACACAGGTTTATTGCTATACTTGGGCTATTCGACGCAAAATAAAAAGAATTTTAATGGATGTAACTCGACTACTCGAAGATCTTAACGACAAGCAACGTGAAGCAGTTGCTGCACCTGCACAAGATATGTTGATACTTGCCGGCGCTGGTAGCGGTAAAACAAGAGTCTTGGTGCATCGCATTGCATGGCTAATGGAAGTTGAGTCGGTTGCGCCTTACAGCATTTTAGCGGTGACATTTACTAATAAGGCCTCGCGTGAAATGCGTGGACGCGTGGAACGCTTAATGGGTCAACCCATGAACAGTATGTGGATTGGCACGTTCCATGGCTTAGCGCACCGTTTATTGCGCTCGCATCATGAAGAGGCAGGCTTACCTGAAAACTTCCAAATACTCGATTCAGACGATCAATACCGACTAATAAAGCGCTTATTGAAGTCAATGAACTTAGACGAAAAGCACTGGCCTGCCAAGCAAATTCAGTGGTACATAAACGGCAATAAAGACGAGGGTTTACGTTCAAGGCACATCGAAACCCATGGCGATCACACGCAGCAAAAAATGAAAGAGATTTACACCGCGTATGAACAAACTTGCCAGCGTTCAGGGCTAATTGATTTTGCTGAATTATTGTTGAGAGCCCATGAACTATGGGCCAATAATCCACAGGTTTTACAACATTATCAAAAACGCTTTAGAGCCGTGCTGGTAGACGAATTCCAAGATACTAACAACATTCAGTATGCATGGTTAAAACTACTTTCATGTGAAAATAATAACATGATGATTGTGGGTGATGACGACCAGTCGATCTATGGTTGGCGTGGTGCAAATGTACAAAATATCTCTCACTTTTTGAGAGACTACCCTACTGCTAGCACAATAAAATTGGAGCAAAACTATCGTTCAACCGCCAATATTCTTAATGCCGCGAACGCCGTAATTGGACACAATCCGGATCGCTTAGGTAAAGAGCTGTGGACCGAAGACTCTGAGGGCGAAAAAATAACCCTGTATGCTGGGTTTAATGATTTAGACGAAGCACGTTTCATTATTTCACAAATTAAAACCTATCATGAGCAAGGAGCTGCACTTTCAGATTGCGCTATTTTGTATCGTAACAATGCGCAATCTCGTGTTCTGGAAGAGGCCTTACTGCATGAAAGTTTGGCTTATCGCATTTACGGTGGTTTACGCTTCTTTGAACGCCAAGAAATTAAAGACGCTTTGGGTTATTTACGTTTAATTAGTCAGCCAATTGATGACGCTGCATTTGAACGCGTAGTCAATACGCCAACCCGTGGGATGGGTGATAAAACACTCTCAATCTTGCGTGTATTTGCAAGAGAAAATGATATTTCAATGTGGCAAGCAAGTAGTAAAATGCTTGCACAAAATATGTTTTCCGGTCGCGCAGCTACCGCACTTAAGGGATTTGTAGAGATGATCCTACAAATGACTCAAGAAGTGAAAGACTTGCCGCTGGAGAAGAAAGCTGACTACGCCATTAAGCATTCTGGTTTGTACGCTATGTATCAGGCAGAAAAGGGTGAAAAAGCCAAGGCCAGAGTAGAGAACTTAGAAGAATTAGTTACCGCTTGTAAGCAATACGAAGCCCCCGAGGAAGCAGAGGAAATGAGTCCACTATCTGCATTTTTGGCTCATGCATCACTCGAAGCAGGTGACGCTCAGGCAGATGCAAATCAGGACGCAGTGCAAATGATGACTATTCATTCTGCGAAAGGTCTCGAATTCCCATTTGTGACATTAGCGGGTGTTGAGGAAGGCATGTTCCCAAGTCAGATGAGTAACGACGAACCCGGAAAATTAGAAGAAGAACGCCGTCTCTGTTACGTAGGTATGACTCGAGCAATGCAAAAACTACTCATAACCTATGCCGAAACGCGACGAATATATGGGCAAGATAAGTACCATACTCCTTCAAGATTTATTCGTGAAATACCCGGTGACTTTATAGAGGAAGTTAGGCTGAAGGCACAAATCAAACAGCCAGTGCATAATCGCTTTAGTGGCGCTTCGTCGCACGCGGCATTTCAAGACAGTGGCTTTAAACTGGGTCAGCTAGTTGAACATAAGAAATTTGGTGAAGGTACGGTACTCAATTATGAAGGTTCAGGTGAGCATGCAAGAGTGCACGTTAACTTCAACTCTTTCGGTACGAAAATTTTGATGCTAGCCTACGCAAAGTTGACTAAAATAGGCTAACACCAACAAACTAAAGCGTTCGTTGCCGAATTTTATACCAACGCTTTAGGTATTTTCCTGCAGCCATTGGATAACGCTTTGATGATCTCCTCTGAATACAACGCGGTCTTTGCGTTTCTCTAACTGATAAAGATACATGGGGTCATAATAGTCCACCGTAATGGCGCGCAGCCAATCTTTGTGACTGCTAAAGTTGTCCGTGTGTTGGCGTTGTATGGCTGCTTTCATTAAGGCCAATATCTCATTGGTACGTTGGCTTCCAAGGCGTTTTTTCACTCTTAATAAACTATCGATGAGGTAGTCTGAAAACGCGTCTTCACCGCTCGTTTCATGCTGGTCTTGATGATGTGCGATAGTATCTGCATAACGCTCTACAACATACTCCTGCCAAAGTTTCTCGATACGCTCCTCTACCGATAAGTCGATAACAACCATATCGCTCGCGGCCATCGCCACATTGAGTACTTCAGGAAGATGGCGACCACCAATATTACGACTCTCATCCTCTAGGATTATTCGCTGGCCAGGATGATTTTCGCGCATCTGAAGTAAAGCTAATGCGATATTGTTTTCAAAATCGCCCTGCGTAGGCTGCTCTGTAAGTGGTCGCCCAAAACTAGAGCCCTTATGGTTAGCATGACCTTCAAGGTCGATGCTGGTATTCAGCGTTTTTATAATATCGGTTTTACCTGTGCCGGTCATACCCGACAAGAGAGTAAACGTTTCAGTGCGGCAAGACTCGTCTAAATAGTGCAGTAAAAACGTGCGCAGCGACTTGTAGCCGCCCTCTATGCGCGGACAATCAATACTGCTCTCTGCTAGCCATTGCTGACTGAGTTGGGAGCGTAAACCACCGCGAGCACAATACAAAACCGCGGTTGGATGTCGCTCTATAAACTGCTGCCACGCTCTTACTCTGCCCTTCTTATTATCACCATTGACCAGTTGGTGGCCTAAATCAATCGCCGCTTGCTGACCTTTCTCTTTGTAGCAAATACCAATCAGATGGCGCTCTTCATCGTTTATGAAGGGCAAGTTGACCGCTGAGGGTAGAGAGCCCTTGGCAAATTCGACCGGTGCTCGTACATCAATCATGGGCGTGCGTTGTGACAGCAACTCTGTATAAGCTGCACTTATTATTACATCAGTATGCTTCAACTTGTCACCTCGATCGAGTATTGATCCCCAACCGCAGTTTCAAGATACCCAATCGCTTGATAATAACAACCTGCTGCACTGAGTATAGACTTGGCAGCCTCGATTGACTCACCAGCTACCGATACCAATAGACCACCACTAGTTTGTGGGTCACAAAGAAGGGCTTGTTGTCGCAGGTTCGTGCCAGTGACATGCCCACTGATACTGGCCCAGTTACGCTGACTGCCACCAGAAACACAACCCTCATCAATATAGTGATGCACAGACTCATCTAATAGCGGCACAACTTTGCTATCAATAGTCGCCTTCAGATTGCTGCCTTGACATATTTCGAGCAAATGTCCGAGTAAGCCAAAGCCAGTAACATCCGTCATTGAGTTCACCCCGCTGAGACGTCCAAGTTGAACACCAACCGTATTCAAGCGCATCATACTCTCAACTGCCAGACGACTGTGCTCAGGTTGTAGCTTACTTTGTTTTTCTGCCGTGGTCAGAATGCCTACTCCGAGCGGCTTGGTTAAAAATAACTGATCACCTGACTTCGCAGAACAGTTTTTCTTTAGATTCGTTAGCTCTACTCGCCCTGTAACCGCAAGACCAAATATCGGCTCAGGTGAATCAATTGAATGACCACCGGCTAATTGAATGCCAGCTTCTCTGCAAGTGTATCGCCCGCCATCGATAACTTGCTGCGCGATCTCTGGACCGAGTGTCTTTGTGGGCCAACCCAGTATAGCAATCGCCATTAATGGCGTTCCACCCATAGCATACACATCGCTAATCGCATTAGTTGCGGCAACACGACCAAATTCGAAGGGATCATCAACAATTGGCATAAAGAAGTCGGTAGTGCTAATAATGCCACTGCCATCGCCAAGGTCATATACTGCAGCATCATCTTTAGTCGTGTTACCGACTAGTAAGTTTGGATCATGCAGAGGCACAAAATCAGTTTTAAGAAATTGTTCTAGTAGGTTCGGAGCAATTTTACAGCCACAGCCAGCACCGTGACTAAATTGAGTTAAGCGTATTTTAGATGTCATTAGCTACTGTTGTTAATAGATGATGTTACAGACTACGTGGTTTGCCCTTTTAAAGCTTGAATTTTCACTATAATATTCATGTATTATCTTGCTTTGCATTATTTAACCGAGGGGACAGTGAAGCGAGTGAACACGGACAGTTTCCATATTCCTTGGTATTAACGCGATTATTATTTCTTCAACATGTGCCGTTTACCAGTCAACAATCCGTATCAACGTGTTTGAATAGGCAAAAATCGTATATTCTTTTTTTGCCTATTCTAAACACTCAATACCTATTGGATAGCTCAACAATGCTGTTTATTAATCCCTAGCTATTAATTACCCGCTTGGCTAAGCGCATTGCGCGCATCTTCGAAACGCTTATATAACCTTGGCATGGGTCGTTCACCATAAGCTTTCTTCGCTTTCTTTTCGGCAGCGTCTATTCCACGCAATAAATCGACTATCGACGCATTGCGAGCCTTTTTTTCAGTACTACCAATTTCAGCAATCCAAATTGGCGACGAGTGTGCGAATGGTCGCGCATGCATACTTGGCCAGCTATCCGTGCGTTGTTGATCAGAATATGTTCTCGCAGCAACCCAACCACCTTCGGGTAAATCCACCACACCGCTATAGGATTTCGTTTCGCCTGCTTGTATACCAGCAAACGCCTCCACCACCAGCCCATTAACGATAATCTCAACTTTATCAATAGCCACTGAACTGGTCAGTACTAGCGTATAGCTCTGTTTTCCACCACGGGTGATATCACCGGGCTGTGCACCGTTATCCATCGAAAACACAAGCGCTGGGCCCGTTGTCAAAAAACTACGACCGGCTATTGCGCCTGCAACCACTGGGTCTGCAACACTAGCTTCATTGATTGGCCGAATGTAGGCGCGGCCCGTTCCGACCGCCGGCGTGCGATGAAAATCAACCCAGCTATCGGTACCAGACATCGCTGCCACCGGCTGTCCGATATTTAATAATCGATACCAGAGTTCGGCCGTACCCAGCGAACTGGTCCAAGCGCATACCAACTCAAGGCCCATATGAGGCTCCAATATGCCGTCACTCAGTAACTCGAGAGGAATACTGCCAATTGAAGCTTCAGTAAACGGGTTGCCATCATCAGAAACTGGGTGTACGTAAGTAACGAAAGCCCCCACCTTCTTCGCGTAAGTAAATACATCAGCATTAGTTAGATTAGGGTCTCCCAAAGTTGGATTGTTGGGCCCAAAAAACCAAGGATTAAAAGGTTCAGTAACATTTAACAGGCTAACATGCCCATGAAAATGCGAACGAACCTCTTGCCCTTGCACGATGAGATGGTCGTCTTTCTCCGTTCGTTTTCCGATAATATCTTTATCTATTTTCCGCTCCCAGCGATTCCATGACATTGGCGAGAGGTAGTTCAAGTCTTCACCTTTCATTAATAGCAATGCATCCTTATGCCTTGCTTGATGATGGCCATCGCCATTTAAATGCACGTGGAAGTCGGCTGACACATAGCCTTCAGTTGCACTATCCCACAATGCTGCAATGGTTATCTTTACACTTTCAGAGGCCGCTTTTTTGACTCTAGTTTCAACCGATATCAACGTAGTCATTGGCCCACGAACAGCTTCTATTTGGTACTTCCCAGTGGGCAGTGTAAAGGTCTCGCTGCCATCAATATAGAAATATGAGCGGCCGGTTTGCGGATCATCAAAAGTCGCGCTATTAGGCGCTGCAACAGGATGACCATCGGCTGATGTAATAGACACTCTGGCCGCAATAGCTTGCTGCTTTGCATCGACAACAGAGACCACTAGAGTGCCGGTAGATTCACCATAGTTCCATTCTTTGATTACCACCTCTGAAGCTTTACCACCATAGGTAGGGATGTGCATGAGTCGAAACTGTCGGTTATCAGTCAGCTCGATAAAGTAAATCTGCTTGCCATCGGCACTAAATGCTGGGGTTAAAGCAAAACTGGTACCATCGGTCAACCTGTGTGATACCCGTGTATCAGCTAAGTCCATCGTAAATAAGTGATAATCATTATCGATGGGGGCACTGTAGACTATCAAATTTTGGCTAGGATGTACGTCACTGGTTAGATGATAAGTAAGCGTCTGGGCCTGCACAATTTCGTCTGTGCCAGCAGTAAAATCACGCTGCCTCAGCACGCGGTGAGCACCATTTCCATGTAAATAGATAATCGCATTTTGATTGGCTACACGTCGCACATTGCGCTCTACTTGGCGCAACGAGGTAATTTTTTGCTGTGAACCGCTGGCAATATCTCGTTGATAAAGATCTAAAGAACCAGAAGCACCGCTGCTATAAAATAAGGTGCGGCCATCAGATGAAAATTCAGGGTCAAGTTCAATCGCGTCGGTATTGATTACTGTTTCTTTACCACTTTTGAGCTCTTTAATAATGATAGCGGTGTCGTTGCTAAAATCGCGCACAAAAGCGAGGAGGGTTCCATCTGGAGACCAACGAGGCCGAGAATCTAACGCACTTGAATTAGTTAATCGAGTTGCAACACCACTTTGCATGTCGAGTAGCCAAATCCAACCTTTGGAGGCTATTGCAATCTGCTTACCATCGGGTGAAGGTGCTGGATCTGTAATGCCATGAGCTAAAATCGGCAATTCGTGCTGCTCTAAGTAGACATGATGACCAAAATCATCAAGCTTAGAATAGTGATTAGTCCATTGCGCAAGTGCGCTTGTTGAAAACAGTAGCGCCGACAAAAGTGATAAAACCAGCATCACACTTTTTGCATTTATCATGTAACATATTTCCTGTAGGTTTGACGTAAGACAGATTTCTGACAAAAAATTGAAGTGCTTGCGGTAAAATCGCGTCCATCATCAATTTTTTATTTAGTATTTAAAGCTTAACGATTAACTTGCCATTATTACCGCCAGTCAGTAGCAAATTTAAACCGTTAATTGCTGACTCTAAACCATCCAATGTATGTGCGCGGTGCTTAATTTTACCCTGCATCACATAAGGGGTCAGTTTGGCAATCAACTCTGGTATTTCTGCGTAATGATCAGGCATGGTGAAACCTTGTATCATCAAACGCTTCTTAATAATGGGGATCCAATTCGGTCCAGCACTGGGTGTGTCACTAGCATAATCAGCGATCATGCCACAAACGGCTATACGACCATGGGCATTCATCGCTTCAAAAATATGGTTTTGGATCGCTCCACCGGTATTTTCAAAATAAATATCAACCCCGTTTGGGGTAAGTTCTGCGAGCTTTATAGCAATGTTATCTGTCTTATAATTGATTGCGCCATCAAATCCCAACTCATCCACAATCCAC
>Ga0256370_100006_pt1 | contig 36204 bp, 46 predicted proteins | sample SI3UviralmetaG_FD_190078 | JGI IMG/M metagenome (GOLD analysis project Ga0256370, IMG submission 190078) | Sea-ice brine viral communities from Beaufort Sea near Barrow, Alaska, United States - SI3U | ecosystem: Environmental > Aquatic > Marine > Coastal > Brine | place: USA: Alaska | collected... | reverse complement strand
CAGACATTTCGGTGCAGTACACGGTGTTAGTAGACAAGATGGTAGAACAGTTACGGAAACATACTACCCCATGCTTGATGATACCAATGATATATTAGGCTACAAAGTACGTATACACAACCCTAAGAACTTCTATGCCCTAGGTAGTGTACGTAAAGCTAACCCCTTCGGATGGAAGCAAGCTATGGAGCTAGGCGGTTATACACTGCACATTACGGAAGGTGAAGAGGATGCTGTAGCACTGTTCACGGCTTGGATGCGTGAGAAGAAACAGAAAATATGCGTCATCTCATTGAAACAGGGGAGCAGTAGTGTAGTTAAGACGATACAACCCGTACTAAAAGATATTATGGATAAGTTCAAACAGGTCGTATTCTTACCTGATATGGATGATGCAGGGAGCACAGCAACAAGGGATATTAGAGCTATATTCCCGAGCGATTACACAGTTAAGATTGCTAAGTACACAGAGAAAGACAGCAACGAGATGGTTAAGCAAGGTAAGGAGAAGGAGCTAGTAACAAGCTGTTACAATGCAGGTGTGCCCCTTTCAATGGGTGTATTAGCACCTAGTTATGATATGTTCGAAGAGTTAAAGAAACCCCTAGAATTTGGTCTTAGCTACCCTTGGCCTAGCCTAACAAAGCACACTAGAGGACAGCGCAAAGGTGAGGTTATATACTGGGGCGCACCACCGAAAGGAGGTAAGACAACACTAGTTAACCATCTAGCAGGTTGGAACATAGAGAAGCACAACCAACGTGTACTAATTGTTAGCCCTGAGTCACCACCAATGGGGACACTGCGTAGGTTATCAGGTAGCTTAGTTAACAAGGTTTTTCATGACCCCAACATAACAGTTAATGCTTATGATGTGGACACAGCGAGAGCTATTATAGGGGATAAGCTACACATCTTCGACAAGTGGCAGACACCCAACTGGAAGGACACGAGACAACTTATCAAGGAAGAAGTACTAACACAGGGTATCGAGACGGTATACATTGACCCCATTACAAACTTCAGTATAGGTATGAGTGGCAGTGAGAGGAATGACTTTCTTATAGCAATGACTCGGGAGTTATCAGAGGATGCCGCTAATTACGGATACACAGCACATGTATTCTGTCATTACAACAAAGCTCCGAAGGGTGACAAGCAATGGGCACAAGGTAGGATACCAACTAGTGATGACTTCGCAGGTAGTGGTGCAATGGCGCAAGCTTGCCACATGGCTATTGGCTTACAGATTTGGAAGATGACTGAAGGGGATAATAAAGATTACCTAAATTCTCAAAGGGTGCTACACTTACTGGAAGATAGAGAGTTTGGAGTGGTCGAAGCGATACCTCTGCAATGGCATGGTTCACAAGGTAAACTAAAGGAAGTACAGGATGAATAGTACAATAGGTATTGAATACGCATACGCAAGAATACATAAGTTAGAAGTAGAAGTATTGGCTTATAAGGATAAGATTGCAGAGCTTAAGAAAAGACTGTCACACTCTGAAACTATGGGCGATAAAGCACAAGAAATACGCGACATTGAGCAACAAGCTAAGGGTGTTATGGATTTTTTCGCCAGTGTTGAACCTAAGATATCTATGGGTGAAAGTAAATTGTGGGAATTGCAAACGCATAACGTAAATTGTTATTTAGATAATCTACGCAACCAAGCTAAAGGCGGTGCAGAGTGAATATGCTTCAATACAAACTTTATAAACTAAAAAACGGCACAGAAACCGCTGTTTGGGCGCATGATGAAATAGTTAAGCAAGAGTCGCGCATAGCAGAGCTTCAAGAAGAAGTACAACAGCTAACAAATCAATTGATAGCTATGCACAAGGGGGATGACGTATGATTAACATAGAAGAACACAGACGTTTTGTTTACAGTTTACTTAGCCAGTATCGCATACCACCATCAGAAAAAGATGATACCTATCAAGACTTTTGTGTGTTTTATTACTCTAATAATACGGAATATAACCCCGAGTATGCCATTACTACTTGGATTAATCTTTTGTTTAAGAGTTTCTTTTCACATAGGGCATCAAGATATAGAGCAATAAAAAGAACTGCACTGCTTGTTGAATTGGAATCAGTGGAAGAACAAGGAGAAGAAGTTGGTTTTGAAATGAGTTTAGATATGGATAGGCTATACAGGAAGCTACCTGACTTATTTAAGACTCTATTGCACACCAAGAAAACAGTGGCGATAATTGCACAAGAGGAAGGTGTCACAAGACAAGCCATCGAAACTAAATTGAAGAAGTTGATGGACTTAGCTAAAGAAGAATACATGGAGGATTACGCATGAGCATAGCATTAAAGATTAAAGATTTAGAGGAGTCATGCCAAGGTATACTGGACAGATGTGAACACTGGAAGAATTGTTCAGATGGTAGTTATGAAATGGCATTGAGTGTAGCGGGATACCATGAGAAAACAGAATACTTATTTAAGTTGAGAGGGGGTGCAGAGTGAAAAGATATGAACTAATACTTAGTAATGAATACGAATACACACCACAAGCTGAAATGTCAGAAGATAAAGCCGGAGAGTATGTTGAGTATGAAGAGTATCAACTTTTAGAAAAGCGCATTGTAGAGCTTGAGAATATACCAACACATGTTTTTACTCGCAGACCTTTCAGACCTCACATTGATACGCCTGACAAACAAGAAAGCTACACTAAAGGTTTTGAAGATGCTTTGAAAGAAGTTCAGTTTAATATTGATAAAAACAAAGGCGGTGCAGAATGATTGAATTACTGGACTTAACAGAACATACAGGGTTTATCAATAAGATAATCAGAGGTTGGAAGATACCAGAACAGGAGCAAGAAGACACATTCCAAGACTTTTGTGTGTACTTCTATTCATACGCTAAGTACGACAACGAGAAAGGCAGACCAACAACATTCATAGCGCATGTGTTCAAGAACTTCTTGTATGATAAGAACTACAAGATAGACAAGCAAAGGGCACTGCAAGAAGCCATACGAATAGAAGAGAGAGATGAAGGTTTCTTGGATAGGGAGCTTACAAGTTACACATCAGAGATAGAGAAAGCTATTTACATTGAGCAGTTGCTCAGAGGTATGGATGCTGTTACGATTAGCTTACTTGCAGGGGATGAGACAAGCTCCTCACAAGCTAGGAAAGAAGGTGTCAGTAGGCAATACGTGAACAAGAGACACTTAGATGCACTGAGTAAAATAAGAGGTAAGTAGTATGAAACTAATAGTCGATATTGGCTTTACTCTTGACACTTTCAAAAAACCTTTGATATACTATTAGTATATTATAATACAAACCATGCGGAGTAAGTAACAATGAATACTATATGTAAAGATGTTAAAGGTTTCGAAGGTACACATACAATTAGCCATTTAGGTGTAATTACTGTTAAGCCTTGCGAAGTATCAAGAGCAAGGATATACTCGGGGAGGGTTATTACCCATACTTACACAAGGTCTGAGAAAGTATTAACTCCTACCTATAGTAAAGACGGTTACTTACAAATAAGTTTTGGAAAAACCACACACAAGGTACATAGATGGGTTGCTAACACATTCATACCTAACCCTGAAAATAAACCACAGGTCAATCATAAGGATGGTGATAAGTCTAACAACAGTGTATATAACTTGGAGTGGTGTACAGCTAAGGAGAATGTAATTCACTCTTACCAGCTAGGGTTAGCTTGTAATAAAGGGGAGCGACACCCAAGGTCAATACTGAAGGAGTGCCATATACCATTGATACGTAACATGGGACTAGAAGGGAAAAAGTGCAGGGAGATAGCACCCTTATTCGGAGTGTGTATAAGTACGGTGAGGAAGGTGTTAAGAAGAGAATTGTGGGGGCATATAGAATGAAACTAATTGTAGATATTGAAGCAGATGGGCTTTATCAGGAAGCTACAATGATTCACTGCGCTGTGTTTAAGTGTGATGATACCAATCAAGTTTGGAGACTACGCAAGAAAGAAAGTATTATTAAGATGCTTGAGAAGTGCACATTCTTAATCATGCACAACGGTATAGGGTATGACATACCACTGATTAAGAAACTGTGGGGATATGAGTACAAGGGTAAGGTATTGGATACAGTACTGATGTCCAGAGAAATATTCAAGAACATCCCAGTACCAACACAAATGAAAGATGACTACAAAGAACACAGCAAGAAGCTCACAGGTCCACACAGCCTCGCGGCTTGGGGATATAGGTTAGGTAGGGGTAAGGTAGAACATGAGGACTGGAGTGTATTCACGGACGCTATGATGCACAGATGCGTAGAGGATGTAGAGATTACACACATGCTATACAAGCACATAGTAGAGAATTGGAAGCTTGATGTATTCCCTGCTCGTAGTGCTTGGTTGTTAATGGACTTCATGAAGTGCATAGATAGGCAAGAGAAGCATGGTTGGAAGTTAGATATTGCAAGATGTGAACGTAGCATAACGCAACTATCTAAATGGGTACGACGGATTGACAATGTTATGTATCAGCATTTACCTGTACTCCCGACTATAAAAGAAGATAGAGTTGATGAAGATGGCTACTCAGAAGGGTTTCAGAATCCATTTACTAAGGCAGGTAAGCTTGCAGTACGCCTACAGAATTGGATAAACGAAGAAAATATACCTCTAACAGAGAAGGATATTGGAGGTAGTTTCTGTAGAGTTACATTCAGAAAGGTATCCCTGAACAGTGACAAGGAAACAAAGGAGTGGTTGCTTAGTATGGGGTGGCAACCAGAGGAGTATAACTATAGTAAGAAAGAGGTAGATGAAGATGGTAATCCTAAACGTACTAGTGCGAAGCTTAACGCGGATGACTCTTTTATTGGGGTTGATGGTAAGGTTGGTGGCCTCATATGTAAAAGAGTTCAGTGCAGACACAGACAGAGTAATATACAGGGGTGGTTGGATAGGGTTCGCCCTGATGGTCGCATTGAGTCTCGCATTAGCGGGTTTGCTGATACTTATCGTGTCCGTCACGCTAACGTTGCTAATGTACCTAATGTTAATAGCTTCTATGGCAATAACATGAGGAAGTGTTTCATATGTGATGATGATAAGGTTTTAGTGAGTGCCGATGCCGCGGCTTGCCAAGATAGAATGATTATATCAAGGGCTAGGGATGCAGGTATTGAAGATGCAGTGTTTGAGGACATGGTATTGAATGGGGATAAAGCTAAGGGTACGGATAGCCACAGTAGAGCTAGGGATGAGATTAACATCTTATTCAGAGAGATGGGAATAGATGATATTAATCGTAGTAGTGCTAAGAACTTCTCTTATGCTTATAAGTTTGGTGGTGGCGCTAAGAAGTTAGGCTTCATGGCAGGGGAGAAGAACGAAGCTAAAGCTGTGAAGATAGGTAAGGCTATTAAGACAGCATTCGACACCGTATTCCAAGCGCAGATTAAGTTAGGGGAGCACATCAAGAAGGAGTGGATAAAGGGAGCACGTATGAAGACCGTTAAGTACAAATGGAATGGCAAGGAGCAAGAGAAACAGGAGTTTTACAACGGTAAGGTGCAGGGATTAGATAGTAGGAAGATATTGATACGTACAGAGAAGGACATACTGGTGTACACAGTACAGAGTGACGAAGCCTTGACAATGCAATACGCAACTGTATTAGCAAATAGAAAGCTTGACTCTAAATATAAAGAAGGTGTACAGTGGAAACAAGTTGGATTCTTTCATGATGAATTTACGTTCGAAGTTGAACCAGAGATAGCAGAAGATGCTAAGATTATGTTAGAAGATAGTATAGCAGAAGCAGGGGCTTACTTTAAGCTTAACCTCCCACAGATTGGAGAGGGTGCTATTGGGAGAAATTGGCAGGAAATCCATTAATTACTAATTAAAACAAGGGGTTACATATAACATGAGCGCACCAATATTTATAGCAATACCAGAGGCAGAGTTCTTAGGAGCTACGCAGTACATTAAACCTGCAAACATTGTACGACTTACACAGTTTGAAGATACATGCAATGTAATGTTCAGTGAACATGGTAAGGTATTTAAAATTAAAACATTGTTGACAGCATCAGAGATACATGAGATGCTACAGGAGATGGAAGAGATGGCTAGTTACGTATTCATTGAAGGGCTACTAGGTGGTCAGTAAAGTAAGTAAGTCTAATAACACTATTAATTTTAATTCACAAAAGGTAACACTATAATGCCACATTTACAAAGCACTATCGAAGCAATCGCCATTAAGCCACTAGCACAGCCTGACAACTACGGTAATACATTCCGGGTTGGTATGAAGTTCGGAGAGGACTGGTATAGCTACGGAACAATCAAGAAGGACCAATTAGATGTTAAGGTTGGTAATGATTGGGTTACAGTTACTAAGGGGATGGAAGTAGAGTTCATGTACAAAGTGAATGGTGACTTCAGTAACATTGAGAAGAAGTCCTTCAGTGTAACTAATCAAGAAGGTTCTGTAGCTCCTAGACAAGCTCAACAGCAAGCTCCACAACAGCAAGGACAACAGCAACAAGCCCCAGCAAGTAAAGGTAGCTTTGTTAATCCTGCTACTGTAGGAGCTTGCCTAAACCTAGCAATCGAGGTACTAGGCTATACTAAGAAGGACTTTGAGGATGAAGGTAAGCTTATAGCGGCTATCAAGTGGCACAAGACAACATTCGATAAGATGTTAGCCCTGTATCCCACTGTTGAAGTAGGTAAGGAAGAAGCTGTTAAACCAAAACCTAAGGCTAAACCTGCACCTGCTCCAGTAGTCGAAGACATGTATGACGATATGGATATTTAATTACCCTGCCCCTTCGGGGGCTACACTTAGGAGTTAGTATGAAAGCAAGCGAAATGATTGGCTTATTGGCAAAGCAAATACAATTGAATGGGGATAGAGAAGTACGGTTTGTAGGTAACAAGATAGAGGCTATCGAAGCTTCAGAAGATGTTGAATACGATATTACTTCCATCACTAACACACCTAAGCACACAGAGATATACGGAGAGTAACATGACAACACCCACATGGTTCAGTGCTGTAGCTGATAAAGATTTAGCAGAGATTGAGTTGAAGGAGCGTATGGAGTACGAGCAAGTCCAGTTACAGATGCTTGAGATGGACATAGCTAATACGAAGTTACGTATGCAACTACTGCAAGCACAGATAGAATAATGCGAGTCCTACAAGAGAGTCTAGTTAATGTGCTTACAGGGGCATTAGTTAACTACCCCTTGAGTATGTTCTTCTTGTGGTTGTTTATGGATAAGCTCAATATGCAAGATGTATTTTGGATAGCAACGTATAGCACCTTGTGTATGACAGTTATAGCATTCATTAGGGTTTATTGGATAAGGAGTTGGTATGAAAGACGAAACCGTACCAAATAATGACACTCTGCTTATTATTGACGGAGACCTGATATTATATCAGAAAGGTTTTAAACATGAGAAGACAGAAGAGTGGTGGATAATAGAGGCTGATATAGATAGGTGGGTAGCGGAGTTCTTCAAGAAGTTTGGTACTTACAACTACATCATATACCTCACTGGGAAAGGTAACTTCAGAGAGAAAAGTGCAGTAACACATAAGTACAAGGGTAATAGAACTAAGGATAAACCCAGATGGCATGAGGATATTAAGCAGTACCTCATACACATGCACCGCACTAAGTTGATAGAAGGTATGGAGGCTGACGATAGTATAGCAATGCACTTAACACGCAACCCTAATAGCATTCACATAGGGATTGATAAGGACTTATTTCAAGTAGAAGGTTGGCATTACAGATACGCTACACATAATGCTGAAGAGATACCACTACGATACATATCTAATGAAGGATTCTTAGAGTTACAAATAGGTCCTAAGAAGAAGAAGTTAGTAGGTGGTGGATACCCTTGGTTTTATGCTCAGATGCTAATGGGCGATAAGACGGATAATATCGTTGGTCCTAAAGGGTACGGGGATGTGACAGCGTATAACGTCCTAGATGGGGCTGTAACAGAGCGTGAGTGCTACGAAAGAGTCAAGCAATGCTATGAGGAGGCTTTTGAAGAACATGAGCTTAGACTGAGAGAGAATGCCGATTTACTATGGATGGTGAGGGGTTGTGATAATAAAGGGGAGTTAATTATGTGGGAGATACCTGAATGAAAATAGAAGAAGAAATAAGTTATAATGATTTAAAAGATATTCTAAAAAGTCTTTACTTGGTTCAGGTTAAGTGTAAAAATCTTCCTAGAGAAGTAATGATGGATACATTTTCAATATGGGAGAATACAAGGATGAATGGCGTATCTGCTTCTATGCTAGACACAGGAGGTAGTATAGACCATCACTTAATGGAGTTATTTGATTTGTGTTATAGGTACGGTAAGTATGAGCAAGGGGGTAAGAATGCCTAGAACCGTAGACAAGACTAGAGCAGGGGATACATGGAGTGAGAGTAGGTACTTCTCATTCATACGTAGTGCCTTACGTAGGAGCTTTATGAAATACCCTGTTAAGTATCAAGTGAAGAATGCGGCATCAAGACCTTATGTTGGTAGTGATAAGAGGAGGAAGAAAGAGTATCAGTGTGCAGTGTGTGATAGTTGGTGTGCTGATAAGGACGTAGCTGTAGACCACATAGTACCTTGTGGCTCACTAAAAACATTTGAAGACCTACCTAAATTTGTGGCAACACTCTTCTGTGAGAAAGAGAATTTACAGATAGTATGTAAAACTTGCCACCAGATTAAAACGAATGAAGAGAGAGCAAACAGATGATTAAGCTACTACAGAAATACGATGAGTTCATCGAAGAGTTGGAAATGGCAACAGGGAGTTTGAAGGGGGTATTTAAGCAGGAAACATTTACAAGGGAGGAGTGTGAGCAACTTGTCACCGCTACAGCCGCTAGGTTTTCAATCTACGGAGACATTGAAGCGTATGAGGAGGCTATTGAAGCTATAATTGACGCTAAGAAGTATTTCTTAAAGAAAGGGGGTGATTTATGAGTTCATGGAAAAAGAAAGCAATAGAGATGATGGTAAGCAGTGACAAGTCTTGGAGAACAATAGCCAAGGAGTTAGGTAAGCCGAAGTCCACAATCTCTGATTACCTGCGTAAGTTCAAGACAGATGCTACGTACATGGAAGAAGTAGAAGAGAACAGACCTAAGATATTATTATATGACTTAGAGACTTCTTTGATTAAGAGTTATCATTGGGGGTTATGGCAACAGAACATTAGTATTGGTGCTATTATAGAAGACTGGTACATTATATGTTGGAGTGCTAAGTGGTTAGGTAGTGACACAATGATAAACAGTAGTGTACACACAGCTAAAGGGGAACCATACACTAGGACTAGGGACAATGAGAAAGCTGTAGTGGTTGCCTTGTGGAAGCTTGTAGATGAAGCAGACATACTCATAGCATACAATGGCAAGAAGTTCGACAGGAAGAAGATGAATGCTAAGTTCTTGGAGTATGGATTACCAGAACCCGCACCATATAAAGTGATTGACCCCATGCTTATCTGCAAAGGGAACTTCGCTTTAACAAGTAACAAGATGGACTTCGTATCTAAGTACGTATCAAGTAATGAAGAAGGGAAGCTTAGTACTAACTTGCAGTTATGGATTGATGCGATGAATGATGATACCATTGCCTTAGACAGGATGCAGGAGTACTGTGATGAAGATATTAATGTACTGGAGCGTGTGTACCTAGCTGTTAGACACTGGGATAAGAATGCACCTAACTTAGCTTTACATTACGATGATAATAAAGTACGCTGTAATTCTTGTGGTAGTGACCACCTAATACCAATACCGAATAGAACATTCAATACAAACCTATCTAAGTTTGAGATTGTTCGATGTGGGAACTGTCAGAAAGTACTACGTACTAGAACAAGCACTCTTAGCAAAGAGAAGAAACAATCATTATTAATGAACGCATAAGGGAATAACATGATGAAGAATTTAGCATTAGCAATAGCACCAACATTTATCGTATGGCTTGTTACACTCCTCACCACAGGTACTAGCCTACCAACATTCACCTTGTACTTGTTGTATTGTGTGAGTTACTTAGTAGTTAAAGAAGTCGGATATGAGGTAGGGAAATAATGGAATTCGTAATTAGTGACATCGTAACATATAATAAATACTACGCTAAGAATGCACATAGATTCATTCAGATGAATAGCATAGAGGACTTAGAAGGCTTCCCTAAGATTACTGTGAGAGTACATGAGTTCGATGCTCTGAGTGAAGAACAGGAGTCCTTACAGAAGCAAGTAGAAGCCCTAGCTACCTTTGGTATTATCCGATTGGTGTACTTAGATGAAGAGAGTAATGAGAATAAATTCTGTAATGTATTGAAGCCTGTAACGGAGAGTCACAACCAGAAGGAGCTTAGATACACAGAAGACACTAGAGAATACACAGAAGAACAAGTACAAGCTTTTATGGAGAGTGAAGAAGGTGGTTGTTCAGGTGGGGCTTGTTCCATATAGGAGGTGAAAGGTGAGTGAAGACATGTATGAAATACAATGGTTAGGCTTTACGCCCTATTTAGTTTATAGGGAATCACAAGATAATGATTTTATTGTTATAGAATTAAATGAAAAACAACAACAAGAAGTTGATTATTTCTTGAACATGCAACATTTAGAGTCAACTCGTTTTGCCAAAGAAGTGCTAAATAAGATTAAAGGCGGTGCAGATAATGATTAGTATGTACAGAGAGTACCTACCAGATAGAACAAAGGGTTACATGGTTATGCCTGATGGTAAAGAACTACAAACCTTAGAACCCCCTTGGTTAGATAATGAAGTAGGAGAGAGTTGTATACCAGAGGGTATGTACAGAGTACGTAGAGACACTACAGGGAGGTTTCAGTACTACGAAGTTATGGATGTACCCAATAGAACAGAGATTGAGATGCACAGAGGTACAAAACCAAGTCATAGTCAAGGTTGTATATTGTTCTTGACTGATTCAGATTTAGGAGTACTATTAGGTTGGTTCGGAGATAACGATTGGGCATTAGAAATAAAGGAGCAATAAATGTCACACTATTCAGAAGAGTATTTAGCTAAATCAAGAGCATCCTGCTTAGAATACAGAACAGAAAATGGATTATACGATATGAAATTAGGTACTACGAGCGGTAGGAACACAGCACTGGATTCCCTAGATGACGCTGTAAGCTCACCAAATCACTATTTGAAGCTAGGGTATGAGTGCATAGAGATAATCGCTTCTAGCCTCTCTAAGGAAGCTTTTAAGGGGTATTGTATGGGGAACTTCTTGAAGTATAGATTCCGTATGGGGGATAAAGGGGATATGCTACAGGATTTTAATAAGAGTAAGGAGTACCTAATGTTATATGATAAGTACTCCCATCTCTGTAAAGATGTGCCCTTTTAAAGTTATAAACAATCAGCCCCTTAATTGGGGCTTTTTATTGTCTGAATTTTAGTGGCTACCTTTTAACTCCACTTAGTTTTGTTAGCCCAGTATGCCGCACTCATCTTACCTTTAGATATGTTCTTAGCGTGTCTAGCTTTAAAAGACTTATTCCTTGTTGTACCTTCAGCACTCCCTGTCTTGCCCTGTTGACCAAATCTGATAGTTTTTATAGTATCCCCATCTTTTGCAACTACAACATGACTCTTAGTTGGATGGCTAGGTGTCTTCTTTGGCTTATTAAAACCTGATACACCTGCTTTCTTTAGTCTGGAATCTTTTTCAGGCATCTACTTCCTAGCTCCCTTTCTTTTCATACCAGCATATGACCCATTGTCCGCTCTATTAGCCTTAGCACTACGTACTCTTGTATTACTCTTCTCTGTGCTCCCACCGTTACGTAGGGGCTTCTTATGGTCTATGTCAGTGCTACCCCCTTTCTTCACAGTTCCGTCCTTGAGAGCTTGTCTACGGACCTTATTACGAGCCGCCCTTTCCTTCTTGGATTTATCTGTGCTATTGTATGCTCGTTTCTGCACACTAGCAGGTTTAGCATTAGCTTTTTTGTCACCTAGTTTAGCCATTGGGATTCTCTCTTTATCTGGTATATTAGGGTAATATTACTACATCTTCCTTATTCGCAGGATAAGCATTGCTATTTAATTTATTTTAGTTGCATTGCTTTTTTAAAGTGTTAATAATATATTTGTTCCCTTTTGATTTATGTAACTTATAATAACTACTTATAACTCATTACTACTAACTAATTAATTAGTATCTTTCCTTTCAGTAGAAGCTACATTAAATCCTTCCATGACTTGACTCCTAAAGAAATCCATCTCATCAGTAGTAGCACCTAACTTTTCCATTGACTTAAAAGTATCATCTACGAATTTATTATACTTCCTTACAGCAGGAGAAATACCTGCTTTATTCTTCCAACTAATCTTCAATGTAACAGGGTCTAGCATATCTAAAAAGTTCTCTGCTTCCCTCATAGCAGGAAAGATATTACCTTTAGGGGGCAGTGGTCTATTAAAGAAGTCTTGATTCATTGGTAAAGGTTGAGTTAGAATTTGTGGTATTGCTCTACGCATAAACTGACCTGCATTATTCATAATACCTTCTAGTACCTCTGTCTCCTTACCTGAAGCAATAACATTCTCAGGTTTACCATTCCCTATAGCATCCACGTAAGTAACTAATCCCCCACCATTAAGAAGTCTTTCTTTTTTAGCATTACTGCCTTGTAAATCTTCTAGCATTGTTTCTGTGTAAGACTCCCTTGTAGAAAGAGGTAAGTTATCCGAAGCATTCTTAAATATATCTTTAACAAATCTAAAGGCATGAACTGCTAAGCCTCCCCCTGTCCCACCTCCAGAAGATTGTTGATTAGATGAACCACCCATTGTCTGTGAATTACCATTCGTACTATCCGTTAATGTAAATATTTTATCCCCAAGACCATTAATCAAAGCAGAGCCATAAGCCTCGTTTATCTTATCTGAAATTGCGCTATTTTGAGGTAGTACGTTGCTAAGAGTTATTAAAGTATATAAGTTTCTCTCGTTTTGGTTTTTAGAAGTACGTAATGCGTTTGTAACAGATTGTATATTGTACTTTGTTTGATTAGCAGACTGAGTAGAAATATCCTGTCTGCTTAGTATTCTATCAACCTCATCAAACACAGCCATCTGATTAGCTAGTTGTGTAGTCACATCAGAAGAACTTAAAACAATACCGTTACCATCTGACATACTTACAGCAGTATTAACAAAATCCCTACGGAATTGGTTATTTTTGTTACGAGCTTCTTGTACAGCTCCAGAGTCATTAAAGTCTAAACTGTCAGCTATACTCATTGCTTCTTTAGTGTATTGATTCCCCGCAAGGTCTCCGTACTCCATAAGAAATAATTTACCATCCAAGCTATTTTGTTTCTCTTCGTTACCAAGCCTTGTGCTTTCATAGGTGGCTCTGGACTTATCAGCTTCAAGTCTGGATTTATTAGCAGTTCCTTGTAACAATAAAGATGCAAGAGTTTGGCTATCTGCGTTAATATCCACCTTAACATCTAAGAAACCACTTAACTCCGCAACACTTGTTTCAAGAGTCTGCCTTTCAGTAACCTTAGCTCTTTCTGCCGCATCCCTTTCTGAGAACATTTTATTTGTGTTTGTTCCAGTAAGGGTGTTAGTCTCTTTTACTATCCCCATACCCATCTCAGGAGAAAATTGTTTTACGTAAGCATTTTCTTTTTGTATTATTTGCGTCCTTGTAAGGGAGGGGTTCATACCTAACTCTTGTCTTAACTGCCTGAACCCAAGAACACCTTGAGCAAATTGCTTTGACTCTGCGGCTTGTTTTTGAGCTATTCCATCTAGCCTTTCTTGAGCTTGATTCTTAGCGTAGAAATCCAAACCTGTACCAATAAGATTTACTACATCACCACCAATACTCTGAGAAGGAGGAGCAAAAGAAGGTTGCTGAGCCGCTGTCTGTTGTAACTGCTTTATATCTCTAGTAAACTCTGCCATATTATTTTTTATAAACCTCTTGAATTGTTTCTATCATTGGTTGGATAATTGCTATCTGTGTATCAATTGTTTGTCTCATTTTATCCGTACTAGCATCTTCCCTTAGAGATTTTAATTCATAAAGTACATCCGACAGTTTTTTCTGCTCCATATACGGTTTAATGTAATCTAAGTAACCCTTATCACCAAACTCAGAAACACTACGACTAAGCTCCTTCACAACTTCTTGCCTCTCTAAAGGGTCTACAGAGGCTTGAGCTAAAGATGAGTACTTAGCTCCTATGGCTAACATATCCTCAAAACTATCTGACTCCGCTAATTCTCTGTGCATTAGTCTTGAGTAAATCTGAGCAATACCCTTAACAGGACTATCCTTACCTTTACCGCCACCACTAAACTCAGACCATCTATCCTGTATAGCTGTAGGAGTAAAGTTAAATGCTTGCATTACGGCCTCATAAGGTGTTACCGTTAAGTTACCAGATAGTGTAGACTTATACACGTAGTTACCAAGATTATAAGCCATGTAAGACTTTTCAATATCACTCAAGCCTGTAACTGTACGACCTATTTCGGCTATAATATTATGAGCCTTATCATCAAAATCCAAACCATCAGAAGTAGCAATAGCGGCTACAGCTTTACCTGCATCTGTAACTACCCCTCCCATGTAACCAACAGCACCCGCTACGTTTATAGTTCCCTCTTGGAAGAAAGACTCTATGTGGTACTCATAAAATGTATCAATAAAAGAAGCAGGGTGTATCTTAGAGGAGTAATCTACATTCCCCTCCGCACCTAATGCATTAACTGTAGAGTTAATAATTTCGTTTATTATATTACCCTGTAGAGCTTCCCTAGCAATTGGATTGTCTATTTGGTTAATAGCATCCTCTGCTTTATTACCAAGTATATTCCCAAATACGCCTTGTGGACCAAACATAGCATACGTAGCTATAAGTGTACCCCCAGCTTGTAAGTAAGAACTTGCTAAAGGACTAACTCTATCTGGAACTTCTTTACCTAATGCTTTTAGGATAGGGTCTTTTGTTAACTTCATAGCTGGGTCAACAATAACATCTAAGTACATCTTATGAACATGTTGCATGAACTGAAACATCGGACTCAATACAGAAGACTTATCCTGATAGTTAAACTGGTTAACAGAGTTCTGTGTTTGAGTAATCTTCTGAGCATTAAAGTTCATGTCTGCTTTAGTTTTAGCGTTAAAAGGTCTTCCTGCATTTATAACTTGCTTCCTGTACTCAGAAAGGTAAGCTGTAACATTAACAAGTCTTAAAACACTTTCTTGGGCATCCTTAGAAGCTCGGAAAGGAGTCATAAGAGAGTTCTTTGTAAAGTTACCTATGTTACCTATTTGACTACGGGATGCGTCTACACCACTACTTGACACCATTCTCATGAAGTCATCAGACATTCCAATAGCATCAGATAAACCGTTGTTTTTTAAATCATCTATTAAATCCATAGCGGCTTCATCGGATATACCCATGCTTCTTGCAACAGCCCTTATACTATCTGGGTTTGTCTTTTTAAGAGCAGGGAGTACAGACAATAAACTAGGAATAGATTGAACACCTTCAACAGGATACTTCATTAACACATAAGCTAGCTGTGTAAAGTTTTGTGGTATCTGGAATAAAGGTCTACCTACTATAACAGCTTGAACAGTAAAGTTCTGAGCAAAACTAGATAATCTTTGGCTATCAGAAGACACACCAAACATTTTTAATATCTTGTTAATATTCCTATCTAATTTTGCAAAGTTCTCCCCTTGCTTTATTTTAGAAATACTCTCAATATAGTTGTGCCATTGCTTTGCTTTCTCAGCAAGTTCGTCAGGTATCTGTGAAGTATTAAACATATCTTCAAACCTACCACTGTATTTAGCCCCACCTTTTTCTTTAAAGTAGGGTGCAAACTGCTTCATAAACCTAGCTCGTAGGCTGTTTAATATATCTACATCAAGTTGTTTTTCAACACTACTCACAGTCCTAGAAAGGGATTCTAATACATTGGATATAGGAGCATCCATACCATCACTACCTTTTAGTATACCACCCCTCTGTTTAGTATGCGTTCCTGCATAACCAAATTGAACCCCACTCTCATCCCCGTATATACCTTCTAGCTCATCATTTTCTCTGGCTCTTGTAGCCGTAGCAACTTCCCCAGTTTCTTCCATAGTCTCACGTACAATTCTATCAGCGTCAGCTTTACTAGCTACTATATGCGTAGTTGAAGAGTAAGGTATCTCTACATCATCAACAACTTTTACATTAGATACTTTTACAGTCCATCCTGTTTCCCTGTAAAATCTATCTATATGCCCTGCTCTCTGATTCAATACTTTAGCAGGTAGCTCTTTAACATCTGAATTAATTGCAACAACGTGTTGCCTTAACATACCAGTTTCATCAGGTATTGGCTGTTGTAGTTTTATAATAACCTGAGACTCTTGTAAATCTTCTTTGGCTATAATTGTATTTGTTACTGGGTCAAATACAGGTTTACCATCACTACTCTTTACAACCGAGCCTCTATAATTATTATCACCAATTTTAACATCCTTTACACCCTGAGAAGTAAGGTATTTTCTATACTTTTCATTCCTTATCTGATATATATCATCCATTAATTTTTGTGTACGTTGGTATCTTTTCCATGTATTTTGAGAGGCATCCACAGTCATATCTACAATTTCAGCATACTCATCCACGCTTCTAATCCAATCAATACCGTCTTGGTCTGTGTGTTCTAAAGCTTTAAGTAAAGCATTGGTGTCCTTAGCACTCATAGGTCGCAAACCCCAACTTGCTAACACAGAAGAATCCTTAGAGAAAATAGACTCTAATTCATTCTGCATCTTTTGAGCTACGGACCTATTGTAATTTTTTAAAGCAAATACACCTTTTAAAACATCTTCTCCAAGTCTACGCAGGGGGTCAAATACATAACCACTACTATTGACTAACTCACCGTTACCGACATACAAATCTTTAGTGTCAAGCCTAGGGTCAAACACATGCTTTTGTTCAGCCTCCACGTACCACTTGCCATTTCTTTCTACAACTCTTTTTACATCAATACCTACTAAACCGTTCTCCATAGCTCTTTGGGCTTCGGATGCATTATCAAAACCTTCATCCCCATTACCAAATAAGAATTTAAAATCTCCCCAAGAAGCATCATCGTTATTAGGTATAATAGATACACCACTCTCTTGTAGCTTTAATGTTCCACCAGTTTGCTTGCTTAGTGCGACACCCCTAGCTTCTCCTGCAATTAAATCTTTTTGGTCAGCTAAGATTAACTCATTTACTCGACTAGAAATGTTTGGATAACCCAAATCAGTAGTAGGGGAAGGCGTAGGTGTCACCCTTGCCGCCATTGCGGATGCAGTCATACCCACTTCAGAAGCAACTTCTTCTAAAGTTTTAGAATCTAAATCATCAAAAAACTTTAATGTTCTTTCTTTAACAAGTTGGTCATAAGCATTTGTACCATCTCTTGTATTATAAACCATCTCTACTTTATGTTGCCCTGTTGCTTGAAACAAATCATCAGGTGCGAGTCTCCCATCCCTCTCAAAAGTATTAAGCCTAGAGAGTTTAGATTCTGCTGTAGCCGCCTTATCAAAGTCATCAATCATAACTTGGACTGTTTCTTCTCTTCTTGCAATCGCATTTAACTGTTCTTGTCTTTCAGTATTTACTTTTTTAACAGCATCCTTAAATTTAATTTTTTCTTTATTAGCTAGTTCTCTTGCCGCTTTATTAGTAACTTCTAAATTCAAAGTTTGTTTAAGCGCACCAAGTTCTTTCTTTTCTTTTTCTAATGTTTTACGTACAAGTGTAGGTTGTTTTTTACTTGCAGTTACTTTTAATTCTTCACGTACACTCTTTAACACAGGAACAATCTGAGCACCAGTAGGGTTGTTTACAGTAATAGTATTACTAGCATCTGTAAAAGGTGTGAAAGGTATTCTTTCTGAAGGGAGTAAAGAAGTAGAAGTTCTATTAGAAGGGAACACCCGAGAAGCTAGAAACTTAAACACACCCCCCGTACCTTTAATTAAAGACTTAGCTTCAAAAGCAAACACTGTTGCATTTAATGCGGATTCAAATTTATCTTGAAACTCAGCAGAAGTCCCACCCGCTTCAATTAAACCTAAAGCACCTTCACGTATAGCTTCCTCCATACCTTGGAGTTGGTCTGATATTAATAAGGAGTTGTTGTTATTAATTAAAAATGTTTCTGTTTCAATCCAAGTCTCCATTAAAGTTTCAAATGCTACTCTTTGGTTTTCTTTAGGTGCTGTACGGAGTTTTACTAGCTCACCTTCAAGACCTGCATTAAACTTCCCTAGCTCTTCTGAAATAAGTCCTGTAGGGGAAAGTAGTTCTACAAAATCCCAACCAATATCTGACCAGCTTGCATTCTCCCACAATTTTTCTTGTGCTTTAGAAAGTTCTTCTGCCATTATAGCATCGTCTGTAATATCTTGAACAATAGAAGGAACACGATTAGAAGGAGGGCGCATTGACTCAACTACAAAGTTTCTTCTGAAGTCTAACATTGAAACAGGTTGTCTTATTGTATCTTTACTAGCAGTAAGTATCTCTGCAACTTCTTCAGGAGTACCTGCTAAATCAATTTCTTTTTCTATCCTAGATACAGTTGCTCCCATTTGACTTTTAGCCAAAGCTTCTTTAGCAAAAGTAATACCTGTTGTCACACCCTCCCTATATTCATCTCTAAGAGAGTCTACAGCTTGCCCTAAGAAGCCAGCCGTGAGAACAGCCATCTCTGTAGCACCTTCTACATTAAACTCAACAGGGGGCTTGTACGTTGCTCCAAATGCCATATCTAAGTCTAATTCTTCACTCATATTAAACATTTCTAAAGGTGCTTGTTTAGGTTTTGCTCTATTACCTTCTAGTGCTTGCATTAACTCTGGGGTTCTTTGAGGAGAAGTTATTTCTGAACCTTTTGTTGCACCACCTTCATCTTCTTCTAGTTCTAACTCTTCAAAGGCTTGTAGTAATTTTTGAATAGCAGGATTCACACGTCCTTCTTTATCAGGAGGCATTACAAATTCTTTATCAGAAGGTCTTGCACCTTCGGGGTCATCAAAGTTCACACTGTTAGCATCCGCTAAAACAGCAGTACCTTTATTTTTAATATCATCATAACTCATACCTTTACTCTTTAGGTTTTGAGCTATACCTTTAAAATCAGGAGTTACTCCTACAGGTTCTAATTTACCACTCTCCCTATTAGGAATCATATCAGCCATTAAGGTCTGCCCCCAAAGTTAACATTGGTATTAGTTGGAGAGGAAATAGCAGGAGTGCCACCGCCAGCAGGACTAACGGGAGTAGGAGTAGCCAAACTAGCCCCCTGCATAGAAAGATTAGCAAGGGCGTTATAGTTACTAGCTTGTCCTGCGTATCTTTGACTTCTTTGCATTAGATTACCAATCTGTGAGTTCATACTATCCATTTGATTAAGGAATTGTTGATTGCCAGAAGTAAGACTGCCTACAGCACCATAGCCGCCCTGAGCGCCACTACTATTCTGAGTCCCTTGAGTACTAGCCCCTTGGATAATCTGAGCCTGAGCAATACGAGCCTGTCGTACTTGCGCCATACTATCCCTTGCACTAGCTAATCGGGATTGTCTTTCTTTAGCCTTCCCTGCTTTCTTTTGTGCACTTCTTGATTTTTCACTAGAAACAACACTAGCTGTAGTTGCCGCCCCTGCTATTACAACTGCGGCTGTTATAGGGTCAAGCATAGTATATCTCCTTCAAATGTACCATCAGCAGAATACATTTCATCAATTATATCCATACCAAATAAACTACAAAACTTTGTTAACTTATCATTCTTACTAAAAGCATATAACTCATTTCTTGGAGCTGACTCTATTAGTAAAGAAAATACTTTTAACATATCTTTGTACACTGAAACTTTCCAGTTATTAACCAAACAATGTAATGTCCAGCCTACTGTATTGTTTTCAATGTAAACAGAAAAATTAGAATCCTCATACACGCAAGGGTGTTGTATAGAATCCGCTTCTGTTATTTCTACAATCACATCTTTCCCCTCATTGTAAAGTTCACACTATAACCTAATAATTGTAAATCTTTACCTGCTTCTGTTTGGAATACGAATTGAACAGCATCCCCATTACCTCTAATAGTAAACTTATTAGACAGGATACTCTCACCTGTATTAAAAGTATAAGGGTAGGCATCTGGTATAAAGCCTCTTTGCATGGGCTTGTACAATTGCATTATTTTACCCTTACCATCATTAGGTAGGATACCTGTGAACTTACCAAACGCATCCGTATTATCAAAATCCCATCTAGCTTGGAACAAACAACCACTTGGGAAATCATAAGTGTAGCTATTGTTATTGTAACCAGTTATCTCTGTTTCTGTCTTACGGAAAAATACTCTTGCTTGGCTAATACCTTTCTTGTTAGAGAACTTACCCAGTGTCTCAAAACCTGTAACTAGATAAGCATCTTGCGGTGTTCCAAAGTCTTGAAAGCTTCTGTTAGTTGTATTAGAGAAGTTATAAGATAAAGATGTGTTACCTTCATTCTGTACAGCGGATGGGTAGTATATAGCATTCTCAATACTAAAAGGACTCTTGAGATACGTAGTTGTACTAGCTAAGTTCTGTGGATAGAATGCACCTAATCTTGTATCAAGTATTAATCCTTTACCTGCTGTTTGTGGTAGCCACCATACGCATTGTTTACGACCTTCATCATACAAACCTTCAGCTTTATTCCCTGCAAGGTTAGCAAGGAAGTAACTTCTAATTGTATCTTCTGATATATCTTCAACTTGTAAGTTATTGAACTCATTAGCTGTTAGCATCATAATACCGTTATTAGAGAAGTAGTATATTGCGTTCTGTCCTTCTACAATACTCTTAGTACTTTCTATACCTCTGTCTGTAATCTTCTGTACGTTAAAAGCTGTAGCAGTAAAACCACCATCCGGATTAGATATGTACCACACACCGTTACCTGCAAAAATCAATACACCACTACGAAATGGTTTCATGGCTTTAATACTTCTACTATCTTCTAACTCTAATACACCCCCATCCGTAGCTAATAAATCAGGAAGCTCACTACTTGTGGGGTCATTACTTTGGTAACATCTACCTGCATCATTTGGGCTAACAAGGACTTGGGAGTAATACACAATACTATCTACTGCGTAGAAAAACCTACCAAATGCACTAGCACAAGCTACAGGATTCTTATAATTTCTTTTGGGTGTATTAACAGCCATTACGGTATCTGACCTCCAATTGGTACATTCTCATCTTCTTCATAAGGGGGTGCTCCACCGCCACCAGAAGGCCCATTGCCACCACCGTCATCAGGAGCATCAGGGTTATACGTTGGGACACCTGTTAAATTAATAGTCCCTAAGCTCGTTACAGTGCTACTGGGAGCACCTGACTCCTGAGGTGTAGATAGTCTTGTTGTTCTGTCTATGTTTAATATGTTATAAACAAAGTGACCTCTTGCTGATAACCCACTTCCAAACTCCGCATCCTTAACGTAGTCAGCATCAAACACAATGTTACCACTACCGTCATCTATAATACCTATAGAGGCTACATCTGCATTACTGGGGTATTCTGATGTTCTATCAAAGTAAGCTACGGATACGTTCTTACGTGCACTTGAATCATTAAAATCATCTTTATCTTGATACCATGTGCTGTTGTATAAGTTGTATTTATGATTATCTGAGAGTGTAGCAATTCTTTCTGAGACACCTAGACCATCATCCACTAACTCAAAATCTCTTATGTGTAAACCAATAGTACCTATTTCAATTTCTTCTGATACGCTATTGTATTCACACAATACAGGGTTAGTTCCAGTGCTTGTAGTAATGGTTAATAGGTTAGTTGTCTGTGCAACTTGGGTTGATACTTCTGTTGTTGCAATAACTATTTGTGCAATAAATGTAAAGTCATCATCTACCGCATGAAATCTTAATATAGTCTGAGGTGTTAAATCCGTAAGAATAACACCTACAAGGCTTGGCCCCCTCCAATAGAATACATTTTCAAGTTTGACTTCAACACCTGCTATTACGAAGTCTTCTACAAGCTTATCAAACCCTAGTCTTCTTTTACGTATCAATCCGTTTCTATCAATGGTAAAGTTTAATTCATTGCTTGTAGCACCTTCAGGAAAAGCTAAAGAAGAGGCTTCCGTAACCAAGCCCTTAGCCATGCTCATATAATCTTTTTGTCCTGAAGCTCTTGGCATTACTTGTTTCCTTCTGAATTATATTTTATCATGATTGTTTATACTTCAGTAATCTGAGAGAACCAACCATCTACTGTAATAGTAGAAGCATCTAATGAGGTAAGTCTCATACGTGCTGTTCCTGTTCTTGTGTTTTCATCACCAATATATAAACGGAACAAAGCTGTTATAGGAGTACCTGACCCCGCTGTTTTGTAGTAAGCGTGATTAACATTTAATGTATAAGCTGTAGCAGTACCTTCCGCAACATCCATAACAACATTAATTTCTTGAGCCGCACCATTAGTTATTGTTAAGTCAACTCTAAATTCTACTACATCACCAATTTTTAAACTGCTGTAATCAAATCTGTTTGTTGCAGGATTCCATAATGCCGCTTTAGAATCTGGGTTGTAAAATGTAGTCCCTGTACCTGCCGCATCATTTGTTAAGAAAGTAGTTGTACTACCCGCGCCATGAGAAATAGGAGCTGAAACTGTTGTTACATCATTGGCATAGAACCAATAAGTCTTAGTAAACCCATCTACTAATGCCGCATTGTTTGTTATTGCCGTAGCGTTAGTTGCTATAGCTGTAGTATTCGTAGCTATGTTTGCAGTATTAGTTGATATATTACTAACATTTGTTGCTATAGCGGAGTTTAAAGAGGAAGGGTCAAAGTTATTAACTTGTATTCTAGCTCTAACAGCTATGTTCCCATTAGCCAGAGCAAAGTCTATAACACCATCCACAGAAGCCGAAGCTCTTATATCATAAACAAGACCTTCAACTAAAGCTCCTGCTACTGTCTCTCTTTTACAAAGGGCTGTATTACCAATAACAAGAGCAGAGGATTGCATAGCCGCAATATCATTAAATACTCTTACTTCGCTATCGTAAGTTATGTTATTAATTGTAGTGTTACCACCAACTAAATTAGCAAGGTCAATAAGTCTAGCTGGCTCACTACCTGATAGTGGCAATGGTAAATTAGTTATCCGTTTGCTGTTTGCATCCAAATCCCTTTTTAATTCATTACTCTGAGTTACAGAAGGACTCCTATCAAATTTATCTGATAATGAGATTTGTATCTTTTCTAATTCATTATTAACAGGAGCTAGTACACCAGTTAGGCTATTCCTTATATAATCAGTCACTATAACCACCTTGTAAGAATTTCTTAATAGCACTAGGAGCTTTATACTTAGCAGGGACTTCTATGTTGTTCTTCTCAGCATAACCAAGTAAATCAGCTTTCTTTTCTAAACCTTCTAAATCCGTAACATCCAAATTAACTTCTTGTTTAAATGATACGTTGTATCTACGCATTGCATCTAAGGCTTGAGTTGGATTAATAAAGCTACCTTGTAAAGCACTAGCTGTAAGACCATCTCTATGCCAGTAGTACAAACCATTAAAACCTAGTTCATACTCAGTGCCATTAACTGCTACTTCTACTCTACTCATAACCATGCCCTCTAGGTACGTAACTGCCAATAATACCACTTCGACCGTAACGTTTCTTGCCTCGACTAGAACCCAATGTTCTATTATCTTGCTGTAACTTAATCTTAGCACTTCTAGCCCTAGATGCAATCATACCTATTGGTTGTTGGTAAATTAGCGTTAGAGCTTCATTCAGGAACATATCGAGGTATGCTTCGGATAAATGACTAGGTACTGGGATTATAAAATCATCTTCTTGAAAAAAGATTTCTTCACCTGATACAACAATTTTAGACTTACTGCTTTGTAGTGTTGTGTCATACTCACTATGATATGAATCAAACACAACGTACTTATTATCAAAAGATGTGCAATAAGAAGGAAACTGATTCGTAGCCACAACCATTTTATTATCATCAAAACCTTCTACTAATAGTGTGTAAGAACCTATGGACCTGTTCGTTGCATTAATAAAATCTAACGGTGGGAGATAAGAAACCTCTTTATATGTAAGACCCTCTGTTTTAGAAACATTGTAATAGATTTTACTTTCTTGTACTTTTTGTATGTTCTGTGGTAACAGCATGTAGTTAGGACGTGTAGCATCAGATAAAGAATCCAGTGTCATTTCTTTCATTGTAAAAAGAAGATTAGGGAACTCTTGTACCATCTTGTAGTATACACGCTCCGCTAGTTTAGCAACTTGTTGACTTTCATCTGTATCGTAAATACTGTCTACGTAGAAGCCGCTTGTTGTATCAAGGTACTCCTGTACTACTTGTAATAGCGTTCTTTTCATTTTAATACCTTGTGTTGAGAACTTGCATTATAAGAGGCACTAAGAATCTAGTACCTCTGAAATAAAAGCTAATTAAACTTTTTTGTACGTTACAATAACTTTGATAACACCAACAGTACGTGAACCAGCGTAAGCTACTTGAGCATCAGCCGCTAACACAGTACCAACTAAAGCACCAGCACCAGCTACATAACCAGTAGTTGCTGTAGAAGCCGTTACAAAGCCATCAGCATCAGCCGCAGTACCTAGAGTAAAGTTAGTACCACCAGAGATGGTTTCCTTAACAAAAAGCTTAACGGATTCAATCAAACTACCCGCAGGGATAACTTGAATGTCGGTAGCAGTACCAACAACTGGACCATCGGTTACAGAAAAGATGTATTCTAATTCAACAGAATCACCAGCGTAGTTACTAACGACCTGACCTTTTTTAGAGGCAGTATATTCGTTTACATCATATAAGTTTAAAGGTTGTGCAGACATATTTAATTCCTTATGCTGGTACAGCAATTACGACTAGAGACTCAGCCCGCTTTAGGCCAAATCCATAACGACAAGTAGTAGACCACTCATCACGCTTGTAGTGTGTATTACGGAAGAACTCAGACTCAGGCAACTGACGTAAAACACCCATGAATGGCATAGATGAAGCATCAGCCATAGACATAGCAACACATGCTTTACCTGTGATTGAAGCACTACCAGTACCATCGTATTTAGCTAGAGTTTCTGCTGTTACTGAAGGTAAGTTATGGCTAACCATAATGTTAATACCAAAGATATTACGTACAATCTGTAGTCTATCACCAAAGCCAGTTTGAACTAAACCATCTACGTTGAAGTTGAAGTTAGAACCGTTAGAGACTTCTGTAATGTTAAGAAGCTTGTTAAGTTCAAATTCTTGTGCAGGAGTAATGATAAGCATTCTGTTCTCAGTAGGAACATATGCCAAATCAAAAGCTAACTTAATTGCACCAAAATCTTCAATAGTTAATACACCACTAGTACCACCACCTAAGAAACGGTGAGCCGCACCAGCAATTGTGTTAGCGTTACCTAGAGTTTGTTGGTTAGCAACAGAAAGAACAGCTTTCTCCATGTCGCGTTCCATAGCAATAGATGACTTACGCACGTTCTCAGACCAGAAAGCTTCTGCTTGATGACCATCTTGCTTTAGTTTATCAGTGATGTACCAACCGTCTTGCTTATAGTCAGTTACCGTTAAGTCTACGCGTGAAGTCTGCATGTTATCAAAGTTGATTGCAGTGTCTTCATCGTAATCAGAAACGGCTCTGTCACCAGTCTTAGTAATTCTTAATGTGTCACCATCTGGAAACTCAGATGATTTGTCATCAAATAAAGGACGACCTACTAGCCAATCATCAAGTGATTTTTCTAGTGTTGCGTCGTATAGTTCCTGTCGTACAATGTTTGCTTCGTTTGAGCTGTTATAAGCCATGAGTTAATCCCTCAATTAAAATTTAATGTTTAAGCCTTTTGCTTTTGCAATTGCTTCCAAGTTACCCAAGTGACTAGTGAGTTTATCTTTACTGCTAAAACCTTTATTAAAGTTAATTGCAGGTTTGTCACTCTTTGGGAAAGATGTAATACCATTGCGAGGCATTAGCGTTTGTGATGTTTGCTTGTCTAAGTTAAACAACTTTTTGAATCGTTTAGGATTAGATTGCGCTTCCTTAATAATGTCTTCATCAGACATACCTAATTCTTGAGCTGTTTCTCGTAGCTTCGCCTCATAAGCGTCACCATAGATAGACTGAGCCGCAGTAATACTTTCTGTAGTATTCTTGGTAAACACTTCTTCTTGTTGTGAAGAGGATAGTCTACCCATAATCTTTTCAGTTAACTGCTTTTCTAATTGTTCCATATCAAACTGAGGGGTTGACTCAGTAGCTTGTTGTGTCTGTTCTTCGTTCACAGGAGATTCCTCTTTAGTGTTTAAATGTTTTAAAGCATCATCTAGCTTCGTGCTTTGGTTAAGCTGAGCTTCAAGTTCCTGAATCCTAGACTCCAACGTTTTTGATTCCGTCACCTTATCTTTAATAAAGTTCTGGGCTGATTGCCAAGACTGTTGAGCTTCTTCAGGGTTTCTAAATAAGCGTTCTTTTCCTTGACTATCAGTACCACCAAATAGTGGTTTACTCTCTTCCTGAGATTGTGGCTGGTTAGCCTCCTGAGTTTCTTTTACTTCTGGGTTAGAAGTTGTATCCATTGTATTTCTCTCTATTTCTTTTTAGGTTTCTGCATTGTAGATTTAGAAGTCATAGGCTTTTGTAAAGCTTTACCAGAAGTCTTCTTCATAGGCTTTTGCATAGTTTTTGTCATAGATTTGCCCATAGGCTTTTGCATGTTTTTCATATTATTTCTTCTTAGCTGTTTTAGCGGCTTGTTTAAATTGTTTATCGGTAGGAGCGCCCTTAGCTCCCTTCTTTCTCATTGTTTCTTTACTACCACCTGCAATACGCTTTTTCTTAGCATTTATATTAGCGTACAATCCCTTAGTCATATTACACCACCTTATAGTCTAGTTTTTTAATAAGACTTCTGAGAAGTCCACGCTTCGCTTTATTACGAATTGATACATAAGAGAATTGGAACCTAGATAAGAAATCATTAGTATCCTCATCCTCTTGAACTAACTTGGTGTACTCATCTTCTAAATGTTGGGTAAACATTTCTGTATATTCAGATAAGTACCAACGCTTGTATTTCTCTATGGCTTCTTGTTTCTCATCTTGTGATAACGAACTAAGGTGCGCTGATATAAAAGAAGGTATTTTAAAGCTCATCTTCGTCTTCCTCTTCCATCATTCCCATTTCTAGGGATGTTGGTTCACTGTTCTGTTGTACCATTTCTTGTTGTGCAAGCATCTGTCTCTCTTGCATTTCCATCTGCTCATCAATACTAGCAAACTTGTTAACAAAACCAAACTTATCAAATCCGTATAACTCTTCTACTGTCTTAGCTAGGTTGTACGTATTAAGGTGTGGTGCAACTATCTGTCCAAGTTGTGAGTTAGCTAATTGTTGCAAGCCAGCTATCTGTTGCAACTGTCTACTAAATCGTCTACTCCCATGTGGGATTAACTTACCATTTGCACTCAAGTCTTCTTCTGTAATCTGAGTGGTAAGCATAATACCGTCTTCATCTTCTTCTAGGACTTTAATAATGCTTGAGAAGTTGTTCTTAGCAAGTCGTATCTCAGCTTGTACAAGAGGTTCTAAGGCATCCTGTTCTATCTGTGCCGCCTTGTTAATAAACCCTCTAAATGCGCCATCGTTAAGACTCTGTACTTCTGTAGCTGTCTTCTCTCCTGCTGTTCTAAATCCTGATAACTGCTGTGGTAATCTAGCACTTGTACGAGCTAAGTCCCTGTGCATCATAATCTGATTATCAAATGTAAGCACAGTAGAGTCAGGACGTATATCTGATACACTACCACCTTCAGGCATGATGTACTTAGTATGACCTGTTACTTCGTCATATATCTCTTCTACATCCCCTACGTAAGCTCTATCAGGGTATGTGAACTTATCAATGGCATCGTTCTTACTATTCTCTCTGTGGTTAATCATGTAGTTAATACCAACTACTTTATCTAACGGACCTTGACTCCATAGGTTATCAGGTCTTGGTGTCCAACCACCTTTAAAGATAGAAGGGAACAAGTCTTCTCTATCAATAATTACTGTGTCTCTATCTGCTACAATAATTGCTCTTTTCTTTATAAAGCTATTATCTGAATCATCAAATATATCACCGTAGAACCACAACAACTCAATATAACCAGAAAGATAGTACTCTTGAATACTACCAAATCCTTGAGGAACGTATTGTTTGTCTTTATTACGTTCGCTATTGTCGTTAGAACTTCCTGTACGCCTTCCTAAGAGGTTATCTACCGTCTCCCTATCCACTTGTAAGTCTTTATCACTTGCGTTCGTTACAAGGTCATAGAAGTCCCCTACAGAAACAAGCTCTCTAATAATCTTAGGAGTCTTAGCAAAAGAACTCACTACAGGGTTAAATACTATGTCAAAAGGGGATATACGCTTTACAGCAGGACCAGCGTAACCACTAACCATACCCTCTTCACTTTCCATGCTTTCATCTTTGTAGTAAGCTTGCATGAAGCAGTTACCATACCGAACAACATCATCAATGCATTTACGCATCTGAATAGGGAATCCGTTCATGCTATGGCATTGCTTAATATAACTTAGTACTTTCTGTCTAATCTGTTTAGTAATTGCATTAATATCAAAACCTTTAAAACTTAACCAATCATCATGTGGGAACATTGTGCTATACATAATAGCATTCAAGTCCTCATGTAATTCAGATAGGATAGGGATATGGGTCTTGTGGTCAAAGTTGTTACCACCTTCTAACATCGAAGTATCCGTAGCTAATAGGTAAGCATCTATCTCTGCCCATAAGTCACAAGCTTGTGTTCTTGCATTGTTCCACTTTGTCCAGTGAGCAACTATGCCACTTGCAAGAGCGTCTTTGTTCTTGTAATTCAGAGTAATCAAGCTCTCTTTCTCCTGTTGAGGAATCTGCTACCTGCTTGGACAACATTCCTATTTGTTTTATTCGTTGCAAACTTTGCTTTATTTGGTCGTTTACTATTACTAATAGCTATCCACACTGCATCTTTTAAATCGTCATGTGGGGGTCGTGTTAGTCTTAACTCTTCTTCTAACAACTTAGTATAACCACCTTTCGTATGATATACGGATTTGTTTCTATACAAAGGCTCAAACAACTGCGAGTTACGTTCTTCTTTGTTACCGCTTGCTGAACTCTTATGCTGATGCTTAATAACAAGTGTATGACCTGCTCTGCGTATCTCATCCTGTATAAAGTTAGCTACTACGATACCACCTGCGTTAGTCTCTACTGTTGCCTCTCTGAAGTCCCAGTACTCATGTAGCTCAATTAACTTCTGGTAATATACTTCAGCTTTAGCTGTTTGGAATCTTTGTAACTCAAGGATATATAAGTATCCCTCATTATCCCAAGCTGTAACGGCAATTGACGAGTAATCTCTTTTAGTCTTTCTACTTCCACTGCCTTCACTAAAAGCCAAATCCATACCGCAAGAAAGTTTAAGTTCTTTGTTACCATAGTGCCATCTACCTTGTCTGTTCTCTAGCATGTTAGGTTGTAAGTACATAAAGCAATCAGGAGTAATCTTAGCTTCACTAGCCGCATTGGGGTCGTTGTAGTACTGACAATAGTACAACTCTAAGTTAAATGCTTCACTGCGCTTCTTACTTAACTCTGTTCTATTAAATCCGTACCAATTACCATCTGGCATTTTCTGTCGAGGCCATATGTAACTACCACTACCATCTTTATTCTTGCTATCTTCTATTGTTCTTTCAAACCAAGTCCATAGGGGTCTTGTCTCTACTACATTCCCTATATCATCGAATGTTTCAAATTCTTTTAACTTGAGGTCTGAATATAAATCATTATCACCGTATCTTGTACCTACCATCCACTTAATACTACCTGTTGTAGCAATTGATGCGTAGGACTGATAAACCTCTTTAATCTCTTCTCTTTCTGCCGCTGACCTGTAGTTCTCGTTAGTAACTAAGTCATCAAAGACAATCATCTTATAGTGAGCACCTGTGTTAGTACTCTTTGCGCTTGTAGCCGCTACTGTGGGGTCTTTCTCCCCTTTAGGTCTATCTGGGTGGTCTACGGATATTTCACTCTTAGTCCATCCACCTAACGGCTTGTGTTCGTATTCTTTTGTACGAGGGTTAATCTCGTAGTTAAGCATGTCAGGCCAAAGCTCTCTGTGAGCATCACTCTTAAATATATTCTTTATTACTATTAGCTGTCTTTCAGCAAGTGTTGGGTTAGAGGATACATACGTAAGCGTAAACCAAGGAAACTTTGTAATAACCCAAGAACTAGCTACTGCTATACAAAAGGACTTCTGATGGTCTCTTGGTATTAGAGCTGATGCATTATCCCCTTCACCTTCTTGTATACCCTTCTCTAAGGACTTCTGGAAGTAAAAGAACATCTCCTCATGCACTTCACCAAAGTACCTGTCAGGGAACATCATTTGTGCATAGTAGTATAAGCTGTTTTCACAACTCTCTCTTATTCCATCTACAGTCATTTACTTTCTAATTTCTTTGCTAATGTCAAGACTGTTCCTTGAGTTTTCGTTGGAATCTTCTTCTCAGGTCTACCCGCTTTGACAGTGGTAGTTTTAGTTTTCTTATCATATAATTTCCATGCGCTGTTAACATCGCCTTCCGCTATAGCATCAAGCAGTACCTTTTTAGCAAGGCTTTCTTCTGCAAGGTCTTTTTCTGCTCTCCAATCATTAAGCCCACTTAACTGTGTATTCATTATAGCACCAGTCATAAACCACTCAAGATTACAAAGTTTCTTCCAATGCTCCCAGCTACCTAACGTATTAATAGCACAATCGTATTCGCTATTACTATTACGGAAGATGTATGGCAGTGATTGGTATTCTTTACCACTACGTGCTACGTATACAGCAGATAAACCGCTATCCCTCATTGTGTACACAGCATCGGGGTTATTCCATTCGTAGAATAGTGCTTGTGTAAAAGCTACCCCTGTACTTGATTTATATTCTGACATTAAGGTGTTATATCTCCGAATGTTCTCCAAGTGCCTGCTGATATTTGAGTCCACCCAATATGTGTACTCAAAGCGGTGTTGTCGTATGAGTAAGCAATAGACCTAATTGGATACGTCAAAACAGTTGGGATTGCGTTTGTTATAAGTACGCAATGGGATGGCTGACCGTGGCAATTTAGCTCGCTAATTCTCCCAAATTCCAACGGATTACTTCCTATATCCCATGAATTACCGTAAATTTTCATGCCTGTTAAGCTTGTTCCGTATTTTCTAAGCGATACATTTTTTGTATTAACAGCGGTATTACCTGTAATTATTGAAGGTGAATTTACAAATTCTAAAACCCGATAAGCACCATCAAAATAATTGTTAGATATTTCCGTAACAACATCTGTTAAACCAATTGCAAAAACCGAACTTGTATTGTGAAAATAAAACTTACTGTTCTTAATACTGTTACCCGCACCGAGAATGCTGTTCGTAATTTGTAATAAGCCAGTTGCTTTTACGTCTGTAATGGTAGTGTTCGTAGCTAAAGCAGAAGAACCGTAAGCAACCAAAGACGCAAAATTCTTTACTACTAAATTGCTGATTAAAGCCTCATCCAAAGAAAATAAATTAATTGCTACGTTTTGTTGAGGATTTTCAGACTCAAGCACCGCATTGTTTAGAGCAATTTCACTGCCTTGTAATGCAATTGCAATTTTACTTGTGCCAACGGTTCTTATATTAAGATTGGATGTAACAATGTTTGATACACGACCAGACTCATTATAGATATAGTAATCAATAACACCACTATTTCTGATACTTATATTTGTAAGTGTTATATCTTTTGTATCAAAAGAATCATCAGCTTGGCTGTATATCCTAATCCCGTATTCGGTACTCTCATCTATAACAACATTAGCAACAGTTATTTTTGAAGACTGCCAAATCAATAAACCTCTACCACCCGTTGAGGAAATAGCACCTGATAGAATACCGTTTTGATTGGCGTATAAATCTGATGCTGTACACATAAAGCAATTGTTTCTAAAAGTGAAGGCAGACCCATAGCAATTCTGAGAGTGTATTCTTGTTATAGAGCTATAAGAGCAACCGTCATAGGTTATAGGTTGATTTTTACACTTATCCAAATACAAGTCATAGCAATGGAAACGCTTACAACCAAATGCCTGTATAAACCTTTGTAAACCCCCTGATGGAGCTTCTTGTGTTGTTGTCATGGTAAACCCACGCAATACAACATCATCCACAGACGTTCCGATAATTGCTTGTGTTAACAAACCACTAGCCATTGTGAAAACTGTCGAATTAAGCCCGTCAATTTCTAAGTTGCTCCGAGCGTTAACTGTTGCGCTCCATAAGTACGCCCCTGAACTTGTTATCTTTACTATTGTAGTATTTAATAACATTGCGGTGTAGATTGCCGAAACATCTGTGTTAAGCACTGCCCCGTATTGTTTTATATTAACTATGCCGCTATGTATCAACTCAGCCTGATTCAAAGCCAAATCTAAATAACTGCCACCGTCATCTGTGCCAGTACCACTAGTTACAATAATATACTCAGCACCACCACCATCGTTTGCTGTGTAATAACCTTTAGTCTTTACTAATTGACCTGTACCCAATCGGGCTAATTTTAAATCTGCTACACTTTCAAAAATCTTCATTTTGTTTCCTTATGCTACCGAGGGCATACTAGGTTGATTATTAAAATTGCGTGTTGTTTTCTACAATTTTCTGTCCAGAAGTTGCAGGGAAAGCCGAGCTACCTGAGTTCCCAATTGCAACAAAACTGTTGGTTATTATTATGTCAAAATTGTTTCCGGCTGTGTGCTCTAATGAATTACCAGTGATGCAAGCTCCCTCTGCTCTCCACGCAACGATACAACTTCCCTCGCTTTTTATTGTGTTACCAGTAATTTTTAAACGCTCTAAATTCACACTATTACTTGCAAACTGTATACCTACGCCAACCGTAGTAGAGCAATCAAATTCATTATCACTTATAACTAAACCTTTAAGTAAAAGGTTGGCTTCGCCATTAACAAACTTACTCAGCACAGTAGGTCTATTACCTGATATTGTTACTCTTGCATTAGCACTATTTTGTAGACGGGCAAAATTTAACATGCCACTGCCTTTATTGTTTGCAATAGTAATAACAGGGTTTAAAATGCTGGTATCGGATATAGTAGTTAAAAAAGAACGTGCTGTATTTACCGTTCTGTTTATTGTATTGTTTTCAATATGTGCAGACCCATACACTTCAATGCTATCTGCACCTGTCGTGCCTTCGTACTCTATAAAATTATTTGAAAATAAATCATTTAAACCGTAAAGCTTAACAACCGCTACATTGCTACTGTTTCCACCAGTTAGATTAATAGCAGTGTTGTTTGTTATTTCATTGTTTTGCGGTATCTGCGTAGACCCACCATTTACTCTAGCTTGTGTTTTTGCAATGCCCGATGCTACATCAATCTCGTTATCATGAAATGTACAGTTTTTAGTAAAAGCACCAAAATCAGCACACAACGCACCAATGTTAGTAAATTTGTTTTTGTATATTTTTATACCTTGCCAACAGTTAAAAGCAAAAGCATGTCCTGCTACATTTTTAAATTCGTTACCAGTAACAATACCTTTTTTTACATTAAAGTTAGTCGCTGTAACTACTGCGTTTTTGTTGTCTTCACAAATTACAAGACCTTCAAATTTACTGCTCTCTAACTCTAAGTTACTAGCCGCCCCGTCAACTGTAAGCTCCGCTCTTATTAACGCAAACGTTCCGCTTGTTGTATTGAATGAGTCGTCTATTGTACCGTTAGAGTTTCCGACAATATCAACATTTTCAAATCTAAATAAATCACCAGAAACCCACGTAAATACTCTAAGTAAAGTAGCGGAAGAAAAGTTTATCTTCCCGTTCTTAATATAGACTCTTGATGTTACTGTAGTGGTTGCTGTTACTGTTACATTTATTTCTAAAGTATCTAAATCAATATAGCCACTTCTTGCAAGACTCGAATAAAAAGCGGGTGTATCGTTTGTGGTTGTACCGTCTGCACCTGCTTTTTTAATATTTATAAAATCATCGGTGATCAGTTTAGCGGTATTTCCGTTATTTAACGAATGGTCAATATAGCTATCTACAGCTTGTGTGGCTTGAACCTCAAACAACAACCCATCAACCAAATCACCACCAGCATAGTAACGCTTGCATAGTACTGTATCACCTACAATAAGGAAAGCTTGCTTCATCTCAGCAATGTTATCAAAGGTTTGTATATCACTTTTAAGGATTGGGTCTGGACCTGCACCTGAGTTCTGTACTGCTGTAACAATAGTTCCTACAGGGTAACTTTCTGCTAATGTAATCTGTGTGGTGCTAGTGACTATGAAATCTGTACCTACATTAAGTCTACCTTGGTCTGCGCCTTGTCCACTAATGTAATACGCTGTTTGTGTTGTTGTTAGTTCTGTAAGAGTTACAACAGTTTGTCCTGCTGTAAGAGTAACATCTTCTTCTCTTGTAATAAGGATTAAACTGTTACCCTCACCTGCAATAAAATCAGGGAGGTCTTGAACTCGTACAGGCTCATTAGGACTTAAAGGAGGAGGTAGGTTTAGAATACGCTTACTGTTCATATCAAAATCAGAAGACATAGCATTAGGAGTCTCACCATTACGGGCAAGGAACTCTACTTGGGATGTAGCTATCTTCTCTAACTCTGAGTTAATTTCTTGTACAGTATTTACCGTACCACTCTTAATATACCTTGTCACTATTCAGCATTCCTTCTTTCGGAGAGTTTGGTTACGATGGATTTGATTTCATCTAATGTCTTATCAAACCTTTCCATGTGAGCATCTAAGTGCACTTGCTTAACATAGTTATCCGCTACAAGTAGTTTAAATTCCACAAAGGCTTCTTTATCTTTTTCAATTCTTTTGTACAAACCTTCCACCTTAGATATAGAAGTTTTAATCCATAACCAGAAGGCGGCTTGTATAATGCAAGACATGAATCCTATTATCATCGCATCACTCACTTACTAACCCCTTGAATCTTCTCTACAGTACGTAGACTAGCAAGACCAAGCATAGCAAGTGTTAATTCCATCATAACCTCTAAAGGGAGGACAGGAGCACCTAACGCAGGGAATAACCAAAGAAGAATAGGGCTAACAACGAATGCCATTAGGAAACCTAAGCCACACACCCACATTAGAAAAGGTCTTGCTCCTGCCACAAAAGTGCTTCTATGTGAAGCTTGTACTTTATTAATCTCTGCTTGGACTAGAGCTGGTTGTTGTTGTAATCTTAATTTAATAATTGCTTTATCTAATTTCTCATCATCAGATGTAAACAACTTATCCAATACATTACCAACTGCGTTGATAGGCTCTGCGGCTGTACTGGTAAAGAGTGAAGAGAAGAAAGACATAAACACCTACTACGTATACATACATAAAACATTAGTATTTCTAATGCATTAAGGGGGAAAGGGAATTGGGGTAAGAAGCAATTGGCTTACACTACCCGCAATTAAAGAATAAGACGCAGACTAGAAAGTTACGATACAAAATTATACGTTATTCGCATTAGTTAAACTAATCTCTCTGCTATGGTTATAGTATATCAAGGGTTTTTTAGAAGTGTCAAGGTTTATTCTTTTATGGCGTAATTATTCTCTGCTTTAAACTGATATACCAGTGCGAGTTGTGGTGAATAGCACAATGAGCAAAGGGATTTATCCCGTCATAGTATCAGAAGAGAGTGCATAGGAATGAAGCAAGCTTCTGAAAGAATATTTTTTGTAGAAATTTTAGGGTTACTATGCATATACCACCCCGTAGGGGGTAATCCCCCGTGTAGGGGCACTCATCTGTTACATTATAACATAACATTAAGATGATTTATGGCGGAACGATAGGGGAGCCTTATCTCTCC
>Ga0256370_100005_pt1 | contig 36809 bp, 26 predicted proteins | sample SI3UviralmetaG_FD_190078 | JGI IMG/M metagenome (GOLD analysis project Ga0256370, IMG submission 190078) | Sea-ice brine viral communities from Beaufort Sea near Barrow, Alaska, United States - SI3U | ecosystem: Environmental > Aquatic > Marine > Coastal > Brine | place: USA: Alaska | collected... | reverse complement strand
GACCAGTAAATTAAGAGAGAGTTTCAGTGCCCATTAATACGCAAGTGTGTTTCATTGGATTGTCATGCAGTAGCATGGATTTCCCAGAAGCAATGATACATTGTGACTCGGTAGAAGATTTGCCCCAGATTCCTGTTGGTGCAGTCATCATTCATCAAAACGCTTCACTACAAGATGGGATTCTCACGCAATTGCATTCTGAAGGTCGATTTTGGGGCTGGAGAATATATGTTGTTAGTTCTAGTGAATATTCTTCAGTTTTGTCAGATGGGCTTTATGAATCGAGTTCAATTCAAGAAGCATTAGATGAGCATCATGATCGCTATAAATTAATCAATACAAAGAATGATGTTGATCCTGTTGTTGGTTGGCTGGGGCTAGATAAATCTAGACGATTACTGCCATACAAAGATGTGAACCAAACTTCAATCTATTCTTACCCACTTATTTCTGCAATATATCCTGACCTAAATTCTACAGATCGTTATTTGATCGCTAGAGTAAAGGAAGATATTTTGACACAAGCTAGTTTGCTCGATCGCATCAGAATTTGTGGCAGTTGTGCTAGTGGCCATCTTAATTTCGTCGAAGTTTGTCCATCATGCCAGTCTATTGATCTCACTGAACAGCAATCACTGCATTGTTTCACCTGTGGGCATGTTGCCGAACAAAATCAATTTAAACGCAAAAGCAAGCTAGAGTGCCCAAACTGCCTGACTCAATTGCGGCACATAGGTGTGGACTATGACCGTCCTCTTGAGTCACTTTCATGTAATAGTTGCACTCATAAGTTTGTCGAATCAGATACCTTAACTGCCTGTTTTAGCTGTGGTGCTAAAGCTGACGCTTCTGACCTTGCGGTAAGACAACTATTTGAGTTCAAACTGGGTTTTCATGGAGAATACATTTTACGTAATGGGAAACAGGTCACCCCTCCTGAACTTAGGCTTCAAGGGAAGGTTAGTGATACCTATTTTGTAAATATTGTTGATTGGTTAAACCGTTTAGCTATTCGTCATAAAGAACAGCATTTACTCCTTGGCCTTTACCTACCTAATTTAACGGAGTTTGCAAATCGCCACGGTGAATCAAAAATGTATAATCTCGTCGACCAAATTACTGATCGCTTAAACGGCCTGTTCCGCGACTCAGATATCTGCTGTCTTTATCGTAACGACGTACTTCTTGTTCTATTGCCAAAAACTAACCTTGAGCATATGCACATAGTAAAAGAAAAAATTGGCAGTTTGTCTGAGAGCATTCAAGACGAGGACTTTGCGCTAAGTATTTTTGCTTGGAACCTCCCAGATGCCGAAATTAACGAGAATGCAGATGCTTGGTTTGAAGATAAATTAAGTGTAATTTATGCTATCGATTAGTTTCAATTTACAAGAATATCTATGGGGAATGCTCACGGGGCATGTTGAGCTTTGGTTGCTGTTATTCCCAATGTTAGTGCTTGTGGAATTACCTTTGTTAATTCTTGTAATGATCGGTATTTTTCGTTGGGCATTTAATCGTAAAGACATCGTGTTAACTTCTTATCCTCCGGTGAGTATTATTATTACCTGTTATGGCGAGGGGGAAACCATTGGAATTACAATTGATACTCTGGCAGAGCAGTTATATCCAGGCAACATAGAAATATTAGCAGTTGTAGATGGGGCAAGTCAGAATATAGCAACATACAATGCTGCAATAGCTGGCGCAAAACGTTACGCTAATTTACCAAATCGAGATGTTAGGGTTATCCCAAAATGGCAACGCGGTGGGCGTGTATCGACCCTCAATGCAGGTCTGGATAAGTCATCTCATGACTTTGTCTTTAACGTTGACGGGGATACCTCGTTCGATAATGACATGGTCTCTAACATGATTTATCAATTTCAAACGCCCGAAATTATTGCCAGTGGGGGGGCATTGCGGGTTCGTAATTCGACTACTAATCTACTGACACGAATGCAGTCCATAGAATACATGGTAGCAATGCAAGCGGCTAAAACAGGTATGGCGAACTTTGGGGTGCTTAATAACATTTCAGGAGCGTTTGGTGCATTTCGAAAGACCATATTAAAGCAAGTCGGTGGTTGGGATACCCATACCGCTGAAGATCTTGACCTGACAATGCGGCTTAAACAATACAAACGACGTTACCCATTAACTAGACTCGGATTTACACCACATGCGGTAGGTCACACTGATGTACCACATACAATTAAAGGTTTTATGTCACAACGTTTGCGATGGGACGGAGACTTATTCTTTTTGTTTATGCGGAAGCACAAGAAAGGTCTTACTCCAAAACTGATGGGATGGGGGAATTTCGTTTTTACTCTGGCATACAGTGTTATACAGAATATACTGCTGCCGTTTCTTGTTCTCGGCTATACGATATTTTTATCCTTTAATTTCCCAAGCACTTGGGTTGTTGCATTGTTTATATTGTTATACACCTTATATTTCAGCCTTGAATTATTATTCTTTATTGTTTATTTAGGGCTAGTATCCGAAAAACCAATGCAAGATATCAAGATGACAATTTGGCTACCGTTATATCCGTTTTATCAGTTTTTTACAATATTGCTATCAGCATTTGCCGTGCTTAATGAGATCGTCCGCAGAGGGCATGAAGAGTCAACTATGGCACCCTGGTGGGTGCTTAAACGAGGGAAAAGGTTTTAGTTTATGAAAGTTAAATTTCATCTTGATAAAAAAAGAAATCCTCAATCCAATGATGGAATGAAGGTAGGATACGGACTTGCGAAGAGAGGAGGTTATCGTATTCGCTGGTTTTTAATATTGGCATTGATTTTAAGTCCATTGGTGGTTGCAGCATATTATTTTTATCGAAGCAATGTATTAATTATTGCACCTGCTATTCTAACCTCGAAGCCTGTAATAATATCTTCCCATGAAGAAGGTGTCGTTCAAAAAATAATGGTAAAAGTAGGCAGTAGCATATTAGACTCACAAACTATTCTTACCATTTCTAGTCGCAAGTTAGACGCTCAGATAAGCTTTATTAAGGACGAACTTAATAGCCTTAGCGCTGAGCCTTCGCGGGTTGAAATACTTTACTTAAACGCGATTGAAGAGTCGAAAGATAGTCTTGCTAAAGTTAAAGATATTCAAAGTCGGTATAAAGCATTTCGAGATAAAGGACAAATTTCGGAGCTTGACTATGCAAGCATCACAGGCATGGTAAATGGTCAAAATAAACAAGTTAACGACCAATATATCGATTTCGATGAAGCTAAAAGTCGAATAGCTGAACGCGAGCAAGCAGGACCAATTATGCAACAACGCCGCGCTCTGCAAAAAGAGCTTGTTTTATTGGAGGTTAACCGCAGCCAAATGACAATAGAAGCGCCATTTGATGGTCGCCTTCTAGAGCTTAACGTAGTAGAAGGACAACGCGTACGAATTGGTGATCAGTTAGCCTTGCTAGCCGACAATAAGCCTCCTCGGATAGTCGCCTTTTTGGAGCCTAAATACCTTGATTTTGCAAAGGCAGGCGCTAAGGTTATGGTTGTTCTCCCTGATAGTAAAAAATTTACAGGAACCGTGTCTCAAGAAGTTGAGTTAGTCAGTAAGCTCCCTGTGCAGTTAGTTTCTCCTTTTGAGGGGCAACCCGCATACCTGCAAGTCCTGATAGACTTAGATAAAGCGCCTGATCCCAATTATTGGATTGAAGGATTAACTGTAGATGTCCATTTTTAAAATATGCATATACCCTGAATATAATTATTGGTGCAGGATACAGGATTGTATCTGCGCCAGAAGGCTAAAACTACAATCCAATAATTGAAATGTTTTTGCATGCACCTAGCGCAATACTTACTCGGTTCAAAGAAATCTAGGAGTTACATCGTCTTACGTTGTTAGATGAAGAAAAATCTTTAGAAAAGCCTTATGCGGAGTTCGTCGAAATTGAAATTCGTCGAAAAGCCCAGCACTATGGTAACTTGGCGCACCCTTTTATCGCTCAAACTAGTCATACAATCAGTTTTAATAACTGGCGGCTTACTGCTAACTAGATACACTGACTAATAGGCACTCAAAAAACAAGATTTAATAATTAGAACTCTATTTATATTTTAAGCATTACGTTTCTAATTAAATGTCATAGCCAGTCCTATTTAATGACGATAACACAACCTTGGTTACTTTATGAACAATGTAATGACTGGGTTCTACAGAGTACTCGTTATTTCGTACGCAACCATCCACCAACGTAATTTCTAATATACTTAAAACAACCAAAATGCCCGTTATATAAGAGTTGTATGACATAAAATAAAATTCTATATTTATATTTTAACTCAATATATTTTCAACAAAATCGTGCTTTCCCTTGTCTTTACTGGCCATTAAATTAACCAAATTTGATTTTAATTGAACGTTCAATTAATATAACGGCGGTTGGCATATTATTCCCACACACGAAGAACGTTTACTAAAATACATTCAACAGGAACTTTTATGAAACCTCATTTGCCTATGAAGCAAAGCGTGATCGCACTATCTGTATTATCAGCAATATCTATAATCTCTCTGCCCGCAATGGCGCAAGATAGTAAAGAACAGCAAGCAGAAAAAGAAAAAATAGAAACCATTCAGGTTACTGGCCGTAGCGTTTCTTACGCAAACAGCACTGTTTCGACAGCAATGAAAAAACAGCAAACTCCGATGACCAGCGCATTATCTATTATCGATAACCTGCCTGGTGTTTTGATTAACGAAGGCAGTCCGTTTGGTTCAGACGAATGGTCAACGAGTATTTCAATCCGCGGTTTCACCCTTGATTTGGAATCTCAGCAAATTGGAATGACCGTCGACGGTATCTCAAATGGTAACTCTAATTACGGTGGCGGTACTAAAGCCAGCCGTTATATCGATACCGAAAACCTGCGCAGTATCCAAGTATCTCAGGGCACGGCCGACATTGGCTCTCGTTCTAACGAAGCGTTAGGCGGCACACTTGACTTCACCACAATTCGTCCTCGTTTCGATGAACAACTTACCGTAAGTACGACTCTTGGTGACTACAACGCACGTAAATTCTACTTGCGCTACGATACTGGCGAGATCGCAAAAGACACTTATGCATGGGTTTCTTTATCAACGCAACAGAATGACGATTACATGGATGGCTCAGTCACTAACACACGTGATCACGCTGAGGCTAAAATTATCAGCAGAGTTGGCGAAGTCGATCTGACTGGTTATTTCAGCTATGACGATGCTCAAGAATATACTTATCAGCGTGTCTATGGTCTCGGCCAGTATGCACAAAGCCCTAACTGGGATGGCCTTACAGAAGACTGGACTGGCATACCTTATCAGGATCAAGTATTTCGCGAAGGCTGGGTAACTGAACGTGAGAACCTGTTTGGTTATTTAAAAGCAGACTTCAGTATAGGCGCGGTAGATTTTAACACTAACGTTTACTATCACAAAAATGAAGGTATTGGTAAATGGATCCCATATTACATGGCTGACGTTACCGATGATGGCGAAGGTAATCCACACTCTGAGCTAGACTCTTCAAGGACTGCTTTTGGCGGCTCAACAAGAGGCCTGATTTATTTTGTTAATCGTGACGGCCAATCATTATCTCCTATCGACAATTGTGCGAGTTCTATTGGCTATCCATATGGCGGCGGCGGTTCAGCGGTTGATCCTGGTTGCTATGAGCAAGGCGCAATGCCTGTCAGCTCTCATCGTCATACCCATTACGAAAAAGAACGTTACGGCGTAAATGCGGATTTAGTCTGGAACACGAAGATAGCGGGCATGCCAAATACCTTCCGCAGTGGTTTCTGGTATGAAGATTATCAGCGCGAAGAGTACCGTGACTGGCATAAAACTATTGACGCTGCATCAAGCCCACGTCCTGAAAATAATCCTTATTGGATCCAATACAGCCGTGAGTTTCCAGTTGAAACTTTGATGTACTATATTGAAGATGAGTTAAATGTTGGTTTTGCAAAGTTACGTGTTGGTGCGAAGCAATTTGATGTTGAAGTCTCTAAGGAAGATCAGTTTACTCCAGAAAATAACCTGAATGTTTCCTCTGATTCTGACGTGTTGATATCAGCCGGATTTGTTGCACCTCTTCCAATTCGTGGTTTAGAAGTCTTCGGTGGTTATGCTGAGAACTTTGCAGCCATAAAGGATGCGGTATTAGAACGTGACGACACTGATTTGAGCGTAGTTGAACCTGAAACCGCAGACAACATCGATGTTGGTTTTCGCTACTCTACGCCCGGTTTCAACGCCAGTCTTACTTATTACAACATTAAGTTTGAGAACCGAATCACGTTTGTCAGTAATGAAGACGTTAACGGTATCGATTTCCTCGAAGCAGCTGCGGGCGGATTCGTAAACGACGGTGGTGTAGAGTCAGATGGTATCGAAGCATCTGTCGACTACAGACTGACAGATAACCTTGGCGTTTACGTTTCGTATACTAAAAACGACTCTACCTACACAGACGATTCTTTCTTAGGTAAAACAGTAATAGGAAGTGCTCAGGACATGGCCGTGTTTAGCATTGACTATAGCAAAGGCGATTTTTATGCTGGTTTTAGCACGAAATATGTCGGCGAACGCTTTTTAGACCAAGCTAACACGCAGGAAACTGACTCTTATGTAGTAAGTGACCTATATGTGGGTAAGACGGCATATGATATTGGTGGAGCTATTGATAGTATTGAATTAAGCTTCACGATAAATAATGTTTTCGACAAAGATTATCTTGGTTCGATTGCGACCAATGCTGCTTGGATAGGCGCTCCAAGAACAGCGGCGCTTAACGCTAAGTTTATAATGTAATAAAACGTGACAAAGCCACATGCGGTAACAACTGCATGTGGCTACTTAATTAGCATAATAAGGTAATAACACGCATGTTTAGATTATTGGCAATTTGTACATTACTTATTTCTACCGCAGTCTCCGCTAATGCACCAAGTCGTATTTTATTTGGTTCGTGCTCACACCAAGACAAAGACATCCCTATTTTTAACAGCATTATTGACGATGAACCTGACGTGTTTATCTTTCTTGGCGATAATGTGTACGGCGATACCGAAGATATGGCGGTACTGCAGAACAAATACGACAAACTAGGTGCAAAACCAGGTTTTCAAAAATTGAAAGAACAGGCTGAGCTAATTGCCATCTGGGATGACCATGATTTTGGTGCTAACGATGCTGGTAAGCATTATCCACAAAAAGAAGCCTCTCGTGAAATCATGCTTAATTTCTGGGAAGAGCCCGAAAATTCTCCACGCAGAACTCGAGAAGGTGGTATTTACACCGCCTATCAATATGGCGAGGGCGAAGAAAGTATTCACGTGATTTTACCGGACCTGCGCTGGAACCGGGATGACATTGCTCACGTAACTAGCGAACAATACACTAGCGACCGCGAGCCGAAGAACATGGGCCCTTACAGCGTTCATAGCGATCCAAGCGCGAGTATGATTGGTGAAAAACAATGGCAGTGGCTAGAACAGGAACTTAAAAAACCAGCACGTATAAAAGTAATCGGATCTAGTCTTCAGCTATTAGCAGACTTTACCGGCTGGGAATCTTGGGCCAATTTCCCCTCTGACCGCCAACGTTTATTTTCTCTTATTAAGAAACATGAGGTGAATGGAGTAGTATTGATTAGTGGTGATACGCATTGGGGTGAAGTCAGCTATTATGATGAAGGCCTAGATTATCCGTTATGGGAAATCACTTCGTCTGGTTTAACCCAAGAATGGAAAAATGTCAGCCCAAATAAACACCGCATAGGCAATTTCACCAGTAAGGTTAACTATGGCGCACTCAATGTTGATTGGGAAAAAAAAGACCCCGTCGTCACTCTCGGGCTTTATGATGAGTCAGGTGACGTGCTTAACCAACATCGTTTCAGACTTTCAACGCTAGAACCTTATAAATAAATTAATCAGGTGAGAATTCGATGCCAAAAGTAGGAATGGAGTCATTGCGCCGTCAGCAATTGATTGATGCAACAATTTATGTTGTTGCTGAAGTTGGTTTGAAAGGGGCAACGATTAACCTTATCTCTAAACGCGCAGGAATGTCGTCCGGCATTATCAGCCACTATTTTGGTAGTAAACAGGCGTTGATAGAAGCCTCTGTGCAGTATCTGCTTTCACAACTTAAGATAGAGCATTCACCGAATAATCCTTATGACCGGCTAATGAAGATTGTTGATCTGAATTTCTCAGGCATACAACAGGCAGACGCGAGCACCCGGACATGGCTAAGTTTTTGGGGGCAGTCAATGCATGATCCAAAGCTGTATCGCTTACAGGAAATTAATAAACGCCGTCTTGTCAGCAACTTGCGATATAGCTTTAAACAATTATTAGATCCCCAAACGGCCAACGATGCCGCGGAGGTTACCGCAGCACTGATCGATGGTTTTTGGTTGCGTTGTGCATTGAGTCGCGCCAATCAAGAAAAATTTAGCCAAGCAAAAGAATACTGTAAAAAATATATTAACAGCGTGCTGAAATAGGACGTTGTTATTTAAATCATTACCAACACAAATCGGAGTTATCGTTGCCTTCTACATTACTTAAGAACTTTATCCATGGTCGTTATGTCGACAACAGTGACAACGCCTATTTCGACGTTATTAATCCGAGTACCGGAGAGGTAATCTACGCTGTTGAAAGCGCCTGTGAGTCCTTGTTAGAACAAGCAGTAAAAAGTGCCCAAGAAGGCTTTAAAATCTGGTCCAAAACGCCCGCTATAGAGCGCGCTCGTATTTTACAAAGAGCTGCCGCTATACTCCGAGAACGCAACGATGAGTTAGCCAAAATCGAAGTAATTGACACTGGAAAACCTTGGCAAGAGGCCGTAGAAGTTGATGTTCAGACCGGCGCAGACGCCATTGAGTATTTCGGTAATTTATGCCCCTCAATGATGGGCGAACAACAAAGTGTCGGTAATGACTTTTTCTATACCAGACACGAACCTTTGGGCGTATGTTTAGGCATTGGCGCATGGAACTATCCTTTGCAAATCGCTTGTTGGAAGGCTGCAGCTGCCCTCGCAGCCGGTAATAGCATGATTTTTAAACCTTCAGAGGAAACCCCTCGAGGTGCAAGTCTATTAGCCGAAGTATTTATTCAAGCCGGTGTGCCCGATGGTGTGTTTAATGTCATTCAAGGAGACGGCGCGGTTGGTAATTATCTAGTGCAGCATACGGCGATAGCCAAAGTGTCGCTAACCGGCGAAGTAGGCACTGGGAAGAAAGTGATGGCTGCTGCCGCAGGCACTTTGAAAAAGGTGACGATGGAGCTTGGTGGTAAGTCGCCGTTAATCGTGTTTGAAGATGCCGACATTGATGAGGCGGTAACTGCAGCCATGCTGGCGAATTTTTACACTCAAGGTGAGGTATGTACCAATGGAACTCGAGTTTTTGTGCACCAAGATTGTTACGACACCTTCATGGAACGCCTACTCATTCGCACCCGAGATAATGTGATTGTTGGAGATCCGTTAAATCCAGCCACTAACTTAGGCGCGCTGATCTCCGAAAATCATATGCAGACAGTACTCGGATACATTCAGTCAGGCAAGGATGAGGGCGCGACTCTGGCCTTCGGTGGAGAACGTATCAGGCCAAAGGGCTGTGAAAATGGTTACTTTGTAGGGCCAACTATTTTCACCGATTGTAACGACGACATGCGCATTGTTCGCGAAGAAATTTTTGGGCCGGTCATGTCCGTAATGACCTTTGAAACTGAAGAAGAAGTAATCCAACGCGCCAATGACACTATTTATGGTCTTGCTGCCGGTATCTTTTGTACAGATTTACGCCGGGCTCACCGCGTGATCGCGCAATTGGAAGCAGGTATTTGCTGGATTAATGCTTATGGCAACTCGCCGGTAGAAATGCCGGTAGGTGGTTACAAACAATCAGGCATTGGTCGTGAAAACGGCATAGAAGGCCTCAAGTCGTACACACAGACCAAATCAATTTATGTTGGTATGGACAAACTTGAAGGTCCGTTTTAATGTCTGTAAATATGACGAAAACCTTTGACTATATTATTGTGGGGGCAGGATCAGCAGGTTGTGTATTAGCTAACCGCTTGACCGAAGACCCCACCACTTCAGTATTGTTATTGGAAACTGGCGGCTCAGACCGGAGTATCTTTATTCAGATGCCAACGGCGTTGTCGATCCCAATGAATAGCAAAAAATATGCTTGGCAATTTCATTCTCAGCCAGAGCCGTTTTTGAATAACCGTGAAATGCATTGCCCGCGCGGCAAAGTCTTGGGTGGTTCTTCCTCTATCAACGGCATGGTATATGTGCGTGGTCATGCCCGCGATTTTGATGAATGGCAGGCGCATGGCGCCCAAAACTGGGATTATCAGCATTGTTTACCGTACTTTAAAAAAGCCGAAGACTGGGCTTTTGGTAACGATGACTATCGCTCGGAAGGTGGTCTATTAGCTGTTAACAACGGCAACAACATGCAAAATCCTTTATATCAAGCCTTTATCGACGCAGGGGTAGATACTGGCTACTTAGCAACCGACGATTACAATGGTTACCAGCAGGAAGGCTTCGGTGCTATGCATATGACCGTAAAAAAAGGGGTTCGCTGGTCAACGGCTAACGCCTATTTACGACCCGCTATGCAACGAGATAATTTGACCGTAAAGACCGGTATTCAGGTGACTAAAGTGTTACTTGAAGGTAAGCGAGCTGTGGGTGTTGAATTAGTTGAAGGCAACGCCAAAAGCCAAGTATTAGTTAATAAAGAAGTAATATTAAGTGCTGGCCCTATCGGCTCGCCCCATATTTTACAACTATCTGGTATTGGTAATACTAAAACCCTGTCGGCGGCCGGCATTGAAACCCAACATGAGCTACCTGGTGTGGGCGAAAACCTGCAGGATCACCTAGAGTTTTATTTTCAATATGAATGCAAGCAACCGATAACACTTAACGGTAAGTTGGGGCCTTTGAGTAAGCTTGCCATTGGTGTGCGTTGGATTTTGTTTAAGACTGGATTAGGGGCAACTAACCACTTTGAGTCCTGTGGTTTTATACGTTCGAAAGAAGGTATTGAATGGCCAGATCTGCAATATCACTTTCTTCCAGCCGCTATGCGTTACGATGGTAAATCGGCGTTTGATGGTCATGGCTTTCAGTTACATATTGGACATAATAAGCCAAAAAGCCGTGGCTCTGTGAAGATCCAAAATGCTGACCCACTTAACCCACCGCGCATACAATTTAACTATTTACAGCATGGGGACGACATAGAAGCATTTCGCGCCTGTGTTAGGTTGTCGCGTGAGATTATTGCACAACCTGCCATGGACGCCTATCGGGGCGATGAAATCCAACCTGGAGGTGAGGTCGTAACTGATGCACAAATAGATGCATTCGTGCGCGAAACCGTCGAAAGCGCTTATCATCCGTGCGGTACTTGTCGTATGGGCGCTACTGACGATGAGATGGCAGTCATTGATCCGCAAATGCAAGTACGCGGTTTACAAGGGCTTCGGATTGTCGATTCGTCTGTTTTCCCCACCGCACCAAACGGTAACCTCAATGGGCCTACTATGATGGTTGCAGAGCGAGCTGCTGATATCATAAAGCAACAGGTATTACCTGCAACTAATGTTGAGGTTTATAAAGACCTAGAATGGCAGCAACGTCAGCGCAGTAACCAGGCAAAGCGAGATGTGACATGTTAACGCTGGTAAGTATTGGTATGCTATTTTTCATGGCGATGGTGGTTTTCATCTTAGCCCGCTGGGGTAATCTAAAGCTTAACGGCCGTTATCCCGTTTCAACCGTTACCTTTATTGCCATATTGTTTACTTCTGGCCTAGATGTGGGACTGATTATGTTCCCGCTAACAGAGTTCCCAGTATATGCCGATATCCAAGAAAACAGCGAATACGCCTTTACTAATCCCCTAGCGATTGAATTTGGTTTTTGGGGGTTCCTGGTTTGGGCTATCTATTTTGTCACCTGTTTTTACTTCTGCGCAATTGAGCCTAAAGTAAAATTTTTTGAAATTCCTTGGGTTAAGTGGTGCAATAATATCGTCATTATTGGTACTTGCGCTTTTACAGCCCACTTATTGTTTGCCAACTTAAGTTGGTATTTACCTGAGATCGCGGTTGGTGACGGCTTTCCCTGGTACTACGCACTAATTGTCGGTGCCACTATTTTGTTCTCAGTTTACTCCAGTACCGATATTAAGTTCGTTAAGATTTTAAGTTTGTCTTCCGGAGGTCTATTTTTTGCCCTAATTATTGGACTTGGCAGCGTTGCATTTATGTCTGACGAAGTATCAGCGTCCGATTACATAAATACGCTACCCCTGCTAACCAGTTACTTCGAACATCTAGAACGGTTTGTTTTGCCAATCAATGACTACCACGCCTTTTATTTGTTCTGGTGGTTTGCCTGGAGCATTATGATTGGCCAATTTACAGCACGTTTTGTGGGTAACATGAGCACGCTTAAACTATTTTTGTCCATGCTTGTCTGGCCATCCCTTTCCATTGGGCTCTGGTTCAGTGTGCTTTACATATTCCATTTAAAAGGCTTAGAAACGACTGGATTTATCAATCTGGCCATGGTTTTCGTCGGTATTGTTTTCGTAATTAATTCACTCGACTCATTAATCCGACTTTATTCAGACAACCTCGACTTAACAGTCGCAAGGTTTGGTAAGCGAAAATACATAACTTTACATGCCTTTTTAATGATGATGCTTACCGTGCTATTTAGTATGCAGTTTATCAGGATACAATGGGTTGGTGCCCTAGTGATTGGTATTAGCTTATGCTGCTTTATATATATTCTACTAGGCAAACAACAGCACCCTCTGCCTAAAAAAGAGTTGCTAATTTCTTTACCAAACAGCAGAAAGTAACTTATCACAGGCATATAAGGTTAAGTATTCTTACCTTTTAGTACGCTAACTTTATGTGCCAAAGCTTGCTAGAATGTTGTTTTTCATTCAGTTATCTTTCTATGATTGTTTATATCGCTGAGAAACCAAGTTTAGGTCGTGCAATTGCGACCGGATTTGATGGCCGCCAACAGAAACGCGATGGCTATATCGAGCTAGATAATGGCGATTGCGTAACATGGTGTATCGGCCATCTATTAGAGCAGGCCGAACCAGATAAATACGATGCAGCCTATGCCAAGTGGTCGCTGCAGCACCTACCGATTGTGCCTAAAAAATGGCAACTCGTACCTAAAAAGAACACGCAAAAACAACTCACCGTGGTAAAGCGTTTGCTAAAAACGGCGACGCATATAGTGAATGCAGGCGATCCTGATCGCGAAGGTCAGTTACTTGTCGATGAAGTCATTACCTACTGTGGAGTAAAGGCGTCGATTATTGAAAACGCTGGACGTTTATTGATCAATGACTTAAACACCAGTGCGGTTAAAAAAGCCTTACAAAATATGCGCGCTAACCGTGAGTTTTTAGGCTTATCTATTTCAGCCTTAGCTCGTTCTCGGGCTGATTGGTTGTATGGATTAAATTTAACCCGTGCTTATACGCTGTTGGGGCAACGCGGCGGCTATAGCGGCGTACTTTCCGTAGGGCGGGTACAAACGCCAATTTTAGGTTTAGTAGTAAGGCGTGATCAAGACATTGCCCATTTTGTATCCAAGCCCTTTTTTGAAGTCATCGCGACTTTAGAGACGCCAAGCAACGTTACATTCACGGCGAAATGGCAACCAAGCAAGGCTTGTGAGCCCTATCAAGACGAAGAGGGTCGCATACTGTCACGCAAATTAGCGCAAACGGTGGTAAATAAAACCCAAGGTCAGAATGCCTCGGTCATCGATTACAAAGTACAGAACAAACAGAGTCCGCCACCATTGCCTTATAGCTTATCAATATTGCAAATTGATGCGTCTAAGCGGTTTAACATATCGCCTAAGATGGTGTTAGATATATGTCAGTCGTTATATGAAAAACACCAACTAATTACGTATCCCCGATCCGACTCGCGTTATTTACCTAAAGAACAGTTTGCTCAAGCATCCAAAATATTAGGCGTCATTAAGTCAAATGTTCCAAGTTTCGAAACTGCCGTAGATAATGCCAATCCTAGGTTAAAATCCAAAGCATGGGATGACAGCAAAGTCGATGCCCACCACGCCATTATTCCAACTAATCGCGCAAAGGCGTTAGCGAGCTTAACGGCAGATGAAGCAAAAATTTATCAACTCATTGCTACCCAATATTTGATGCAGTTTTATGCGCCACACAAATACCAAGAACAAGTGGCGAAGGTCGATATTGGCGGTGGTGAATTTATTGCCAAAGGTAAAGCAACTCAAGATCAGGGATGGTTGGCACTAACTAGAAATGAAAAGACTAACACTGCTAACAACAAGGCCGAAAACGTATTACCAAGCTTAAGTAAAGGTGAGTCTTTAGAATGCATCGATTCGCAACTACTAGAAAAACAAACATCGCCGCCTAAGCACTTTACTGAAGCCACTTTGCTTGCCGCCATGACCGGTATATCTCGTTATGTGCAAGACAGTAAAATCAAAAAAATATTAAAAGAGACCGACGGACTTGGCACTGAGGCCACGCGCGCATCAATTATTGATTTATTGTTTAAACGCCAATTTATGCAAAAAGTAGGTAAAGAAGTCCATGCAACACAGACTGGTAAAGCCCTTATTAACGCGTTGCCAAGTGAAACTACTCATCCTGACATGACTGCTATCTGGGAAGCAAACCTAAATAAAATCGCTCACCGGCAGCTACGCTACGATGCATTTATGCAACCTTTAACAGATTCTATCAGGCATTTGATTAGCAACAGTCAACAGTTAGATACGACTCAATTTGCAGGTTTGAAGAGTACAAATCCAGTACGCAAGAAACGTTTTTTTAAGAAGAAATCTTAAAGGTCAAGATATGAAAAGCACGCAATCCATAACAGAAGTACGTACTTTCATAACTAAATAATGTAGCGGATTAAATTACCGAAAGTACCACTTCAATGTTGCCACGAGTGGCGTTTGAGTATGGGCATACTTGGTGAGCTTTATCTACCATTACTTGTGCTTGCGCTTTGTCCATATCACCTAGTGACACTGCTAACTTAACCGAAATAGCAAAACCACCTTCGATAGCACCAATAGACACTTCTGAATTAATGTGTGTATCGCTTGGTAAACTGATTTTATCTTGGCCAGCAACAAATTTTAGTGCGCCAATAAAGCAAGCCGCATAGCCTGCTGCAAATAATTGCTCAGGATTAGTCCCTTTGCCGTCGTCGCCACCCAAACCTTTAGGCGTGGATAATGCAATGTCCAAACGACCATCGTCAGACTTTGCTGAACCTTCACGGCCGCCCGTTGCTGTTGCATTTGCTGTGTATGCCACGTTTTGTAATATATTCATAAGAAACTCCAAAGTAGGGTTACAAGTCATTGTTATTTAATTTGTGTGCAAAGTATTACATTTAAAAATACTGATTGCAAATGCTTTGCATGCAAATTAATATGCGTTTCTAAGGAGCAACTTATGCCATTTAATCAACTAAAACTCAAAAACCAGCTATGCCACCGTTTGTATATGGCATCAAACAGTATTATTCGAGCTTACCGTGAACCCCTAAATGCGCTCGATATAACCTACCCTCAATATATTGTTATGATGGCATTGTGGGAACAAGACGAAGTGACTATTGCAGAGCTCGTGAGGAAAACTGCAATAGATGGCGGTGCTATGACGCAAATTTTAAAGAAGATGAGTGATAAGTGGTTGCTAGAAATAATTAAAGACGACCAGGATAAACGCCAACGCTTTGTGAAACTTACGCCAAAAGGGCAGTCACTAAAGTTAAAAGCAGTCGACATTCCTACCCAAATAGGCTGCAAGTTTACTAGTATCGATAGCGAGCAAACGCAGCAGTTGATCCAGTTACTCGATTTAGTAGTGATGGATTTATCTGAGTAACCTAGCTGATCTAGCGTCTTATACTAGGCTTCACATTTTGTGCTTGCCGATCGATCTTAATGAAATACTCTTTTAAATAATCGAGGACTAATCTTAGTTTTTTTGAGGCCGCGCTACCCGGAGGGAATACGCCATAAATGTCGATGTCTTTTAGCTGGTAATCATCTAATACTGACTCCAAGGTACCTGCTTGAATCTTTGGCCACGCATCATACACCGGGATCCTGCCTAAACCATGACCACCTTCAAGAAAAGCAGTACGCGCAGCCGCATTATTGGTGCTTATACCACCTTTAACTACAACAGAATATGAATGACCTGCCTTAGTCAACTCGACTGCTCCAGAGGTCATTTTATATACCACCCACTCGTGTTGTTCTAAATCTGTGGGATCGGTTGGACGGCCTCTTTTTTTAAAATAATCAGGGGCTCCACATAAGCAGGTAGCTAATGTAGAAAGTTTAGTAGCTTGTAGGCCTGAATCTGGCAGTGGCGCTCCTCGAATCGCAAGATCAATACCTTCTTGCATGATATTCACAACCTCATCACTCAACATTACATCCAGGTCAATTTTGGGATATAAGTTACGAAAGCCATTCAGTGCAGGAACTACCATTTGCAGACCAACGTTGACCGGGCAGGTAATCTTTAATAGGCCTTCGGGTTCGTTTTTAAGGTTTTCTATCTGCTGGTTAGCGGTAATGGCTCGCTCAGCGATGATTCGGCAAGACTGATAATAGTCGGACCCCGCTTCGGTTAATGAGATTGACCGTGTAGTGCGGTTAAGTAATTTGACCCCAAGCTCAGATTCCAGCTTTTTGATGTGATAACTGACCACCGCTCGAGACAAGCCGATATGTTTCGCAGCGGCGGTTAGATTGCCCTGCTCAACCACCTGCGCGAAGACCACCATGCTTTTGAGTTGTTCAAAATATAAATTCATACACTAGCATACCTTGATTGTATTAATTTTTGGAACAATGTTATCTATTTTCTTGGTATTGTTAGAAATGATATTAAGATCTACACTATACTCAGATTAAAGCAGACGCGAGAAAAATAATGAATACACAACAAACCTCTAAGCATATATTAATGGTTTTAACGTCACATGCCGAGCTAGGCAACACTGGCGAAAAAACAGGTTTCTGGATAGAAGAATTCGCAGCACCTTATTATGCCTTTATTGATGCAGGCCTAAAGGTGAGTATAGTTTCTCCCGCAGGTGGCCAGCCACCGATAGATCCCAAGAGTGAATCAGACGACTTTCAAACGCCTTCAACTAAACGCTATGACGCTGATAGTGAAGTGCAAACATTAATGGCTAATACAACTAAGTTAACTGATGTTAACGCGTCTGACTATGACGCAGTTTTCTACCCCGGTGGTCACGGACCGTTATGGGACCTGACTAATAACGCAGTTTCAATTTCATTAATTGAAAGTTTCTTAGCTGCCAACAAACCAATCGGAGCAGTGTGTCATGCAACAGCGGCATTTTTGAATGTCAAAGATGCTTCGGGCGAATATGTTGTTAAAGACAAAGCAGTAACCGGTTTTACGAATAGTGAAGAAGATGCAGTACAACTAACCGACGTTGTGCCTTTCTTGCTAGAAGATGAATTAATTAAGCGCGGTGGTAAATACCAAAAAGCGGCGGATTGGAATGTATTTGCGGTTCAGGATGGCTTAGTAATAACAGGTCAAAACCCTCAGAGCTCAGAATTAGTTGCAGAAAAATTACTAGCAATACTGGCTTAGGTTATAATCGCATCAGTTTTAAATAATAATAAGGGAAAATATTAATGTTAAATTTTAGTTTTCAAAACACCACTAAAATCCAATTCGGTGAAGGTCAAATTGCGTCATTAAGCAAGCAGATCCCAAGCGATGCAAAAGTATTAGTGACTTATGGCGGCGGTTCAATCAAAAGCAACGGCGTTTATGAACAAGTTACAGCAGCATTAGCAAATCATACTTGGTTTGAATTTTCTGGCATCGAGCCAAACCCAAGTTACGATACGTTAATGAAGGCCCAAGGTATAATTAAAGAGAAAGATATCGACTTTATTCTAGCCGTGGGCGGTGGATCGGTTGTTGATGGTTCTAAATTTATTGCAGCTGCGGCGTTATTCGAAGGTCAAGACCCTTGGGATATAGTGGCCAAGCAAGCACGTATTAAAAAAGCCTTACCTCTCGCTTGCGTACTTACCCTGCCAGCAACCGGTTCGGAATCGAATACAGGTGCGGTCGTCACTCGCAATGGTAATAAGCTTCCATTCCAAAGCCCGCTAGTTCGTCCTATCTTTGCGATACTTGATCCAGCGGTGACACTCTCATTGTCCGACCGCCAAATCGGCAACGGTGCCGTGGATGCGTTTGTTCACACCATGGAGCAGTACCTTACCTACAGCGTAAACGCGAAGGTACAAGACCGCTTTGCTGAAGGATTATTGCTTACCCTAATCGAAGAAGGACCGAAAGCACTCGCTCCTGAGACGTCGAAAGACTTAGAGGTTCGTGGCAATATTATGTGGGCGGCGACGATGGCGCTGAATGGCTTAATTGGCGCCGGTGTTCCGCAAGACTGGACCACTCACATGATTGGTCATGAGCTAACCGGTACTCACGGCATAGACCACGCACGTACTTTATCTATCGTATTACCTGCTGTAATGAAAGTATGTAAAGAAGCAAAGCGTGAAAAATTATTACAGTATGCTGAGCGTATCTGGAATGTGACCGAGGGTGATGAAGATTCACGTATTAATCGTGCAATTGAATTAACTGAGCAATTTTTCGAGAAGATGCAAGTTCCAACACGTTTATCGCACGTTGATTTAGGTGAAGCAGATATTGATTTATTGATGGAGAAGTTAGTTCAGCACGGTATGACTAAATTAGGTGAGCATAGTGCTGTTACACCTGAAGTGAGCCGTCAAATACTAATCACTGCGCTTTAATTATTTTTTAGCTTTGGGCAAAGATCGAAAGAAGTAGATTGACGTCCTGTTTAACGTTTCAGATATCAAGTAAAAGAAGCATATGCAACATACTCGATATCTGAAATTATCAAACGCTTACTGTCCTGGTGAGCGATATTTAGAGCATTGCATCACTTTTCTATTAGTCCCTATTGCTGCTCTTCTGTAACAACTTACTTCCTGAGTTTTTGCGCCATACTTCTCGATATACTCATCCACCATTGGTGCTAAAGCAACAAGTTGTTCTTTGGACAGAGCGTCACCCAGTTTGTCCCTCACTTCTCGCCAACTGCTCTCATTAACTTCTGAAGCCACACTTAACCAAACATATGCTTTTCCATAGTCTTGCTCAACACCCAAACCTTCCATGTATAGCAACGCAAGTGTAAATTGAGATACCTTATTTCCAAGTTTAGATGCCTCATCAAGATGCTTGAAGGCATCATCATAATCCTTGCTCTGAGCTGCTGAGTTGCCGAGTTCTGACGCTCTATTAAATGCTTCTACGTCAAAAGTACTTGCCGCATTAACGGTCATTGAACTGAGACTAAGCGTTATGCTTGCGATTATTAAATGTAATTTTTTCACCTTGGATATCCTTATTTTTTAGCTTAGACGTATATAATGACATGTAAATATGTAACAGGGGGTGTGTGAATGTAACAAAAGATTTGGTTATTAATTATACGAAACATACCGACATATAGATTAATTTAACTTAGGAAAAAGTATCAATGTTACCCAGTTTGCTGGCGCATATAACAGGCCTTAAATTTGTCTAATTCGCTTTGACTAAAGTGACTATTGGATTAGGTGATAGGAGATAAAATTGCGATTTAAGTGTTATTGGAAATGAGCTTTATGATTTCGGATAAGAGTTAAAAAGGAGAAGTGGTGCACCCGGCGCGATTCGAACGCGCGACCCTCGGCTTCGGAGGCACACCGTAATCTACTTCTAATCGTCGAACCTGGGATGATTATTCTTTAGGTAAAGCATTGATTAGGGAACATCTGGGCGCCCTTAATTTAGTTTGCAAAATTGAAAATTGATTGCAGACTTTCGCCCTGAACAATCATTTCGGTTGCGCCACCTGCTACAACGCCGGCGAATAGTGATGGAAGGGAGGATATTTTTTTATAGCTAATCCCATCACAATTAATACTGGCAATAGTACCCATCCTGAAATATAGAAGTTTTCATCTAAGGCATTAGTGATGTCGTTGATTTTTACTATGAAATGCTTTGGGTGTCGATGACGAAAAATCCAACTAGCAAATATACTATAAGAGCGATTAGCATAGCTGGAATGTGAACCCAAAAATTTGTACGTAGTTTCCACAATTGGGGGGGGATACCCCTAATTGAGCTTATCGAATGCAATATATATATTGGGTCTACTAATTTTTTACACGGGGGAATGGTCATGAAGTTACTACTCACTAATAGTTACAAATATATAAAAACTGGACTAGACATCACCATTCGGCCGATTCATAGGAGTGCTTACGACCACCACGAAAAACGGCTAGCTTCCCTCAGGGATGTTCAAAATATTAGGACTGTTTATTGCTTATGCACTACCCGACTAATAACAAGGCTGATTTAATTATCGAATTAAGTCCCCTTTATCGCACTGGAATGGCTTTATTATTAGTGTTGTGGCAGTGGCAACTGTTCCGGTTGTTATTTTCTCGAAGGACTAAACGTAAACTTATTAACGGAAAGGCAAATTGATTTGAGCTTAAAAATTAATAAGAAGGATCGTGAGCATGCTCTGCTAGAGCACCCTTTTTTAAAGGTATCTTCACCTGTGGAGACCTTTATTGACAGCCAAGTGGTTACAGGAATAGCGCTATTTGTTTCTGTCATAATCGCTATAGCATTAGTTAACTTTGGATGGCAACAAACCTATGCTGCGCTAAACGCGATGAGATTAACCGTTTCCCTTGGCGATTGGGAAATAAGCCACTCTATACATTATTGGATAAATGATGGATTAATGGTGTTGTTTTTTTTCATTTTGGGTTTAGAAATAAAATATGAAATTTTGGTCGGTGCGCTGAGTAACATTAAAGATGCCGGATTAGTGATTGCGATGGCACTGGGTGGAATGCTATTACCGGCGCTTATTTATATATCCATCATTTGGTATGGTAATTCCGATGCTTATCAAGGCTGGGCCATACCCATGGCAACAGATGCAGCATTTGCGATCAGCATTCTAACGCTTTTAGGCGCAAAAGCACCGCGCGCAATTTTCGTAATCCTGACAGGCTTAGCTATTGTAGACGATATGGGAGCTGTGGCAGTTATTAGCCTTTTTTATACTGAGCAGATTGTTGGCGAGTCACTTGCTTGGGCTGGTCTCACATTACTATCAATACTCTTAATGAACCTTTTAGGGATAAGAAAACCTATTTTTTACTTAGCCGGTGGCATTTTGCTGTGGTGGTTCATTCTTCAATCGGGTGTTCATGCCACAACCGCGGGTATTCTGGCTGCCATGATGGTACCTACGCAACCACATGCTAATAAAATTTGGTTTCGAAAAAAAATGGAAAGTGTCGTTGAAAATTTTCAAGAAATTGATGATCCGCACAAATCTATTATAGAGAATGGAAAGCAACACGCCCTTGCTGAAGAGGCCGAGGATATTGCTAAGTTATCCACCGCACCAATTTTACGTTGGGGCTCCACTCTAGATAAGCCAGTGAGCCTAATTATTTTACCTTTATTCGCGTTTTTAAATGCGGGGGTCATGCTACCCACTGCAGTTCCAAGAGTAGCAGATGCTTTGATTACGCTGGCAATACTGCTCGCGTTGGTTTTAGGAAAAGGCATTGGCATAAGCCTGTTTGCTTGGCTAGGTTTGAAAATGGGCTTAGTAAGATTGCCAGCTAGTGTGTGCTTTTCTCAAATAGTTGGGGTCGGTTTTTTAGCCGGAGTCGGGTTTACAATGTCTTTGTTTATTTCTGTGTTGGCGTTCGAAGGGCAAGCTGAATTAATTGAACAAGCAAAGCTAGGGATATTATTGGGCTCATTAATCGCAGGTATTTTAGGAGTACTTATTTTGCTTTTTTCTTCGAAAAATTGAATAAGTAGTCGACTTATTTCTTAATTTTTAAACAACCAAAATTAGCTCAAAGTTACATTTGAGTATTAGTAGCAGTCATATTTATTTAAAACTCAACTGAGGTTTAATAGTAACAACAATAAGCCAAATCAAAGAAGAAAATTATCAAAAAAATGGCGTATTCAGGGGGTAACATTCAATTATCAGCCATAACTGAATAAGGAGAAAATAATGAAAAAGTTAGCAACGTTATATCGCATGCATACGAGTGAACATATTTGTCCGTATGGGCTTCGCTCGAAAGACTTACTTCAAAGACAGGGTTTTGACGTAGAGGATAACAAACTGACCTCTCGCAAAGAAACCGACAAATTTAAGAAAGAGCACAATGTCGAAACGACACCTCAAACGTTTATAGAGGGAGAGCGCGAGGGTGGTTATGATGCGCTAAGAGACTATTTTGATATGGAACCTGCGGGTCAAACAGGCACTACCTACACGCCTCTTTTAGCAATTTTCGCGGTTGCGTTTTTAATGGCAATAGCGATAGCCTTTGCTTATACAGAAAGTATCAGCTTAATAGAGATAATCGAACTCTTTGTCGCATTCAGCATGACCATATTAGCTATTCAAAAGCTGAGAGACCTCTACACGTTTGCAAATTCGTTTATTACTTATGATCTGCTTGCAATGCGCAATTTACGCTACGCGTATGTTTACCCATTTGCAGAACTGTTTGTAGGTGTCGGAATGCTCGCTTCATTATCAGGTTTCATCGTGGGTCCTATGTCACTATTCATCGGGACAGTTGGTGTAATGTCAGTATTTAAAGCCGTGTATATTGATAAGCGCAAACTGAAATGTGCCTGTGTGGGAGGTGATAGTAACGTCCCCCTTGGTTTTGCATCGCTTACCGAAAATTTATTTATGATTGCGGCAGGTGCATGGATGCTAGCGAAAGCGCTCGGAGCGGGTTAATGAAAAAAAAATTGAGTGAACTTGGTTTACACGGGGAAAATAGCATTATGAATGCAGAATCTGGTGTTCTTAACACCTACTGGCAAAAAACAAAGGTTAGATCCCCCTTTACCCCGAAGAAGAGGATAGCCTTAATATTTACGGCATGTTTAAGCCTGTTATTGTTAACGGGCTGCACGGACAATCCGGATCAGTCCCTATCAAACTCTTCTCAAAAGGATAAAGAGCAAACGCGGGAGCGTCCTTTAAAGACAGTAAAGGTCATGACGATAGAACCACAAAGAATGTCCATGAGTAACGAATTACCCGGCCGTGTAGAGGCCTTCAAGACAGCAGAAATTCGTCCTCAAGTGAGCGGTATTATTCTATCGCGTTTTTTTGAAGAAGGTAGCCTTGTTGAAGAAGGTCAGCAACTCTACCAGATTGATCCGGCAAGATATGAGGCTGATTATCAAAGCACAAATGCGAGTTTGCAAAATATTAAAGCAGAACGGGAGCTTGCCCTTGCATTACAGAGTCGCTATCTAAGCCTGATAAAAACCAACGCTGTAAGTGAGCAAGAGCTTGATAGCGCTAAGGCAAGTGTGGCACAAGCCGAAGCCGCTGTTGCTCTCGCGCGGGCTGAGGTGAAAACAGCAAAAATCAACCTTGACTACACTAAGGTTTATGCACCCATTTCAGGATATATTAGCCCATCGACAGTGACCGACGGTGCTCTCGTTACTGCGCAACAACAAGCAGCTTTAGCAACAATTAGACAACTTGACCCAGTTTACGTCGACTTGTCTCAGTCGGCGGCCGGTGCAAAGACTTTGCAGCAAAGTTTGATGACCAGTCGCATGACCAAAGGCGAAGATGCAATGTTTGAGGTAACCCTTTTATTTGGCAATAACGATTTTGTCTATCCCCACAAAGGCAGTCTTTATGCTACTGATTTATCCATAGATGAAAACACAGGTACGATTCGGTTGAGGTCTATATTTCCAAACCCAAATGCGGCTTTATTACCTGGCATGTTCGTGCGTGGAACCATCGAGGAAATAGGGATTCAAGAAACAATCATAGTGCCGCAAAAAGCCGTCAGTATAGAGGCCGATGGCTCAAAGGCGGTTTGGATTGTTGATGCTAATAATATAGCAAGCAAGCGTGCAGTGGTCACCAACAGCACTTATAAAAATAATTGGGTAATCAAAAGCGGCCTTAAAAAGGGCGATACCGTTATTGTAGTGGGGACAATGATGTTGCAGCAAGGCTCCAAAGTTGCTCCTAAAAACATGAAATCGAAAGATTCAAATAATATGTCCTCTGGAGCAACGAAATCTGATGACCGTACTACAGCCGATGCTGAAAATAATAAAACAGGCTCAAATTGATGATATCTAAATTTTTTATCGCCAGACCAATTTTTGCATGGGTTATTGCCATCGTTATTATAGGCTTAGGCTCTTTGGCTATTACATCACTGCCGGTTGAACAATATCCAAATATAGCCGCACCTAAGATATCAATATCGGTCACTTATCCAGGCGCATCAGCGCAAACACTCGAAAACACGGTGACACAAGTAATCGAGCAAAGTCTGACTGGTATCGATAATTTACGTTATATCCAATCCCAAAGTTCCTCTTCAGGACGTGCAACTATCAACCTTACTTTTGAGCCAGGAACTAACGCTGATATCGCGCAGGTACAAACACAAAATAAAGTATCACAAGCAGAGTCATCGCTTCCTCAAGCCGTCCAGCGGCTGGGCGTTGCTGTCAGAAAAGCGGGAAGCAGTTACGCCCTTATCGTTAGTTTTTATTCAACGGATGATTCATATGGACGAAATGAAATCTCTGACTTCTTGGCGTCTAACCTTGAAGAACCACTCAGCCGGATAGATGGCGTAGGGCAAATTAGGACATTCGGCCCTGAGCATGCCATGCGTATCTGGCTCAATCCACAATTAATGAACAATCTCAACATCACAACACGAGATGTTATTAATGCCGTTCAGGAGCAAAATGTACAACTAGCTACCGGTCAAATTGGCGGAGCGCCGAGTGTTGAAGGTCAGCAGCTCAACGCTACAATTACGTCGCAGTCATTACTTGAAACCGTAGCAGAATTCGAAGCAATTTTACTAACGGTTAATCAGGATGGCTCCCAAGCAACCTTGGGTGATGTTGCCCGCGTTGAAATTGGTGCGGAAAGTTACAGTGTCATTGGACGCTACAATCGCCAGCCTGCATCAGGAATTGCCATCGAGTTGACTCCTAATGCGAATGCTTTACAAACCATTCAAGCGGTTAAAGACAGAATTCAAGAATTTAGCGACATCATTCCTGAGCAATTAGAAATCGCCTATCCTTTAGATATTTCACCTTTTGTGGAAGCGTCAATTTATGAAGTAATTAAAACGCTGTTGATTGCTGTCTTGTTGGTTATTTTAGTCCTTTACGCATTTTTACAAACATCGCGTGCGACTTTCATCCCAACGGTGGCGATACCCGTTGTGTTGCTCGGGACGTTTGGGGTTCTTTATGCTTTTGGTTACTCCATAAATATTCTAACATTATTCGCCCTTGTATTAGCCATTGGTATGTTGGTTGATGATGCGATAGTGGTTACCGAAAACATCGAAAACAAATTGGAAAATGATCCGAATATGACGCCAAAGGATGCTTCAGTTAAGGCCATGAAAGAAATTTCAGGGGCGCTTATTGGAACAACCGTTGTCATATGGGCAGTGTTTATTCCGATTACATTCTTTGAAGGTTCAACAGGCGTAATATATCGACAATTTGCGGTGACGATTTCCGTAGCGATGGGCTTTTCACTTTTTATCGCGCTGACTCTCTCCCCATCGTTGTGCGCCATCGTTCTAAAACAAGGTAAAACAGAAAAGAAAACAGGATTTTTTGGCTTGTTCAATCGGGGCTTTAAAAAATTGAAGGGCGGACATGAAAACTTATTAGTGAAGTTATTGGCAAGTCGAATTGTCTTACCGTTAGTTTTCTTAGCGATGATTGCGGTTACTGTTGGTGTATTTGTTAAAATACCCACTTCGTTTTTGCCAGATGAGGATCAGGGACGCATGTTCACCCTCGTTAGTGGGCCTGTAAGTTCAACGCTGCAACAAACCGTTGAGAAAAACAAGCAAATCGAGGACTTCTATTTAGACCAGACAAACGGTGCGGTTGAAGGAATATTCACTGCCGCTGGTTTCAGCTTTTCTGGTAACAGTCAAAACGTAGGTATCGGTTTTATCAAAATGAAACCTTGGGCGCAGCGCGGAGAAAGTCAAAGCGTATTCCAGATCAGCGAACAAGCTGGCAAGGCATTGTCAACTGTGCCAGACGCCATGATCATTCCAATTGTGCCGCCGGCAGTAGCAGCGCTAGGAAACTCAAGTGGTTTTGAATTTCAACTAGTCGATCGGGCAGGTTTGGGACAAGCCGCCCTTAATGATGCAATGCAACAATTCATTGGAGAGGCAAATGAAAGCGGTCTACTCAATAGGGTTCGTTTCAACGGACTGCCGCCTAGTCCACAATATGATATTGATATCGATTCAGGGAAAGCGCAAGCACTCGGTGTGCCAATTGCAACAATTAATCAAACTTTAAGCACCGCTCTGGGTGGTTCTTATATCAACGATTTCATAGAAAACGGCCGCATAAAGAAAGTATACGCGCAAGCAGACGCTGAGTATCGGATGTTGCCAACTGATATAGAACGATGGCACGTGCGCAATGCATCGGGTGGAATGGTGCCACTGTCAACGTTTGGATCAGGTGAATGGACATACGGCCCATCCAAGCTAACGCGGTTCAATGGGAAATCATCCCGTGAAGTTCAAGGTGAAGCAGCAAAAGGCATCAGTTCAGGTGAGGCTCTCAATCAGGTCTCAAAATTGGTTGGAAATTTGCCAGAAGGAATTGGTTTACAGTGGACCGGACTATCGTATGAAGAGAAACAATCGGGTGGCCAGGCATGGATAGTTTATATGATTTCAATAATAGCTGTGTTTCTTGCATTGGCGGCTTTATATGAGAGCTGGACAATTCCTTTGGCGATTATGTTAACCGTGCCACTGGGTATATTTGGTGCGGTTATAGCAACGTGGGGAGCAGGACAAGCTAATGATGTGTATTTTCAGGTAGGTTTATTAATGACGATTGCTTTAGCTGCCAAAAATGCAATTTTGATTATTGAGTTTGCAAAAACTAACCTTGAGGAAGGCATGAGTGTTTATGATTCTGCGGTAACTGCCGCAAAGCAGAGACTTCGCCCTATTTTGATGACGTCATTGACATTTATTTTGGGCGTTATGCCGTTGGCATTTGCTTCGGGGCCTGGCTCGGGTGCACAGAATGCAATATCAATTGGCGTACTGGGTGGCATAACTGCCACGACAGTTTTTGTTTTATTCTTTGCGCCGTTCTTCTTTATATGGGTCATGCGCCTATTTAAGACTGAAGAGCTAAAAAGTGACAGTCAAAGTTAGGGCAAAAATTAAATTGTAATTAACTTATGTAATTGCAAAACATTATTTAAAAAAATATAGAGGTGAATCACATGCTTTTTAATAATTCAAACATCACAGAGTCCCCTATTCGTCAAAAAATTCGCGAGTTCTATCGTATTGATGAAAGTGTTGCGGTAGAGCATATTTTACCCTTGGCAGAAGTTAACGATGATGCTGCAAGCAGGGCATGGGAAAAAGCCCGTAAAATGTCCCTGAAAATACGTAGAGATGAATCAGGAAACGGTGCGATAGATGCCTTACTGGCAGAATACACATTATCAAGTGAAGAAGGTGTGGTGTTGATGTGTTTAGCCGAAGCATTATTACGTGTACCAGATAAGCATACTCAAGATGCCCTAATCAGTGACAAAGTATCTAAAGGGCAGTGGAACAGTCATATAGGCAGCAGTGATTCACTGTTCGTTAATGCCTCATCTTGGGGGTTATTAGTTACCGGAACGATGGTTGACTATGCTGATGAACGCGAAAAAGATAGCTTTGGTTTATTGAAGAAGGTTATTGGTCGATTAGGTGAGCCTGTCATTCGTAAGGCAATGAACTACGCCATGCAAATTATGGGAGAGCAGTTTGTTATTGGCGAAACTATTCAAGATGCAACTGATCATGCTACCAAGAAAGAGCGGCAAGGCTTCGTATATTCTTACGACATGCTAGGTGAAGGTGCGCGAACCATGGTCGACGCTGAAAAGTATTTTAAAGCTTATCAAGTTGCCATAGATACCATTGGCGCAGTTGCTCGGGCGTCGGGTAAGAACGACCCTCGCAAAGTGCCTGGTATTTCAGTTAAGCTTTCTGCTATTCATCCTCGTTATGAATTTGCACAAAAAGAACGGGTAATGGCTGAAGCTGCTCCCAAACTTAAAGCACTTTGTTTGCAAGCCAAAAGCTACAATATTGGTTTAACTGTTGATGCGGAAGAATCTGAGCGGTTAGATATATCCCTTGATGTTATTGAGGCGGTATTTAGTGATGATGAGTTAGCAGGTTGGAATGGCTTTTCTATGGCCCTACAATCTTATCAAAAACGCGCCATTTTTATAGTTGACTGGTTACGTGAACTAACCATGCGTGTTGACCGAAAAATGATGGTGCGCTTAGTAAAAGGTGCTTATTGGGATACTCAGATTAAAAACAGCCAAAAGGGTGGTTATCCGCATTTTCCGGTATTCACTCGCAAGGCTTCTACTGATGTATCTTATCTCGCCTGTGCGAAAAAATTATTAGAATATAGAGATACTATTTTTCCACAGTTTGCTACGCATAATGCTTATACTGTCGCGACTATTCTTGAACTGGCGGGCAATGACAAAACAAGTTTTGAATTTCAATGTCTATATGGCATGGGGGGCTCGTTATATGATCAAGTTGTTACCAATGAAAATGTTCAATGTCGCGTCTACGCACCGGTTGGTCCTCATAAAGAGCTACTCGCCTATTTAGTTCGTCGTTTGTTAGAAAATGGCGCTAACTCTTCTTTTGTCAATGCCATTATTGATGAGTCACAACCGGTCGAATCTTTACTTCGCGATCCCGTTGAAAAAATGCGTCGCTTAAAAGACAAATATAACGGCCAGATAATCAAACCCATCGCGTTATACCATGATGAAAAAGGTGTCGGGCGAGATAATTCCAAGGGCCTAGATTTATCAGATATCAATACAGTAACCCCTTTAAAAACATCACTGGATGACTGGCTTGTGAATAACTTGTTCTCTGAAGATGATGTGCCAGAGGGGTCTGTCGCTATTAGAAACCCAGCAAAGCAGAGTGAAATTATTGGCTTTCAACGACATCACAGCAACGATGAAATGCTCGCGATGATCGAAACAGCTCAAAACGCATTTGCTTCATGGTCACAAACACCTGTATCTGAACGCGCGGCCTTATTATGCCGTGTTGCCGATGTTCTTGAACATCATATCGACGAGTTAATTGCCTTATGCATCAAAGAAGCAGGGAAAACGGCACAAGATGGTATTGATGAAGTCAAAGAGGCGGTTGATTTTTGTCGCTATTATGCACAACAAGCGATTGAACTTGCAGAAGATGATCGTTTAGAAGCCCGTGGTGTGGTGTTATGTATCAGCCCTTGGAACTTCCCGTTAGCTATATTTATAGGGCAAGTGACTGCTGCAATTGCTACTGGTAATACGGTGTTAGCTAAACCAGCCGAGCAAACAAGTTTAATTGCATTGCGCGCTATTGAACTAATGACATCTGTTGGATTACCACATGGCGTTGTACAAGCAGTTATTGCAAGGGGTAGTGATGTGGGTAGTGTTATTATTCCTAATGCACGTATTCAAGCGGTTATTTTTACTGGTTCTATTAAAACAGCGACTATAATTTCGCAAACATTGGCTGATAGAGGCGGCGATCAAGTGCCCTTTATTGCCGAGACGGGTGGACAAAACTGTATGTTAGTTGACTCTACCGCCCTGCCTGAACAAGTCGTTGATGATGTTATTTCTTCAGGATTTCAATCTGCAGGTCAACGTTGTTCCGCACTTCGAGTGTTATTTTTACAAGAAGATATTGCTGATAATGTTATTACAATGCTTAAAGGCGCATTAGCAGAATTGCATGTGGGTAACCCAGAAAATCTACGTACTGACGTAGGTCCTGTCATTGATCAAAAAGCGCTAGATTCACTCAATGCTCACAGTGACTATATGAAAACTCATGGTCAGCTATTATACCAATGCGATATTTCTGATGAGATAACAAATGAAATAGCAGATAACGACCATTTCTTTTTTGCGCCGCGACTTTATGAAATAGAGAATATTAGCGCGCTGAAGCTGGAAGTATTTGGCCCTTGTGTTCATATTGTTCGCTTTAAAGGCGATGAAATAGAGAAAGTCATTGATGATATTAACGGCACAGGTTTTGGCTTAACTATGGGTATCCATACCCGCATTGAACAGCGAGCCATAAAGTTGGCTAAGCTATCACGAGCAGGTAACGTGTATATAAATCGCAATATGATTGGCGCTATTGTGGGTGTGCAACCTTTTGGTGGCCGTGGTCTTTCAGGTACAGGACCAAAAGCAGGTGGACCATATTATTTAACGCGTTTAGTTAAAGAAATAACAACACCCGGTGCCAAGGAACTCAATTTATTACCACAGCAAACTGAAGCCTCAAACAGCGATGCGGAAGCGGTATTATTTATGGACAGAGCTAGTGCAGCAGAAAAAATCTGGCGCTTGAGCCCGTTAAATAACCGTATATCTTGCGTTAGCCAAGTATTAGCAAAAATAGCTCATATCGATATCATTGATAATTTAGCAGACGATTTAAAGCATACTTTAGAAGCGGCGGGCTCGCAATTAATTGATATTAAAAAACACTTAAAGGAACCAACCGTTTTACCGGGTCCAACGGGCGAGTCTAATACTCTGTATTTAGAAAATCGTGGCAACATCATCTGTCTTGCTGACGAAAACGTTAGTTTTCACTTTTGGTTAATTTCTGTTGTAACGGCTCTGGCAACCGGTAATACCGTGATCTCGGTTGTTTCTGATTTGTTTTATGATGAAGCAATAGCTTTTAGAGATGAACTTATTGAAACAGGGGAAGATGAGAATATTTTTCAAATTGCCCGGTTATGCCATTTAACAGCGTTGCTGGCACAGCCTGGATTATCAGGTGTTGTTATTGATAGTCATTGCGACCGTAAACATTATATCAGTGAGAAATTAGCAGAACGTCAAGGTGCAATTTTACCGGTGATCAGTTCAAAATATTTTGATAGTTTGATTCAACGATTATTAACAGAAAAAGCTATCAGTATTAATACCACAGCTACTGGTGGTAATACGTCACTCATGACCTTAGATGAAGAAGATTAAGGATAAAGGAGCGGTTCGTTTTGGATACTAACATTCTCAGCGAAGTCGTCGCGTCTACATCCTGCGTTTTTTTCAGATAACTAATTATCAAATTTTTAGGGAACCATTAATGAGTTTTAAGCTTTTATCGGCCAACAAGTTAGCACTTAGCTTAGCGGTTACCATCGCACTTAGCACTCCTTACTCGCAGGCTAATGTTGCAGAGAAAGGTAAACAAGCAGAAGAAAATATTGAAGTAATTTCAGTGACTGGTACGCGCCGTAATCTGCGCAGTATTGCAGAAAGTACAGTACCTGTTGATATCATTACTAGTGCCGATATGGCCAGCACAGGCCAGCTTGAAATCAGCCAAGTACTTGCCAACCAAATACCCAGCTTTAACTACCCCAGCGCGACGATTGCTGACGGCACTGACCATGCCCGCCCAGCTGTTTTACGGGGTTTAGCGCCAGATCATACCTTGGTGCTTATTAATGGTAAACGCCGCCATTCAGGTGCGCTTTTGAATCTTGGGGGTGTGGTTGGTCGTGGTTCGACTTCGGTTGACTTAAACATGATCCCCACCTCAGCGATTAAGCGTGTGGAAGTGCTACGTGACGGTGCCGCCGCGCAGTATGGTTCTGACGCGATTGCCGGTGTAATTAATATTGTATTAAAAGATGCCGCCGAAGGTGGAAGCATTAGTGTGACTTATGGTAAATATGACAGCCAAATGGCCGGCGCACCCAACTTAGAAGGCGCCTACGCAGATACAAACGGTGACCTAGCCTTTAATGTAGGCGGTGATCGTGAAGTAAACGATGGTAGCACGCGAACTATTAGTGCTAATTCTGGTTTCTCGCTTGCTGATAAAGGCTTCGTAAATGTATCAATTGAGTATCGTGATAACGACGCAACTCAACGTTCTGGCTTTGATCCTCGCGAACAATACAACCGCTTAGACAACGGCAGCTTGGACCCACGAGAATTCACCTTTTCTCGCTATAATCATCGTTTTGGCAAAGCCGGCTTAGAAGACTACGCACTTTTTTACAATCTGGGCTACGATTTAGACGATGGCCTGAACCTGTATTCTTTTGGTAGCTATTCAAAACGTGAGGGCAACTCAGCTGGTTTTTATCGCCGCGCAAAAGACAGCCGTAACGTAGAGTCGCTTTATCCAAACGGTTTCTTACCGCAAATTGAAACCGACGTAGTGGATTATTCATTAGCGCTAGGTTTAGAAGGTGAAAGCGATGATTGGACATGGGATATCAGCAGCAATTACGGCCGTAACGACTTTGCATTAGGCGTGGTTAATAGCCTAAATACCTCATTAGGTGCTAACAGCCAAACCGAATTTGATAACGGTGCCTTGGTTTATGACCAATGGATAGTCAATGCAGATGCAAATACAGGCTTAGATTTAGGCCTACCCGACGACGTATTTTTTACCATTGGTGCTGAGTACCGTCGTGAAAGTTACAAAATTGAACAAGGCGAAGAAGCCTCTTATATCACCGCTGTAGATGCTAACGGTAATCCCGTTTCGGCCGGAGGTGCACAGGTGCTTTCAGGATTTGGGCCAGAAAGTGTAACGGATAAAAGTCGACATAATATTTCCGTATTTGCTGAATTTGACGCGTACTTTACTGAAAATTGGAATGTTGTTTTTGCAAGTCGCTACGAAGATTATAGCGACTTTGGAGACACGTTTAATTCAAAATTGGCAACGCGTTACAGCATTACCGATAACCTATCACTTCGCGGTGCTATTAGCACAGGTTTCCGCGCGCCCTCGCTGGCGCAAACCTCCTATCGTCAAATTTCAACGGTACTTGAAAATAACCAACCGTTTGAAGTCGGTTTGTTCCCGACCGATGCGCCTTCAGCAAAAGCACTGGGTGCTAAAAAATTAGACGCAGAAGACTCGGTAAACATCACTGCGGGCTTTATCTACACTCAAGATAGTTTTAGTTTGACAGTTGATGCATATCGTATTGATATTGATGACCGTGTTGTGTTATCTGAAAATTTAACGGGCCCAGCCGTACAGCAAATTTTAGCAAATGCTGGCGAGTTAAATACTGAAAGTGTGCGTTACTTTACCAATGCTATTGATTCACGCACCCAAGGTGTCGATATCGTTGCTACCTATTCACTTGCGCTAAATAATCTGGGCGATGTGCGCTTAAACGCGGCTGCTAACTTCAACGATACCGAAGTAACGCATATCGACGACAACCCGGCGCAACTTAACTCACTAGGTGATGAATACGTGGTATTTGCACGTCGTGAAGTGGGTCGTTTTGAAGAAGGCACACCTGATAGCAAATGGAACTTATCTGCTGTTTGGAGCGTTAACCAATGGCAAACCACATTGCGCACGACTCGTTATGGTGAAGTTGCTGATATTTCAACAACCGCTGCTCGTGATGAATATCTAAATGCGAAGTGGATAACCGACCTAGAAATAGCATACCAAGCAGACAAACACTGGCAGTTTGCTGTAGGTGCAAATAATCTGTTTGACCAATATCCGCAGGCAACTGTAGACAACATTGGATATTCAAACTTTAGCCAAATATTCCCATATACAGCCTATTCGCCATACAGCTTAGATGGCCGTTTTCTATATGGTAATATTACCTATGGTTTTTAATCTATTATTTACGTAATTAAGCACATTAAAAAGGCTTTATATACAAACCAAAACATTGTAAGGACTTTTTTGCCAATATTAGAGTTTGAGAGTTTACATTCAGTCTTTATGTACCATACTGATGTTGTCTTAAATTTTTAAGAGACTATGGAGTTATTATGAACACAACAGGATATGCAGCAAAAAGCCAAGACTCTCAACTCACTGAGTTTTCTTTCGAGCGCCGCGATTTACGAGACAACGATGTAGAAATTGAAATTCTTTACTGCGGTGTGTGCCATACAGATTTGCACGCTGTACGAAACGATTGGGGCGGAAGCAAATATCCTCTAGTACCTGGACACGAAATTGTAGGTAAAGTAATGTCGGTAGGTAGCGACGTTACAAAATATCAGCAGGGCGATACAGTCGCTGTTGGTTGCATGGTGGACTCATGCAAAAGCTGTGACCAATGCGATAATAACGAAGAACAACTGTGTCGCAAAGGTATGGTTGGGACCTACGGGGGTAAAGACAGAATAAGTGGAGAAATGACCCAAGGCGGTTATTCAAAACATGTTGTTGTGCGTGAAGAGTTTGTACTCTCTGTTCCTGAGAGCCTAGAGCTATCGCGCGTTGCACCACTCTTATGTGCGGGTATTACTACGTATTCGCCACTACACAAATGGGGCGTTAAAGAAGGTAGCCGTGTCGCAGTTGTTGGCTTAGGCGGACTTGGCCATATGGCAGTTAAAAATGCTGTCGCTATGGGAGCAACCGTCACCGTCATTGGCCGCAGTGAGTCTAAAAAAGATGATGCGATTAACCTAGGCGCACAGCATTACCTAGTGTCAACAAACGATGATGAAATGAAAGGTTCGAAGTCTGCATTTGATATAATCATTGATACGGTGCCTGTAAAACATGATTTATCAATTTATACACCATTACTCGATATAGATGGCACGCTTGTTATTGTTGGTCAAGTAGGCCCAGTTGACGAAGTTAACACTGTGCCATTATTAATGGGTCGTCGCCGTATTGCGGGCTCATTAATTGGTGGTATTAAAGAAACACAGCAAATGCTTGAGTTTTGTGGTGAAAACAACGTATTACCAGAATGTGAAATGATCAATATTGACGAAATTAATACAGCGTATGAGCGAATGGAACGTTCTGATGTTCGCTATCGTTTTGTTATTGATATGGCGTCGCTAAGCGCATAGTTATTTAATTAGTAATTGATAGCTAAAACCAGTACTGCTAGCAGTGCTGGTTTTTTTATTCGCAAGTGTGCGTTAAGTTTAATTGAGCAAAGGTTAACTGATCGAGCCAAAATAGTCGTTAGCTCAGTTGATTTAGACTATAAATTTGCTACACAATCCAAAAAAATTGCTTAAAATAGAACGATTTTGGATAACCTCTTTTTATTCTATTCCACATCCAAACCAACAACTGCGAGCACATTGCGGTCGTTAGCAGCGTTAGGTTATAGCGATATCCACTATTGGTCACCTCAAACAAAGAAAAATACCACCAAAATCCGGCCACAACCCTAGTCTAGCCCTCAATTTGCGGTAAATGAACACTTAAGTAACTATTCTCCAAATCTGTCATATAACAATAAAATGCTTATTTTATATATATAGTTAATCTAACAATAATACTGTACGTTGGTGGAAATAAGGCTCATTGAACAAGTTAATCGCCTTTAAATTAATGGTAAGAAGAATAATGATGAAATTCACACTAATACTTGCTAGTTTGCTTTCGAGAACAAGGATATTTGATATGCAACATACAAACAGAAGAAAGGTCATCGCGAGATCCATTCCGCTGCTTACGATTGTGTTTTTCACCTCAGCTTGTACAATTTTTGATGATAATGCTAGGCAAGACGCCCAAAGCCAATTAGTTTGCATAACACCGCTTGACCCCACCGGAGAATTTCCGTGTCGCTTTGATGAGCACAACGACGGACATATGCACGAAGAATATTATCAACAACTTCTTCCGATCCATCAACGAGATGATGTAATGAAACAAAGGGTTGAAGACGAAAACAGAAAACATTAATGCTTCCCGTAAACTAATGTAACGCTTCTAAAGTCGAGTTGTAAAACAGCTTAAAATGATATCGCCCCCTAAAAAAACAAAAACGTTGAAATTATAAAATGATGAAAATGTTAATTATGAGGAATGTCTGCCTAATTCCTGGTAATTTTAACTAGCTATTATTTGCCGCTTAACGTGGCATTAACGACCGTCCGCTTTTGAACCGCCCATATATCAAAACGAAAACTCATTACGACCGCTATGGTGGGGAAGCAGATCATCAAAATCCCTTTTTTCGAGCCACCTCCATGACCCCGATTAGCACATGGCCGACGGATAGAGGAAGTTGATATTGAAGAGTTTTAGCAGCAATATAATTCTTCGTTCGTATGTCTGCAATTGTCGGATCTGCTACTATAAGAATACCAACCATTGACTACGACAAATATAATTTCATGCCCATTCATTCAGTTCCAATCTTTAATGCCTAGTTTTAAAATTTAATATACTCGGACATTTGGTGAACGGACATATTGTAGCGATACAGCAATATTCTCACCTCCCCAAATGCAAATTACATATCCGAAAACCGATTAGCCGATTGTACTATTCGCTTTATTTCGTTTTCCTCAATGTCTTTTATCGCATCAAGCAATTTTTTTGCGCTGTCTATATCGACACGGAAATAAATATGAATG
>Ga0256370_100002_pt1 | contig 44694 bp, 32 predicted proteins | sample SI3UviralmetaG_FD_190078 | JGI IMG/M metagenome (GOLD analysis project Ga0256370, IMG submission 190078) | Sea-ice brine viral communities from Beaufort Sea near Barrow, Alaska, United States - SI3U | ecosystem: Environmental > Aquatic > Marine > Coastal > Brine | place: USA: Alaska | collected... | reverse complement strand
TGGGGCAAATCTTCTACCGAGTCACAATGTATCATTGCTTCTGGGAAATCCATGCTACTGCATGACAATCCAATGAAACACACTTGCGTATTAATGGGCACTGAAACTCTCTCTTAATTTACTGGTCGAAAAGACGCAACGAAGCAAAAAGGTTTGTCGCTGAATTTAAATAATTTTGCCTTTTACAACATACCAGAAAGTTACACCATAATTTTTATATAAAGTTATATATAGTTATATGAAGTGAATGATTTTTTTCAATTTTAGAGATTAAAATCATCATACCTGCCTACAATTAGAGATACCCACATTAATGAAATAGATAAATTAAGCATCATATGCCAATGCTACGATTAACTTTGGCTCTTTTATAATCACCCTATACTCTCAAGCTCTTACAAAATAGCAGGCAAATTCAAGCCTTTTTCACGAGCACAGTCAAGCGCTTCATCATAGCCCGCATCCGCGTGACGCATAACACCCGTGGCAGGATCGTTCCAAAGAACACGTTCTAATTTAGCCGCGGCTTCATCAGTACCGTCTGCCACAATTACCATTCCAGCGTGCTGAGAAAATCCCATGCCGACACCTCCTCCATGATGCAAACTAACCCAAGTTGCTCCAGACGCGGTATTTAATAGTGCATTTAAAAGTGGCCAATCAGATACAGCGCTAGACCCATCCTTCATCGCCTCTGTCTCTCTGTTTGGACTGGCTACTGAACCGCTATCTAAGTGGTCGCGTCCAATCACTATTGGCGCGCTGAGTTCGCCATTCTTTACCATTTCGTTAAAGGCCAACCCTAAACGATGTCTTTCACCAAGACCCACCCAGCAAATACGAGCTGGTAATCCTTGAAATGCAATACGCTCCCTTGCCATGTCTAGCCATTGATGAAGATGCACGTTATCAGGTAATAGTTCTTTCACTTTTTGGTCTGTTTTATAAATATCTTCGGGATCGCCAGACAATGCTACCCAGCGAAATGGTCCAATACCTCGACAAAATAAAGGCCTAATATAGGCTGGAACAAAACCCGGAAAGTTAAAGGCTTTTTTTAATCCTTCTTGCAACGCAACTTGTCGTATGTTGTTTCCATAGTCGAGGGTTGGAATGCCTTGATCCCAAAAATCTAACATCGCTTGAACTTGAATTCGCATTGATGCTCGCGCTGCTTTTTCCACTTCTTTGGGGTTTGATACGCGCTTTTCTTTCCATTCTGCCAACGACCATCCTAAAGGCAAATAGCCATTGATAGGATCATGCGCGGATGTTTGGTCTGTCACAATATCGGGGCGCACGCCGCGCCTAACGAGTTCAGGAAATATTTCGGCGGCATTACCACATAAGCCTACGGTCTTGGCTTCACCCGCTTCTGTCCAGCGCTTAATCATCTCCAACGCTTCATCTAACGTGTCTGCTTTCTCGTCCACGTAGCGTGTGCGTAATCTAAAATCAATACTGTGTGGGTCGCACTCAACGGCTAGACAACATGCACCAGCCATAGCTGCTGCGAGTGGCTGTGCGCCGCCCATTCCTCCTAATCCGGCGGTTAGTATCCATTTACCTTTTAAGTTACCGGCATAGTGTTGACGACCCGCTTCAACAAATGTTTCATAAGTTCCTTGCACAATGCCCTGAGTGCCTATGTAGATCCATGAGCCGGCCGTCATTTGGCCATACATCATGAGGCCTTTTTTATCGAGTTCGTTGAAGTGATCCCAATTTGCCCAGTGCGGCACAATATTTGAGTTTGCAATCAACACTCTAGGCGCATTTGGGTGGGTACGAAAAACGCCGACCGGCTTGCCTGACTGGACTAAAAGTGTTTCGTCTTCGGTTAATGTTTTTAAGGTCTCCGCAATGGCATCAAAATCTTTCCATGTTCGGGCTGCTTTACCTATACCACCATATACGACTAATTCATCTGGGTTTTCAGCTACCTCACGATCCAAATTATTATGCAGCATTCTATACGCCGCCTCGGTTGACCAACTTTGGCAGATTAGTTTATTACCGGTTGGGCTTTTTATATCTCTGGCTTTCTTTATCGTATTATTCATGTTGGTCTCCTATTGAGTCGTTGACATAATATGGTTAATTTCATGGAGTATGGTTCGCAATACCTTGCGAAGCTCATTTGCGTTAACTGGATCATAAAGGAAAGGTGGTTTTTCAGACTCAAGATATCGATGCTGGGCTAATTCCATTTGGAATGCATGCACGTTGTCATCAGGTTGCCCATAATGTCGAGTTGTCCACCCTCCTTTAAAACGTCCATTGACCACATGACGATAGTCAGAAAAGCGCGCGCAGACTTGCTGAATGGCGTTAGTTATTTTGCTGTCGCAACTTTGACCACTGTTATCGCCAATGTTTAAATCAGGTAACTGGTCATCAAATAAAAAGGGAATTTTGGAGCGAATGGAGTGACAGTCATACAAGAAAACTTGACCATGAATTGCCTTTAGTCTTTCAATTTCACTTTTTAGACGGTCATGATAAACACGGTGAAATTGTTTAATCCTTAACTCTATATCCGAGGTAGATGGCGGTGTATCCCAAATAGGGTAATTATCAAACGAACTCAATGGCACTAGGTCAGTGCTATTTTGTCCAGGATAGAGACTAGTGCCTTGTGGATCTCGGTTAGGGTCAATTACATATCGGCTAAAATTAGCTTTCACGATGGTTACATTGTCTAACAAGCCTTCATACAGTTCGGGAATATGCCAGTCTGTATCGAGAAGCTGACGTCCTAACGCATTTAAGTTCGCCCAAATCGCGTCAGGCACATATTGCCCGGAATGAGGTTGGCCTAAGATAATTGGACTGCTACCTTGAATTACGGATACTGGATTCATACTTCAATCTCAATTGCGGTCAAGCCCTCATCAATATGCAAAAACTCGCTATCATCGCTTAATAAATTTGCCAGTGCTGTAATGTCAGAACTGACCATGCGGTCCTCGGTAAGAGCTGGACAAAACTGTCTAATTTGGCCAATTATACGTTGTAGTTTATCGCTCGTTTTCAGCGGACTTCGTAGTTCGATTCCTTGGCAGGCTGCCATCGCTTCGATGCCCAAAATGGCGGCTAAATTTTCATTCATTTCAAGTAATCTGCGAGCGGCATGGCATGCCATGGAAACGTGATCTTCTTGATTCGCAGACGTGGGAGTAGAGTCAATAGACCGAGGATTAGCTAGTGACTTATTTTCGCTCATTAGCGCGGCTGAAGTTACCTCAGCAATCATTAACCCAGATTTGAGTCCGGGATCGGGAGCTAAAAATGCAGGTAATCCAAAGCTCAATGCAGGATCTACAAGCAGTGCGACTCTGCGTTGAGAAATACAGCCTATTTCTGAAATTGCGATGGCGATTTGATCAGCGACCAATGCAACGGGTTCGGCATGAAAGTTACCACCAGAGACGATACTGCCATCAGAGAGCACAAGGGGATTGTCAGTTGCGGCGTTCGCCTCTATTTGTAAAACCTTGCCTGCATGTTGCAATTGATCTAGGCACGCGCCAATTACCTGTGGAGCACATCGCAAACAATATGGGTCTTGGACTCTTTCATCGCCGGTTAGGTGACTTTTAGTGATCTGTGAGCCTTCCAATAGTTCACGCAATCTGCGTGCGCTCTGAATTTGCCCCAAATGGCCTCGTAGCTGGTGGATTTCATCATGAAAAGGTGCGCTAGAACCCATTGCCGCATCCATAGACAATGCAGCGGTTGTAATAGATGTTTTCGCTAACCTCCAAGCGGAGAAAAATCCAACCAGTGCAAGTGCGGTAGATGCTTGGGTTCCGTTTAATAGCGCTAGCCCCTCTTTTGCTTGAAGCTCAATTGGCAGCATTCCGCTATCTTTTAGTGCCTCAGCGGCAGGCATAAGTTGCCCATGGTAGAACACATTACCTTCACCAATTAGTGTGGCAGCCATATGCGCGAGCGGTGCTAAGTCACCTGAAGCACCTACTGAACCTTTAGCTGGAATAACAGGAATAATGTCAGCTTTGACGAGATTTTGTAGCTGTTCGATAACAACGGGTCTCACTCCAGATACTCCTCGTCCAAGCGATAAGCATTTTAAGGCCATCATTAAACGAACAATATTTATTGCTAAGGGCTCACCAAAGCCGGCGCAGTGTGAGCGCACCAAATTGCGTTGAAGATTGACTAAGTTCTCATCATCTATTCTGACCGATGCGAGTTTGCCGAAGCCAGTATTAACCCCATATATTGTGTCGTTGCTTTTAATACGCTCAATCAGCCTTTGTTGTCCTTGTCTCACTGCATCGAAAGCACTTTCATTCAATTCAAAGTTGGCGCCACTTCTATACAGTAGTTCTAATTCGTGTAATGTGGTTTTTCCAGGATTAAGTATCATCTTGATTTGTTCTCCAGCGCATAAATACGTTTATGTAAGGGACGACCGCCTATCCAATAAGCTAATTCAGCAGGATGATTTACGTCCCATACTGCAAGTTCCGCAAGTGCTCCTGGTGCAACAACACCATATTGTTGCTCTAGGTCTAAGGCTTTTGCGGCGTTCCGCGTAACTCCTGCCAATGCTTCTTCTGGCGTCATTGAAAACATCGTACATGCCATATTCATCGCAATAAGAAGAGAGGAAAGTGGCGAACTTCCGGGGTTGCAATCAGTCGCAATAGCAATATCTACATTGCATTTACGGAGACTGTCGAGTGGCGGTAGCTTCGTTTCTTTTAGTGTGTAATACGCTCCTGGCAATAACACTGCAACGGCACCTGATGCCGCAAATGCGGGAACATCTTTAGGGCATAAGTATTCCAAATGATCAGCAGAAAGACCATGATACTTGGCCGCAAGCAGAGCCCCTTTCTGATCGCTTAATTGCTCAGCGTGAAGCTTAACTGGAATGTTCAGTCTCTTTGCTTCTGCGAATAAGCGTTCAATTTGAGCTGGAGAAAATGCAATGTCTTCACAAAAGCCATCTACGGCGTCGACCAATCCTTCTTCAACACCGAGGCGCAAACCAGGGATCGCCACTTCATCGATATATTGATCAACTCTTGACTGATATTCAGGTGGGATTGCATGTGCGGCCAACCAGGTAGTCACGATTTTAATTGGGCGCAAGGTAGCCAGCTTTCTTGCAATCCTTAGCATCCGCAACTCATCTTCAACTGTCAGTCCGTAACCCGATTTAATCTCAACGACGGCGACGCCATCTTCAATAAGGCTGTCTAATCGCCTCAGGGCATCGTTAAGCAGAGTCTCATCGGTGGCACTTCGAGTGGCTAGGACTGTGGAAACGATACCGCCACCATTTCGAGCTATTTCTTGATAGCTTGCACCATTCAGTCTTGCTTCAAATTCTTGCGCGCGTGAACCGCCGAATACAAGGTGGGTATGGCAATCCAGTAATGCCGGAGTGACTAGCCGGCCACCAAGATCCTCGAAGCGCATGTCGGCAAAATGATCTGGTAGGTCTCCGGCTTTGCCAACCCAAGCAATCGATTTGTTAACAACCACTATGCTTGCATCATTGACTAGACCATAAGGCTTATCAGCCTTCAGCATAGTGGCGACGGAACAGTTTGTGTAGATGATATCTTCCATTAATAGCCTTGTTAAATCGCTGTTAATTGATATTATGTATGCACATAATATATTTTAGGCGAGTTTGAATGGCAACTACTATTTTTGCAAATCAAGCGCTTACTCCTATGGGGTGGCTGCAAAATATCACGGTAGAGATAGACCACGACGGGGTTATCACCGACATTGTCGAACATGCTTCAAAAACCGAGATCTTGCTAACTGCGGATCATCATGTAGGTATCTTATTACCGGCTATGTCTAATGTTCATAGTCATAGTTTTCAACGTGCCATGGGTGGACTTGCTGAAACCAGAGGGCCGAGCTCCAGTGATGATTTTTGGACTTGGCGAAAAGTCATGTATCGGTTTTTAGAGATCCTTTCTCCTGATGACATCGAAGCAATTGCAGCACAAGTACATATGGAAATGATCAAGTCTGGGTTTGCCGCGTCAGCTGAGTTTCATTACCTCCATCACGATCCTCAAGGGCGACCATATTCTCAAATTGAAGAGTTATCATTGCGTCACTTTAGCGCTGCACGACAAAGTGGGATCGGATATACACACCTTCCTGTTCTGTATATGCAAGGCGGTTTGGATGGCAGAGAACTGCAAGGTGGGCAACTGAGATTTGGCAATAATATAGGCCAATTTGAATCTCTATATTCAAGCATATCAGCGCAAATGGGCTTGTTGCCAAATGATTCTGTGCTAGGTATTGCTCCTCATTCCTTGCGTGCGGTATCAAAAGCCGGATTACATGCATGCATAAACATAGCAACCACCGGGCCCATTCATATTCATGCCGCTGAGCAAGTGGGAGAAGTTAATGATGTTAAACAGGCATTTGGTATACCTCCCGTGCGCTGGTTATTGGACAACCTCCCAATAGACCATCGATGGTGCTTAATTCATGCTACCCATATGGATAACACGGAGGTCAAAGACTTGGCCTGGTCTCGAGCAGTTGCCGGGTTATGTCCTATTACTGAGGCTAATCTGGGTGATGGCATATTTGAAGCTAGTCAATTTATGCAACATGGCGGTGCATTTGGTATCGGAGCCGACTCAAACGTAAAAATTGGCTTAAGCGAAGAGCTTCGAATGTTAGAGGTAAGCCAGAGGTTAAGAGATCGAAAACGGGTGGTGCTTAGCTCTGATACACTAGCATCAAATGGCCGCTTTCTTTATGCACAAGCCGCGACGGGCGGTGCAAAGGCGATTGGACGTAATTCAGGACGAATAGAGAAAGGCGCACTTGCTGATCTAGTTGCGTTAGATGACCAAAGCAGCGCTTTGGTTGGCCTAGTTGGAGATACGATTTTGGATACCTGGATTTTTTCGTGTAACGATAATGTGGTCCGTGAAGTCTGGGCTGCTGGTCGTCATATACTGCAAGGCGGCAGGCATATTAATGAAGAAAAAATCGCGGGTCGTTTCTTCAATACCATTAAAAAATTGCGCAAGGCTCTATAGTTTGTGTTCGCGGTTTCATTATTGGTGTTAGTTGTTCCTATATTGCGAAAACAGTTCTTACCTTGCAGGTGCCAAACTTAATTATTGGTTTGGATCAGAGGAACTGGTAAATTACTCACCATGGGCCTTGCCTGCGAACTGATGACTGTTTTAAGCCCTAGCACTCATCAGTCAATAAACCTTCACTTTTGTAGTCATTATGTAGAGTCCTATGATAAAAAAATCACACCATACTGTTCGCCAATCTATGCAAGACAGAATAGAGATAGGTGAATGGCCGTTAGGAGCTCTAATCCCTGGTGAAATTGAATTGGCTAGCGAATATGGTTGCGCTAGGACAACCATAAATCGAGCTCTACAGGCCCTTGCTGATGCAGGAATGGTGGTTAGGAAGCGCAAAGGTGGTACTCGTGTATGTGAGATGCCGGTTCGTCATGCAAAGTTCACCATTTCGATAGTAAGGGAACAAGTTGAGGCAACAGGCTGCCAATATAAGCATCGTGTTATTATTAGTATGCTTAAAATGCCGCCAGCATCTGTTATCACGCGCTTGAATCTACAATCAGGAGAGAAGGCATTTTATCTTGAAACGTTGCACCTTGCTGATGATCTACCCTTTGCCTTCGAAGAAAGATGGGTAAATTTAAAAGCAGTACCTAATATATTGACGGCACCTTTAGATGATATTAGTGCGAATGAGTGGTTAGTTAAAACGGTACCATTTTCGAGCGGTGATGTTGTGTTTTCAGCGATAAATGTTGTCCAGAAAGTAGCTGACTTTATAGAAACAGCGCCAGGTAAAGCTATATTCCTTGTAGACAGAACAACGTGGTATAAAAAAGAATTCATCACCACGATGAAATTGTTCTATAAAGAGGGATTTCAACTTTATACTCGATTATGAGTTGGATGCTGTGAACGCATTGTTTTTCAAATCAACGGTGTAAAGGTTTGTGTTGATTTAGTGCTCACATTGGTTAATGTATTACAAACACGTATCCCGAAAGGAACTTCAGGTGCCAATATCCCCAGAAAAATCGCCAGTGGTCTTAGTTGTTCACGGTGTTCAGTTGGGCGACGATTCTTCACTGACGCAAGATGAAGTGATCCGCAAATCAATTCAATCAAGACTCAATAAATTGGACTTTGCGTTTGGTGTAGATTTATATAAATATGAAAACATTTCCGATACTAGCCTTAAAAAACTCAAAAATTTATCAAACGTATTATTCGCTACTGGCATCGGCGCTATTCTCGCTCAACCAATCATTGACTTAGTAGGCGATGTCACTATTTCTCTCTCAAACGCCTCCACAGCCAACCAAATTAGGAAAGGATTACGGAACAAGATAATGTCATATTACGAAGCTGGTGTTCCGCTATATATAGTGGCTCATAGCTTGGGCAGTGTTTATGCGTTTGATGTAATTAACGAGCTAATTGAAACCGACGGTCTGTTCGACCGTGACGACCCTTTAACATGGCCGGTGCAAGGCTTACTGACGATTGGTTCGCCCCTAGGACTCAGCATGTTTAAAAAAACTGGGCGCAACATTGCAGCTAGCTTAGGAAGGGGCCAATTTAGCTTTAAGTGGCTAAATTACTTTGATGTGTCAGATCCGGTTGTTTCAGGTAGTATTTTTGGTAAAAAACTCAGGGGTCATAAAATTGCCGAAAAATACCAAAAAGACACACTGAATTTTGGTTGGTTTATAAAAGATTTTCCTGTGGACACAGGAAAAAACTGGCTATTTGCACATACAGCTTACTGGGACAGTGCTGCGGTTGGTGATGGTCTGCTCGACATGATGGTATAAGGAATATGATGAAAAATACACTAGCGTTGACCTTTATAGTTTTACTTTCAGGCTGCACAAATCACCTTTATTCTGGAACAACGTCATATGAATTCAATGGCGAAACATGTCATTCAGTGGTTTATTGGAACGACTTAACCCATCTATTTGATCAAGAAGGAAAAGCCACAACGGTGATTATCAAAGCACCCAATGGGCGGAGCTATTCTCTCAGGCCTCCTGACGATAATAGTCTTGAAAGCAGCTATAAATTAATATTGCCCAAAGGTGAATTTGCCTATCCTAACGATTTTGATGATAAATTTGCCGATTCTACCGATATAAGGGGTTATCAAACCAACGATAACGAGTTGTTTTGTGGCTTGTTCAAGGGCAAAGAAGAGCATGAGAAGGGCAATTTTCGAAAAACGGAATTCTCACTTTATTGTGAGAAAAGAATTCATCCTATCCGCAAGTCAATTGACCGTATGAAACCCGCTAATAGCCCCTATATATTCGCAATGAATGAGCCAATCGAGACATTTTCTTGGTTTAAAAGTGAAGAAGTAAAAGCTGACATTTCGCTTGTCAAATGCGAATAGCGAGGGCAAATTAAACTCAGCTTTGATAATATAAAATAAGCGTTTCATGGCGGGTCTTGCTAATAATATATCGCGTTACCTCAATTAAATTAAAAGCGGACAACGTCTAAATTCGGTGGGTGAGACCCCAACTGATTTCTTAAACCGCTTTGAAAAATTAAAAATATTTGGATAACCCACATAACTTGCAATATGCGAAATAGGCCAGCGCGTATTCAATAACAATGTTTTTGCTCGTTGCACACGCAAAAAGATAAGTTGCTGCACTGGGCTTCTACCAAACTTCGCTTGACACAAACGATGTAAATGCGGCGAGGAATAGTGAACATGCTTGCACATTGCATCTATGCTCCAATCAAACTGTAGGCGCTTTTCAACTTCTTCAAACAGCTTATGTAGACGATCATTTGTGGTTTTCTGTGCTTGCTCATGCTGTGCTTGGTCTTTAAGCGTGGTGTGTAAATAATGGCTAAGTATAGGCATAATACCTTCGCGTAAATTAGCATTAGATTCTGCGTATAGTAACTCCATGGCTAGATGCAGTGATTCGAGATGTTGGTTATCTAGCACCAAGGCTTCACTTAGCGCGACATGTTCCCAGGATCTAGTATTCGCGAGATTTATCCAAAAAATGTCCCAATGCTTGGCGGCTATACTCACAGCAAACGCCTGCTTCGCTGGTAAAATGGCAAGTGTGTGAGGTGTCAGATCATATTGCTTGTTTGGTGTGGTTAATTTGCCTTGTCCACTTAGTGTGTAAAATAAAGTGTGATCAACTGGTGTTGTGCGTGCAACACAATATCTTCCTGATAAGTTTGAACAACCAGCTAGTTCTATTTCTAAGGGCTTGATTTCAGCTAAAGTTGCGGAATCTATAAAGCGTTCATAGCAGTTAGGGCCAATATCTAAAATATCTTTGATCGTGTTATGCATGAATAATAATGATAGTTTTGGATAAAAATAAGATAGATTTAAGCATAACTTAAGTAGTTAATTTTAGCTATATTAAGCGTTGTATCATTAACGACTATTAAGACGTGTGTTGGCGTTCTAGCTTCGGTCTCTTTATGCTTTAGCAAAAGCCGAGAAGCGAAAGTCACAAACGCTTGGGTCGCACGAAAAGCAATAGAGATAGCAGAAAGGAGCATCATGAAGTCACTACAACATATTCTTCAACGCCGCGACTGGGAAACCCCTTTGTCGTTGCAAATCAATCAAGAAAAAGCGCACAGTCCGCTTAATGGTTACAAGACCGTTGCAAATGCGTGTCAAAAACACGATCCGCAAAAACAGCTTTTAAACGGTCAGTGGGATTTTAAATTGATTGCTAAGCCTGAAGATGTTGACGACTCGTTGTTAGGCGAGTCGGTTGACGATTGGCAAACGATTAGCGTGCCTTCGAATTGGCAACTTCAAGGTTTTGATAAGCCTATTTATTGCAACGTAAAGTATCCGTTTGCAGTGAATCCTCCTTTTGTACCATCAGATAATCCAACCGGCCTTTACCGCACTGAATTTGCTATTACTCAAGCACAGCTATCCCAGCGTAATTACATCATTTTTGAAGGTGTCAATTCAGCCTTTCATTTATGGTGCAACGGCCAGTGGGTCGGCTATTCACAAGATAGTCGTTTGCCAAGCGAATTTGATTTAAGTGCGTTTCTCATTGCCGGCAACAATCGTATTTCCGCAATGGTCATTCGTTGGAGCGATGGCAGTTATCTTGAAGACCAAGATATGTGGTGGTTAAGTGGTATTTTTCGAGATGTGGTATTGCTCACAAAACCGCAAACTCAAATTCGAGATGTGTTTATAACACCCGACTTAGACGCGTGTTATCGCGACGCGACACTCAACATTAAAACCGCTATTCAAACTCACGCTGACCCCGCACTTGTGCACTTGAAAAATCACACTATTACCGTACAAGTATTCGATGGTGACTTACCTATTTGCGAGCCACAAACGCAAAGTACAAACAACAAGCGAATCGATGAAAAAGGGGGGTGGGACGATGTCGTTTTCCATCATGTTGCCATTCAGAACCCGAGAAAATGGACAGCGGAAACACCTAATCTGTATCGTTGTGTGGTGAGTTTGCAAAATGACACAGGCGAGATCGTTGATGTGGAAGGTTACGATATTGGCTTCAGGAAAATCGAAATTATTACCGGGCAGCTTTGTGTCAATGGTAAGCCACTGTTAATACGCGGTGTAAATCGACACGAACATCATCCCCAAAACGGGCATGCGTTGAGTCAAGCAGACATGGTTGCAGATATCAAGCTGATGAAGCAAAACAACTTCAACGCCGTGCGCACGGCACATTATCCAAATCACCCGCGTTGGTATGAACTATGTGATGAGTTAGGTTTGTATGTTGTCGATGAAGCGAATATAGAGACCCATGGCATGTTTCCTATGGGGCGTTTAGCATCTGATCCACAATGGTCCAACGCTTTTATGTCACGTTATACACAAATGGTTGAGCGTGATAAAAACCACGCATCAATTATTATTTGGTCATTGGGCAATGAGAGTGGTCATGGCGCCAACCATAATGCTATGTATGGCTGGTCCAAAAGTTTCGATCCTTCCCGTCCAGTGCAATACGAAGGTGGAGGGGCGAATACGTCCTCGACAGATATTATTTGTCCTATGTATTCTCGAGTTGATACGGATGTAAAAGATGATGCAGTGCCAAAATTCTCAATTAAGAAATGGCTGAGTTTACCCGGTGAAACGCGCCCGCTTATTTTATGTGAATATGCGCATGCCATGGGGAACAGTCTAGGTAATTTTGACGATTACTGGCAAGCTTTTAGGGACTATCCGCGTCTGCAAGGTGGCTTTATCTGGGATTGGGTTGATCAAGGACTATCCAAAACCGACGAAAATGGCACTCATTATTGGGCCTATGGTGGTGATTTTGGTGATGACTTTAATGATCGCCAATTTTGTATTAACGGTTTGTTGTTTCCCGATCGCACACCCCACCCAAGTTTGTATGAAGCGAAATATAGCCAACAGCATCTGCAATTTTCATTAGCGCCAAAAGTGTCCAATGGACCTAGACAAAATCAGAATAAATACAGCCTGAGTATATTTAGCGATTATGTGTTTAGAACAACTGACAATGAAAAATTGATTTGGCGATTAATGCAAAACGGCGTTGAAATTGAGCAAAGTAGTGTATTACTTACCATTGCTGCGCAGGACAATGTCATTATTGACATCGCTCCTAGCTCGGTGTTCAAAGCAGGCGCGCAGTATCATATCAATATCGATGTTGAGTTGGTCAACGATTGCAGTTTTGCGCAAGCAGGTCATGTTATGGCAACCGAGCAATTTAAAGTGGCGAATAGTCTTAGTTTGACCAAGTCAGCTGCTGATTCAGTCGTATCATCAACCGATGTACAAAGGTTATTAGAGGTCAATGATGGTGCAGAGTCAATTGTTGTACAAGGTGCCAATTTTGTCATTAACTTTAACCGTAAAACAGGCTTAATAGACAAATGGGAACACGCCAATAAGCCAGTTATTGCCAAAGGTTTGGAAGATAATTTTTATCGAGCACCGCTCGATAATGATATCGGTGTAAGCGAGGTTGACAATCTTGATCCAAATGCGTGGCAAGCGCGCTGGTTGTCAGCCGGGATTGGCAAGTGGCAACGTACTTGTCGCCAAATTAAGGCCCTTGCATCCACTGCCGATATCCGCGTTATTTGTGTGTTTGATTATGAATATGAACACCAGGGTGCAAGGGTAATACAGGCACAAACTCATTGGATTTACAGCATTAATACCTTAGGTAGTGTTACTGTCGATATTGACGTGCGCTTAAATGAGGCGCTGCCGCCAATGCCTCGCATTGGTGTTAGTTTAGCTGTCGAAAAACAGCAATACTCACAGGTTAACTGGTTAGGCTTAGGACCGTTTGAAAACTACCCTGATCGCAAAGCGGCAGCGCGGTTCGGGCAATATAGTTTGTTACTAAACGAGCTTCATACAGCGTATATTTTCCCAACAGACAATGGCTTGCGTAGCGAGTGTCAGCAACTCAACGTCAACAACTTACAAGTGAAGGGCCAGTTTTCATTTGCTGCAAGTGTGTTTTCACAACATACCCTAACAGTTGCGAAACATACAAATGAGCTAGTGGCAGATGACGTTATTCATTTGCACATCGATCATTTGCATATGGGTGTGGGTGGCGATGACTCATGGAGTCCTAGCACGCACAAAGCGTATCTACTTGAGGAGAAGCAATATCGGTACTCTTTGACATTACATACGGTATGATAAAAGTTTATTCAAAAAATAGGCTTCATTCATCGGACTAAAAGTCCATTTCACCCCAATATGCTTGTAAATTAATTGTTAAACTACGTATTATGTAGGGCTGAAATATGCACTATTTGCCGCTCGTGAATAAGCTTACAAAACTTAGGAATTTTTGAACATGGATATTGCGAACTTGATCAACCAATTGACAAAAAAGAACGTAAAGAAAACCGCAATTTTGGCTGCTCTGTGCTTCATACCGCTGGGACAAAGCCAAGCCGGTTGGGAGGTTTCTTGGATAGAGCGCTTCGACGGCGAAGGCGTTAATTGGAATAATTGGACGGCGCAGATCCAAGCTAATTATAATAATGAAATTCAATGTTACACGGATGATGAAACCTCTGAACAACGCAATTTTGAAGTGTCAGATGGTACCCTTAAAATTACGGCACGTAGGCAAAACATTAACTGCCCAGGCCAAAATGGAGTGAATCGTCCTTGGACTTCTGGTCGCATTAACAGCAAAGACAAAGCCGAATTTCTATACGGTCGCCTTGAAGCTCGCCTTCGTTTCTCAGATTTAAGAGGCGGTACTTGGCCAGCATTTTGGATGCTAGAAAATCGCATTGCCGAAGACCCGTTTAAAGGTGATAACGATAACGTGAATTGGCCTAATCCCGGCGCTGGAGAAATAGACGTTTGGGAATGGTATGCCAACTCACGCGATAGCTACATCACTAATTTTTTCAATGTTGGCAATTGTGGTGGTGAAGTCCGGCCTAGTTATGCTGGTGGCGCAAATGATGTTTTGGCCTTTCATACTTATGGTATTGAATGGACTGCGGACGACATTAAGTTTTTTATGGATGACAATATTGTAGCTCAACACAATTTATCAAACTGTTCTCAATATGAAGAGCCGATGTTTGTTTTGCTAAATGTAGCAATGGGTGGCTCATTAGGTGGAACTATTGATCCCCAATTGAATACGGCTACTTTGGAAGTCGACTATGTTGCTCATTGTGTTGCCAGCGATGCAAACGAATGGCAGCAATGCAATGAAAGCACACCAGCTGCGCTAGATGACGACGAAGATGGTGTCATCAATAACTTGGACCAGTGCCCAAATACGCCCCTTAATGCTGAAGTTGACTCAACGGGCTGCCAATTTTTCACAGAGCCGCAAGAGATATCACCGGCGCCAGTAAATGCAGAAAATCAGGTAATTTCACTATTCAGTGATAGCTATCAAAATATTGAGGGCGTGGACTTTAATCCTAATTGGGATCAAGGGACCATAGTAACCCAAGAGCAAATTCAAGGTGACAACGTTCTTAAATATACCGCATTGAATTATCAAGGTACCGATTTTGGTAACAATAAACAGGATGTTTCGTCATTAGATAATCTGTACCTTAACTATTGGACACAAGATGCAATTACCCTGCAAATATTTGTGATCAGCCCTGGGCCAAATGAAGCTTTCTTTGAAGTTGATGTTGTGCAGCAGTCTTGGCAAAGCCTTGTAATACCGCTTAGTACCTATGCGAACGATGTGGATTTAACTAACGTATTTCAATTAAAAATTATAGGTAACGGTACGGTATTCTTCGATAATATATTTTTTGGTAATGCTGCCGACAGTGACAGTGACGGCGTTATCGATGCTGATGATCAATGCCCTGATACCGCTGCAGGTACAGAAGTAGATAGCACCGGATGTGCGGTTGCCGTTCCGCCACCAACGCCAACGCCAACACCAACACCAACACCAACACCAGAGGCAACATCAAGCGGCGGTGCTTTGCATCTATGGTTACTTATTGGTTTAATTGGAGTTGCTATAGGAAGGCGATCTAGGTTCGTTGTTGTTAATAAGCTTGGCAAACTTATTAAATAAGCCGTTGCCAATAAACAAACAATGCCAGATATCGCTCGTAAATAGCGAGCGTTTATCTGAATAAAAAAAATAAAAGCCTTACTAAAAGAGAGCTAAGATAATGTCCAAAAGTGTTTATTTCGCGATTATTGTTGCCCTCGGGGGCTTTGTTTTCGGTTTCGATGCATCGGTTATTTCTGGTGTGATTGGGTTTGTCACAACCGAGTTTAAATTGGACGAATGGCAACAGGGCATTGTGGTCAGTTCGCCTACACTTGGCGCCTTGTTTGGTTCGTTGTTCGCGGGTTTTTTTGCAGACATGTTTGGTCGTAAGAAAGTGATTATAGCGATCGCTTTTTTGTATGTAGTATCCGCTATTTTCTCGGCATTGGCGGTTAGCTATACCATGTTAGTTACCGCTCGAATTATAGGAGGTATTGCGTTTGCATCCTTGGTCGTTGCACCTATCTATATTGCTGAAATTTCTCCTGCCAAAATACGCGGTAAAATGATTTCTATTAACCAACTCAATATTGTTATTGGGTTGTCGTTCGCTTATTTTGCAAATTACTATTTATTACAACTATCCGACAGCCCGATAGCTTGGGTTAGTGCTTTAGGTATTCAAGACAATGTTTGGCGCTGGATGCTAGGCTTTGAAATTTTGCCAGCGTTCATATTTTTAGCGTTGTTGTTTACCATTCCTGAGAGTCCTCGATGGCTTGCTTTGAATAATCGGGAAGCTAAAGCCAAATCTGTTCTGTTACTGCTTAATGGCAGTAACTCGGCTGAACAAACAATGTCGGATGCGCAGGCTGACGCTTTCATTGAAGAAATAAAAGCAGATCGCAAAGAGGCAGCACAGGGCAAAACAGACTCTATATTTAATTTACTCAAAAGTTTGTTTTCTAAGAAAATGCGCTTCGTGCTATTGGTTGGTCTAGTTGTCGCAATTTGCCAACAAGCTACCGGTGTAAATGCCATTTATTTTTATGCCCCCAGTATTTTTGAACAAAGTGGCGTTGGTCAAAATGCTGCATTTTCACAAGCTATTTGGGTTGGCGTTATCAACGTCGTATTTACCATTGTTGCTATGCTATTAATTGACAGGTTAGGCCGAAAGCCACTAATGCTAATTGGTTTAGCTGGTGTTTTCATTAGCATGTCTATTGTTTCCTATGGCTTTCATAACGCAACTTATCAGCTTACCGAAACCTCTATTCAGTCTATTGAAAGTGAAGATAACCGAACCAAACTATTGCCGATTTTAGGTGAAACCTTCTCTAGTGACGTTGGCTTTAAAAACGCAACCATCGAATTGCTCGGTGCAGATGCCGCTCGCGAACATCAATCGGTGTTAATTGAAGCTGCGGTGACAATTAATTCAGTGCTAGTGCTTATTGGTATTCTGGGTTTTGTTGCAGCGTTCGCTGTCTCACTTGGGCCTGTGATGTGGGTCCTACTAGCTGAGATTCTTCCGAATAGACTGCGCGGTATAGGTATTGCGTGCATTGGTGCGGTGAATAGTGCGGTTAGCTTCAGTGTGCAACTCCTATTTCCTTGGGAGTTGGCAAATCTGGGTACAGCGATGACATTTTTGATTTATGGCTTATTGGCTATTGTCGGCTTTGTTTTAATATATAAGATGCTACCAGAAACGAAAGGCCGTTCTTTGGAAGAAATAGAAGGGGTGTTTGGCGTTCGCTGATCGCGGCTATGACGCTGAGACCGACAATTAGAATGGGGCTTTAATAGTGTAAACTTCGGCTATTAAACATACCAATACCTGATAAACTACCGATGTCATTGTTGACGTCGGTATTTTTTTGAGGATTACATGCCAAGCAAAGAAACAGTAAATTCGAACGAAGAAGGTGAGCACTTATTAGAGCTTAGGCACCTTACCCTAGATGATTACGATGATATAAGAGAGTTGCAGGACGCCATATATCAGCGAGTCGGTGGTGCACTTCCCTTTAAGCAATTCAAAGCCCAAATTTCGACCTTTCCGGATGGACAAATTTGTATTGACGATAAAGGCAAAGTTGTTGCAGTAGCTTTGTCAGTTATCGTTGATTATGAACAGTTTGGTGATAAACACACCTACGAAGAAATAACCGGTGATGCTTATATCACTACCCACGATCCAAATGGCGACGTACTGTATGGCGTTGACGTTTTTGTGTCTCCGGAATATAGAGGCTTGCGTTTAGGCAGACGCTTATATGAGGCACGCAAAGAATTAGTGCGTAATTTGAACTTGCGCTCCATTATGGCTGGTGGTCGTATTCCAAACTATATCCAATATGCAAAAGAGCTGACACCTTACCAATATATTGAACAAGTAAAATCGAAAGACATTTTTGACCCCATTTTGACCTTTCAATTGTCAAATGGATTTGATGTAAAACAGGTCATGAAGGCTTATTTGCCGGAGGACAAAGACTCGCTTGGCTACGCGACTTTATTGCAATGGCACAATATGTACTTTGATGCCGAAAAACCAAACTTGATAGGCGGTAAGCGTTCATCGGCTCGAATTGGATGTGTACAGTGGCAAATGCGTTACTTTGAGAACGTAGAAGCATTATTGCAACAAGTAGAGTATTTTGTTGACGCGTTATCTGACTATAAGTGTGATGTGGCACTGTTTCCTGAATTTTTCAATGCGCCGTTAATGGGTTTAAGCGATGGTGAAAGTTCAATCGATGCTATTTGGCACTTAGCTGAATATACAGAGGAAATCTTAACTGCTATCTCGCGCTTGTCGGTATCCTATAACATCAACATCATTGCAGGCTCAATGCCAGTTGTTGAGGATGATGAATTGTACAACGTTGCATACTTGTGTCATCGCGACGGCAGAATTGAAAGCCAGTACAAGTTGCAATTGACCCCGCATGAGAAGAAAGAATGGATCATGAAGGGTGGCAACAAGCTGCAATCATTTAATACTGATTTCGGTAAGATTGGTATTTTGATTTGTTACGACGTTGAATTTCCTGAGTTAGCTCGATTGTTATCCGAACAAGATATCCAAGTGTTGTTCGTCCCTTTTTGGACTGACACCAAAAACGGCTATCTGCGAGTGCGTCGATGTGCACAAGCTAGAGCAATTGAAAATGAATGTTATGTAGCGATTGCTGGTAGTGTTGGAAACTTGCCACAAGTAGACAATGTCGACATTCAATATGCTCAAACAGCGGTATTTTCGCCGTCTGATTTTGCTTTCCCACATGATGCAACTGTGGCTGAAACGACCCCAAATACTGAGATGACGCTTATTGTTGACCTCGATTTCGACAAGTTAACTAAGCTTCAGAATGAGGGGTCGGTGCGCAACTATTTGGATAAACGCAGAGATTTATTCAGAGTTGAATGGTTGGGCGAAAAATAGTTCATAAAAAAGCGGATATTCAGGATTAAATGAATATCCGCTATCATTTCAACTGTTATCATATTTAATGTACTGAGTTTCCTGACACCTGTTCTCCACTGATCCAGCACCCCTTTAAACGCAAATTATCGTCGAGTAAAACGAAGTCGGCTCTGTTACCCCTTTTTAGTTTCCCAATATCTTCAATCCCCAACAGACCTGCTGGAACTTGACTCGCCATATTGAGCACGTTTGCAAGTAGGTCGTCTGCATTACTCCATCTAGGTTGTTGCTTTAGCAAATCAACCATATTTTTAACTGCGCTGTTCATGTCCAAACACGATCCTGCGAGGCTTCCATCCTTTAATGTTAATTTACCATCCATTCTCGTGATAGTGGAATCTAGCCATTCTAAGGTTTGCAGATCTGAGCCTACATGCGCCATTGCATCGGTTACCAGCATTAAACGGTCAGCACCGATGCATTGATATGCAAGAGCGCAGTTTTGCGGGTGAACATGGTGTAAGTCAACTATCAGTCCTGAGGTTACGCGTACGTCACTCAAAGCGATATTTATGAGTCCGGGTTCCCTAGCCGTTAATCCTGACATTGCATTAAATAAATGAGTAGTGCACGTTGCGCCGGCTTGAATAGCTCCCAGCGCTTGCTCAACAGTTGCGCCACTGTGTCCTAGTGAAACCACAACGCCTTGGGTCACTAAATCCGTAATGACATCAGGTGCTAAATTCTCCGGTGCAATCGTCACTAGAACCTTGCCAATATCACTGCGTGTGAACGTGGCTAAATCAGTATCGCTGATGGCACGGACATAACCGCTCGGGTGAATTCCTCTCTTCTCTTTACTTAAGTTAGGACCTTCATAATGAATGCCTATGATACCCGGCACACCCTCAGTTATGGCATCAGCAACAGCATTAGCAGCGTCTTTCATTACTTCACTACTATCGGTTATTAACGTTGGTAGCATGGCTGTTGTACCATATTTTGAGTGGGCTTGCATCATGGTAACCAGCGTCGTAATTGAAGGTTCATAATTGAATAAAACACCACCACCGCCATTCACTTGTGTATCTATAAAGCCAGCACAAACAAGACCGTTTAGTTCAACGTCTGCTGTTAACGGACTGAGGTGAGCCTTCTTGATACTGTTAATTATACCGGCGTTAACTTCCATGTGCATGTTGTCGTGCACTAGCAGGCCATCGAATAATCGCCTGGCGAAATACGTTGTCATTTCATCACTCACTTTTGTGTTTAACACGTTACCCTATCAGCATATTTACAATGGTAGCGCAGTGCAAAACAATAATGATAAATATTACGTGACCTAGTGCAAATAAATTATGCCGTGCTAGCTTGTCAATTACCTGTTTATCGACCGTTCAATGCGCAATTTATAGTTAAAGGGTACCTAAGGTGACAAAAAAAAGGCAATACATTAAGCTGTCTTCGTGACTAATGAAATGGACATGTTATGTTAGGTAAAAAAAACACAGGCCTTATTGTCGTCGATATACAGGGCAAGCTGGCGCACCTCGTAAACGATAGTGAGCTAATGTTTCACAATGTATCAAAATTAATTAGAGGCTGCACATTACTAGACCTGCCAATTTTAGTGCTTGAACAAAATCCTGAAAAATTAGGTGAAACGGCAGCCGAAATCCAACCTTTATTGGCTAATTATCCTTGTATACAAAAATATGACTTTGATAGTTGTGCAGATCCCCATTTTATTGAGCAAGTTACGAATGCAGCCGTTAAAAATTGGTTAATCTGCGGGATTGAAGCGCATGTTTGTGTGTATCAAACGGCTATGGGTCTAAAGCAAATGGGAAAATCAGTAGAGTTAGTTGTCGATTGCATCGGTTCACGGCAGGATAAAAACAAACAACTGGCAGTAACCAAATTACAAACCAAAGCAGTTGGCATCACTAGTGCTGAAATGTGTTTATTTGAACTTATCGGAAACTGCTACGATCCTAAGTTCAAACGCTTTTTAGACATTGTTAGGTGAGTCTTTAGGTGACCATAATTCTGGTTTTTAAGAAATGTAAAGTGGCCTCGCTAATTTCAATAAATCTAGCAAAACTGAGATACTCAAGGCATCAGTCAAATAAAAATAAAGTAGCTGAAAAGGAACAAAATGCGAATTCAACGTATGCAAAACTGGGTGATCGCTGTGGCTGTTTTTAGTGCAGCATTTAATCTCCATTCTCGAGAGTTGACAGTTACCCTAGAAAAACAGTTACCAATATATCAGCCCAAACAGCAGAATTTAGTTTATCTACATACAGATACGGGGTTAATAGTAATTGAATTAGCTTCCTTCATCGCGCCCAAACATGTTGAAAAATTCAAAGCTTTAGTGAATGAAGGGTTTTATAACGGCTTAGACTTTTACCGAGTGATTGATGGTTTTGTCGCTCAAGGTGGTGATGTAACTGAGAAGAAACACTCAAAATACCGCGAAATCTTAGCGGCAGAGTTTACACGACCATTAACTAAAGCTTCGGATTTTGTTACTGTGCAGTCGCCAGAGTTTTTAGCCCAAGAAACTGGTTTTTTGCAGGGCTTTCCCGCTGGACGCAGTCTATCCGACCAACAAGAGTGGTTACTGCACTGCCCTGGTGCTGTTGCGATGGCAAGGAATAATGGGGCTGACTCAGCAAGTACCGATTTTTATATTGTCATTGGCCAAGCGCCGCGTCATTTAGATCGAAATATGTCGGTGTTTGGTCAGGTCATATATGGCATGGAACATACCCAAGCTATGCAACGTGGTAATCCTAACGTTGATGGCGGCGTTATTGCTGATGTGACCAAACGCAGTAAAATAGTCAGCGCGAAGTTAGGAAATAGAATCGGTATGAGTCAACAAATTAATTTTACGCGTAACTTAGTAACAGATGCTGAATTTCAAGCTCGTTTGCAGGCCGCACGGACCTTAGAGAATGACTTTTTTCATTATAAAGGTAATGGTAATCTTGATGTTTGCTATTACCGCCCAAAATTTACAATTGAACAGGATAAATGAGAATGGCAACTGAATTAAAGATAGATATTGTGTCCGATATATCATGCCCTTGGTGTATTATCGGTTTTAAAGCACTACAAACAGCGTTAAAAGCAATAGGCCCAGACATTACAGCAAATATCGAATGGCAGCCTTTTGAACTGAATCCACAAATGCCAACAGAAGGTCAAGACATTACCGAGCATCTAACTCAAAAATACCAAATATCAGAGCAACAAGCAGATCAAAACCGTGAAGCTATTAAGCAACGTGGACTTAGCGTTGGCTATGAGTTTGCTAATAGAGGAGGAGGTCGAATTTATAATACGTTTGACGCACACCGTTTATTACACTGGGCAAAAACGCAGGGTAAGCAGACTGAATTGAAGCTGGCATTATTTGATTTGTATTTTAAAGACAGCGGCAATCCAAGCGCCCATGAGCAGCTTTTAGACACCGTTAAAAGCGTCGGTTTAGATGTCACTGATGCCAGTAAAATATTGGATTCAGACCAATTTACAGCTGACGTTCGCCAATCACAGCAGTATTATCAGAATGCGGGAGTGCAATCTGTGCCAGCAGTCATTGTGAACAATAAACATTTGATCAGCGGTGGCCAGCCCGCAGACGTATTTCAGCAGGCACTGATAAAGATTGCACAAGAGGGCTAAACAATTTTAACGTTTGGCGCGTATTCTTATGCTTCAAAACTAAGCGTTGTGACGATAGAAATACTATTCAGCATTCGCCATTGATAAGTGCTAATAGGAACTACAGTGATAGTGAGCAACGATAAATATAGACGTAAATTGAAATGGACGTAATGGAAATAAAACTGCAAAGAAAGATGAAAATAGCAACGAAAGCGTTGTTAGCACTAGCCACCTTCGGCACATTAATGGCTTGTCAGCCAAAATCAGAGGAACCAGCAGTGTCTGAATCACCACAGAAGAAAAGCAAAATTATCACCGTTGATTACCCCATTACGGCAAAAGGAGACGCTGTCGATACCTATTTTGGCGAACAGGTTGCCGATCCATATCGTTGGTTAGAAGATGACCGCAGTGCAGAAACTGAAGCCTGGGTAGAAACACAAAATGAAACGACACAGGATTATTTAGAGCATATCCCGTACCGTGAAGAAATAGCTAAAGTAGTGCGTGATCTGTTGGATTATGAGCGCGTGTCAGCTCCTTTTACCGAGGGTGAATACACCTATTTTTATAAAAATGATGGCCTTCAAAATCAAAGTCTCGTTTATCGTTCCAAGTCCGGCGGTGAATCAACAGTTTTTATTGATCCCAACAAATTCAGTGACGACGGCACTGTATCGTTAGCGGGTTTATCATTCTCGACTGACGGCTCGATGGCAGCCTATCAAACATCAACGGGCGGCAGTGACTGGCGTCAAGTCTATGTTATGAATACCGAAACCAAAGAGTTACTCAGTGATACATTGATAAACGTCAAATTTAGTGGTTTGTCGTGGTACAAAAATGAAGGTATTTATTACTCAAGTTATGATAAACCAAAAGGGTCAGAACTTAGTCAGAAAACCGATCAGCACAAACTGTATTATCACAAAATTGGCAATACCCAAGCTGATGATCTTAAGATATATGGCCATAACGATGCTGAAAAGCACCGTTACATTGGAGCTCAAGTTAGTGAAGATGATCGCTTTTTATTGGTATCTGCGGCAAACTCAACCTCAGGTAACCGAGCATTTTTGAAAGATCTTTCTCAGCCGAATGCAGGTTGGCGAGCGATTACCGAAACAATAGATAGTGATGTTTCGATGCTCACCAATAAAGATTCCAAGCTTTACTTAGTAACTAACCACAATGCGCCAAATAGTAAAATTGTTGTGGTAGATGCGAAGTCACCGAGTGTTGAGAATTGGAAAGACCTGATCCCGCAAACTGAAAATGTATTGTCGCCTAGCACTGCTGGCGGGTATATTTTTGCAGAATATATGGTTGATGCGATTTCTAAGGTCTATCAATATAACTTAGATGGTGAACAATTACGCACGATTGAGCTGCCAGGCATCGGTTCTGCTGGTTTTGGTGGTGACAAGTTAGGCGTAACAACTAGTTATTACACCTTCAGCAACTACATAACGCCACCCTCTATCTACGCGCTAGATATTGCAAACGGTGAGTCGACACTATTTAACAAGCCAGCGTCGAAGTTTGACGGTGCTAACTTTGTGTCTAAGCAAGTGTTCTACAAATCGAAGGACGGTACTGAAGTGCCGATGATCATTACGCATCATAAAGACACTGAACTGAACGGTAAAAACCCAACAATGCTGTATGGCTACGGCGGCTTTAATATAAGCTTAACACCTAGTTTTAGCTCTACAGTTGCGGCTTGGCTCGAATTAGGCGGCGTTTACGCAGTACCTAATATTCGTGGTGGCGGTGAGTACGGTAAAGCATGGCACAAAGCGGGTACACAAATGCAAAAGCAGAACGTATTTGATGACTTTATTGCCGCTGCTGAATATCTCATTGATAACAACTATACAAGCAGCGATTACCTTGCCCTGCGCGGCGGTTCTAACGGTGGTTTGTTAGTTGGCGCAGTGATGACCCAACGTCCAAAATTGGCAAAAGTAGCTTTACCGGCGGTTGGTGTATTGGACATGTTGCGCTACCATACATTTACTGCCGGCGCTGGTTGGGCTTACGATTACGGTACCTCAGAGCAAAGTGAAGAAATGTTTAAGTACATTAAGGCTTATTCACCAGTTCACAATGTGAAATCAGGTCTTGAATATCCGGCTACTATGATCACGACGGCGGATCATGATGACCGAGTGGTGCCTGCACATTCATTCAAGTTTGCTGCGGTATTACAGGAATTCCAAGATGGTTATAATCCAGTACTTATCCGCATTGAAACCGATGCCGGTCATGGTGCAGGCACACCAATAAGCAAAACCATTGAGCAGTATGCTGATATTTATGGTTTTGTGTTGTATAACATGGGTATTGAAACGTTAACATTAAGATAATTGACTGCTAGTGATGCGCTTAAAAAAGCGAGGTTAAAGACACTGTGACAATTGTATGGGTGCATTTCGTTAAGTTGCGAAGTTGTGCCCATACTTTCAAAGTTAAGTCCTTTTTATGGATGGTGTCGAATGTTAAGCATTACATTCACTCAATTCAATTACCAATACACCAATATTTATTGTATTTCTATTTTAACATTAGGGAGTTAAAGGCTGTTAGTATGCTAGAACGCCTTTATATCATCTATTAAGAAAAGTACTAGCCAATGAAATACATCTCACTAAAATCGACCGCATATATATTGGCCTCGGTCATAGCATCAGTTTTCTTCATTACTTACTTAACACTCCCGAGTATGCCCGACCTGCGCGAGTATGTGCTTAAGGCGCAAAACTATGATGTTGAGGTTATGCGCGATGGCCTGGGTATTCCTCATATTTACGGCAAGAAAGACGTTGATACCGCATTTGGTCTGGGTTATGTGCAAAGTGAAGACGACTTTGAAACGCTTCAGTCGGTGTTACTCGCAACTAGAGGGACATTATCTGCTGAAATAGGATACGAGGCTGCCCAGACCGATTTTGTTGTCCAATTTATGGGAGTATGGGACGCGGTTAACAAAAATTATGACAAACAAGTACCAGATAAAATTAAACAGATAGCACAAGCCTATGCGGACGGTGTAAACCTTTATTCTGCAGAAAATCCAGAGCAAGTTAGTCGTTATTTTTTACCCGTAACCGCCAAAGATATTGTTGCAGGCTTCACCTTTAAAATGCCCATGTTTTATGGATTTGATAAAATCCTAGGTGACTTGGTTAACTCTGTTGATGCGCTTGAATTTGCACCGTCGCAAAATGCGCTTATTTGGCAACCAGCTAAAGCATTGCCCATTGGCAGTCAAGGTATTGCCCTCGCTCCGCATCGTTCAGAAGATGGGCTCACTCATTTATTAATTAATAGTCATCAACCTCTTACTGGCCCAGTCGCTTGGTATGAAGTGCGTTTGCATAGTGATGAAGGTTGGAACATGGTTGGTTCTACATTCCCTGGTGCGCCCGTTATTATTCATGGACATAATGATAACTTGGGTTGGTCTAATACAGTTAATAAACCTGATTTAGTCGATGTTTACCAGTTGACGATCAATCCCAAAAATGAGGATCAATATTGGTTAGATGGGAGCTGGAAAGCGTTCCATATAAAAATCGCTAAAATGACTGTAAAGTTGCTTGGCCCGTTGAGATGGACAGTTAACAAAAAAATCAAAGTATCCGAGCATGGGCCGGTGATGGAAACTGATAAAGGTTCATTTGCCCTGCGTTGGTCAGGGATGAACGAAGTTGGTACTTTACAGTTTATGTTCGCGGCAAATAAAGCCAGTAATAAACAAGAATTTGAAGATGCATTGAAATTGAATACCATGCCCAGTATAAATTTTGTATATGCAGACAGGGCTGGCAATATTGCACACTATTACAATGCGAAGTTTCCGAAACGCATCGATGGATGGCAATGGGATAAAATTTTACCAGGCGATCGTTCTGATTTAATTTGGACTGAATTTCATGATTTTTCAGCGATGCCAAAAACCGTTAATCCGGTTTCTGGGTTGGTTTATAATGCCAACAATACCCCTTGGATAGCGACTGATGGCGATGACGACGCAAAAAAAAATGACTATCCAGAGTCAATGGGAATTGAGACCTCTGTTACTAACCGAGCATTACAAATTGAAGAAAAACTAAAAGGCGTAAAAAAAATATCAAAAGCGCTTTTTAAGGAAGTGAAGTACGATCTTTCATATCATCCAAAGTCTTATCAAATCACAGCATTACAGACATGGCTAAGGCAACAACCAAGTGAGGGTTTAAGTCAAATTGAACTGGACGCACTTGACTCATTGCGCAACTGGAACTTCTCAACACACAAGGATAATAAACAGGCTGCGCTAGCCGTTCTGACCATGACTCCTATACAAAAAGCGAGTGGTGCGCCAGTAAAGATGCAAGAAATCACTCAAGCCTTCCAAACAGCGGTAGCTCAACTAGTCAAATATCATGGCAGTTATGACTTACCATACGGGGATGTATATCGCTTGCAACATGGTGAAAAAAATCTGCCAATTAGCGGTGGCCCAGATATATTACGAGCGGTCTATGGCACGGAAATGGATAACAATGGCCAAATTCAAAATGTTGCGGGTGACGGTTTTATGATGTTTGTGTCTTGGGATAAAAATGGTGTGGTTGAAAGCGAGGCTATTCATCAGTATGGTTCCGCTACTAAGGACAGCACCTCAGTGCATTACGATGACCAAATGGACATGTTTGTTGAGCAAAAAGAGCGGCCTGTGTTGTTTGAACTGGCTGATTTAGAAAATCAGGTAGAGCGCCGATATCGACCAGGTGCTCAATAAGATTGAGTAATAAATAGAGTCTGTTCGTAGTCTTATGTTATTTGCGTAAAGCCGCGTTTGTTGCATACGCTTAGCATAAGGTTTACTCTTTCTATCACATGAATTTGTAGTCGTACATCAAGAATGGTCCCATGCTCCGATTAGTTGCTACTTTTAGTCAAAAACGCTTATTTAGCTATTGGTTCTTGATAAGCTTAGCTACTTTTTACATTATCACTTTTTCTGTTCATGCCAGCGCACAATCTATTCCTACTATTAACGTCTCTCAAGAGTATCAAACTGGCGAAGTCAAACTAGACGGGGAGTGGGGTTTTTATTGGGGTGAATGGTTGCCATTAGACGAGATAGATAGCAATAAGCACCTAATCCAAAGTATTCCTAAGTTGGATTTTTTAAGGAATATTGTCAAAGATGATGAGGGTAATTCGCAGCCCTTTGTATATGGCCATGGCACTTATCTTCTGAAAATTGATGGACTACAGGGATTATTTCAACAACCCGCTATTCACATGCGCAGTGTCAGTGATGCATGGCAAGCTTGGTGGGTAAATGCCGATGGAAGTAGTCGATATCTTGGTGAGTCAGGCAAAATATCGAGGAATGTTAACAACCAGCAACATCGCTATAGAACGACAATCTTAGATTTACCCGCCGATAGTAGCAAAGGCACCTTGGTTATTTACCTATCGAGTCATACGTATAGCCGAGCAGGTTTATTCACTGTGCCAGTGATACAAGAACATGAGCAAGTAAGTCGAGGTATCTATATCGATTTAGCGGTTAGAATTTTACTTATTGGTGTTGGTCTTTTTGTGGTTATGCAAAATCTGATTTTTTATGTTCAGCGCCCAAAGGAAAAAACATTAATTTTGTTAGTTATATTCGGCCTTGCCGGATTAATGAGAGCCTTAGTATCTTCCGATTATTTTTATGTGTTCGTAGGAGACCCAAGCCATTTTTCTACTATTTCTAAACTTGAATATTTGTTGATTATTTGGCCAGCGATAGCGGGCGTGCATTTCTTCGCAAATCTTTGTCCGTTTAAAGGTGATAAACAGTTTATACAATTTAATTATGGCCTATTGATACTGACTATTATGGCAACTTGGTTGCTACCTTTACAAACAGTTACGCACTATTTGTTCGTATATCAGACTGTTTTGTTATTTATTGCCGCCAGTGTTCTGGGGATCGTTGCTAATGGCATTATAAAAAGAATGCCGGGCTCGCCGTCGTTAATGATGAGTCTGTTGCCGTTAATATTGGCAGTGTGTAATGATATATATGCGACTTATGCCATCCAATATAATTTGTTTGTTACTGAGTATGCTTTGTTTTTATTCTTTTTCATGCAATCTCAAATTCATGCATCACATTATTTGAGTGCGTTGGAAACCGCCGAACACCTGAGTAGCCATCTGCAGCAAGAAATTAGTCTTAAAACTGAAGAGTTATCTGTTCGTAATCAAATGCTCGAAACTAGAACTGTCAATTTAGAGCAGCAACGAAATAAAATAAAAGAGTTGTCAAAAATTGATCATCTAACTGGATTGTTTAATAGACAAACAGTAGATGAATACTCAAAAACACAGTTTAAACACAGTCAGGATAATCAACTTCCGCTATCTGTTATTATGATGGATATAGACAACTTTAAGAGTGTAAACGATCAATTTGGACATGGAGTCGGCGACGATTGCCTGAAATTTGTTGCTGTTTACTTACTTACTAGCGGGCTGCGGAAGCTCGATATTATTGCTCGCTACGGTGGTGAGGAAATATTAATAGTATTACCTAATACTGAGTTAGTAGCGGCCGAAATTATAACCCGGCGTATTTGTGAGGGACTCAGTCGTAAATCAGTTTTGGGTGATCATGCCCCAATAACATTAACCGCAAGCTTTGGTATTGCCGAGCGAAGCAGTAGCGATGTAAATTGCATTGAAGATCTTATCGACGAAGCAGATAAGGCTCTTTATAAGGCAAAGGGAAACGGAAGAAACAGGGTTGAAGTTGCAGACAAGCCGAGAGAATAGATTCCCGTTAAGCTAACAGATAGTTTCTTTATATCACCAATGGGGCTCGGTAAATTTTATGCTCGGTAATTTACTAGACTTCTTAATAATATGCTAAAAGAATGATCCCCATACAATCTGCATGCTATCATTTCATTACGTTTTATCGAAACCTAACTAAGTGCTATGTACGACATTCCCCAAATTGATTTAAAAGGCAAAGTATCATCTTCAGAGTGGCAAACACGGATAGAGTTAGCAGCATGCTATCGACTATTGGTTTTACATGGATGGGATGATTTGATTCACACCCATGTGTCAGCGCGTATCCCCGGTACTGAAGACTTACTCATCAATGCGTTCGGACTCGCTTTCGAAGAAGTAACGGCGTCTAACTTAGTTAAGATTGATATTGAAGGCAATGTAATTGATAAAGAATCACCATTCTCTATCAACCCTGCTGGTTTTACAATTCACAGTGCCGTGCATATATCACGGCCTGAGGCACAATGTGCTTTGCATCTTCATCATGCTGACGCCATTGCTGTTGCCAGTGATAAAGGCGGGTTACAACCCTATAGCCAATACTCAGCTTTTGCCCTAGCTAGCATGAGTTACCATGGTTATGAGGGTTTGGCGGTTAACCCGGATGAGATTAAACGACTACAAGCTAATTTAGGTAACGCTAACTTCATGCTGCTTCGAAACCATGGTGCATTAACCATGGGCAATACAATAGGCGATGCGTTTATGCATATGTATGACTTGCTTCGCGCTTGTGAAATACAAGTAAAAATGCAGCACACCAATAATCCGTTCACAACCGTGGATCAATCCATTATCGATGGTATTAAAGCGCAAGCGAATATTGTGCATACAGGATTAACCGGCGGACAAAAAGCATGGCCGGCAATGATGCGAAGGGTAAAACGTGCTTATCCTGAGTTTGATTCATAATTATAAAAACATTAAATAAAATAACACGGACTGGCGTTCTTTCTATAAGACGATGGTCCAAAAAGTAACTTATTGTGAGAAATAAAAATGAAAGTAACCCATGTAGAAATTTTCGATATTCATTGTCCGGAGCGCACATCCTGGCATCCTGTTTTCGTGCGCGTGCATACCGATGAAGGCATTCATGGGGTTGGCGAAGCAGGATTAGCTTATGATTGGGGGCATAGTGCGGCAGCTGCCATGGTCAAGGAAATAGTAGAAGCCGTTCTGATTGGTTTTGACCCATTCAAAACTGAGTTGTTGTGGTCTCGTATGTTACGTGAAAGCTTTTGGGGTTTAGGTGGAGGACCTGTTCTATATGCAGCAATGAGCGCCATTGACACTGCTTTGTGGGATATTAAAGGTAAGGCATTAAATGTGCCGGTGTATCAGCTATTAGGTGGCAAAACGAATGATAACCTGCGGACCTATGCCAGTCAGTTGCAGTTCGATTGGAGCCAAGACTGTATTAAAATGCTAACTCCTGACGATTATGCCCGTGCTGCAAGTAAAGCAATGGCCGAAGGCTATGATGCGGTCAAAGTTGACCCTATTGTGTACGATGCAAACGGTGACTCGAGTTATGACCGCACAAAGCTATTTACACCAAAACAGATGAAGTTGTTTGGTGATCGAATGCGCGCTATTCGCAAAGAAGTGGGTGACGATGTTGATATTATCTTTGAAGCGCACTCACTAATGGGATGTGCCTCGGCCATTCAAATGGGGTCGATTGTTGAAGAAGTGGGTTGCATGATGTATGAAGAACCTGTGAGCTATCTAAATTCGGCAGTACACAAAAAGGTATCTGAGAATGTAAAAGTACCTATTGCTGGTGGTGAACGTTTGTATCATCGCTGGGATGCTAGGCCTTACTTTGAAGATCAGAGCATTGATGTATTACAACCAGATGTGGGATTGTGTGGCGGCTTTACCGAAGCGAAAAAAGTATGTGACTATGCTGATGTATACGATATAAGAATACAAGCGCATGTGTGCGGTGGTCCTGTGGCAACTGCGGCGTCATTACAATTAGAAGCGGCTATTCCAAACTTCCTAATTCACGAGCATCATACTTATGCAATAAAATCATGGAACAGAGAGCTGTGTATTCAAGATTACCAACCTGTTAATGGCAAATTTAAAGTGCCTGATTTACCGGGTATTGGTATTGAATTAAATGACAAAATTGTGAAGCGTTCGCCGCATGTAACCATCAGATAAGCTGTCTATTATGCTAATCACTAGTCTTAGTTATAAGCTAGTTTGGCTGAACTGATAAACCCGAAAAGCGTTGTCGAAGTACAGCGCTTTTTTATGCTTTGCATCCAATAACCTTTGTTCAATCATTTCATCCAGTACTTCAAAATTCTGTTGCCAATAATTTTCGTAACTAAGTGAAAACTGACACAGCGGAAAGTTACTCGCTAACATAACATTGGCTACCCCAAACACATCAACACAATGCAATAAGACCGCTTGGATTTGAGCTTTATCATAACTGCGTTCAATCATCTCAAAGCCCGAACATTTTACGCAAATGTTAGGTAACTGAGCTAATAATTGAGTATTAATTTTCCAGTCATTAAAGGCCGCATTGAGTTGCCCATTAAGGTCAAATGCCGTTGGCGCAAAGCCAGCATGATTAAGCACAATACTTAATGTGGGAAGGCGCTGAAAAAAACTAAAAATCTGCACTACTAACTCACGATTGTTAACATCGCATTGCAGCTCAAATATGCCATTGTGTTTTGCCAAAACGCCTAAATTCGTAAAAGAATTAGCATTCTCTAACAGTGTTGTTATATGGTGTTCATGGCGTGTCTCGAGGGCTATCTCATACAGGCCTGTTGTCTCTTCAATAGTGTCTAACGGTTCTAATATATGGCGAATACCTACCGCACTTCGCTGTTGTAATTGCTTACCGAGCTCAGTCATAAACTCTGCTGGTTCAAGGCTGATGTCTATAAAGCCGATAGAACGCTGTGGCAGGCTAGCTCGCTGTTCTACATTCACAAGTTCACGATGGCCTTGTTTATTATCAAAACCAGCCTCAATATGAACATAACCAGCAATTGAAAAGCCGGTTTGCTTTTGTAAATCACTGTCATTATAGCTATTATAAATACGTTTTTTATCCGCCCACTCAGGGGGAGAATCCGGCTTTAGCCACTCATATTCACCGTGCTCTAAATCAAATAAATGGACGTGAGGATCAATAATATTTTTCATACATCAACCTGCTGTATAGCCGCCATCCATCACTTGTAAAGAACCAGTCACAAAACTAGCGTCGTCGGATGCTAAGAAATAAGCCATCGCCGCTACTTCTTCAGGTTGTCCAATGCGGCCTAATGGCTGCATTGCGGCTTCTTGCGCATGAACTTCGGCCTTATCTGCGCCACTTTGCTTGCAGTATTGGTCAATAGCATTGTGATATAGCGGGGTTTCTATTGTTCCTGGACACAATGCATTCGCCCGAATATTGAATTTTGCATAATCTACAGCAGTCGTTTTGGCCATTGATGCTAATGCGTGTTTGCTTAGGTTATATGCGAAAGAATTTGTCTTAGCGACAAGCGCTTGCTCCGAGGCAATATAAAGAATGACGCCCTTGCCATTGGATTTCATTGAAGGCAGGACCGCTTGGGTTGCTGAAAATGCACCCTTCACATTTAGATTAAACAATGCCAATAATTCAGCTTCTGACGTAGCCTCAATATTTGCTGAAAAATGTTTTCCCGCATTACATATCAGTAAGTTTATGCTGTGTTTATTCGCAATATCGGCAATGGCACTGCAAACAGCAGAATGATTTGTGACATCGCATTCAACAAATTGGCCGTGAATACCAGGTTGAATATCTAAGTTGAACACGTTAAACCCATTCGTTTCAAACTTAGCCGCAATGGCCAGGCCTATTCCAGAGCTGCCGCCCGTCAGTACAAGTGTTTTTTGCATCTTGATATCTTCACTACTATTAATGGTATTAAGGGAATACTAAGGTGATCCCGGATGATGACCCGAGTATGACTGAATTGGCTGAGTATTCAAAACTGCTGACCCAAATTTTCAGTTTAAATGCTAACAAAGCTGCGCAGGCCTTCAATATTCATCCTCTAATATACTCTATCTAATACGGCTAATGCTTCAGTTGCGCCACAACAAACCAATCCATACTAGGGATATAACTGGATACTAAGTATTGACCTTTCACTGCAGCGTTGTTGACATAGTTGAATGTTTCAGGTGCAAGCAACGTTCGTGCTGTTTCTGCAGAATACAGTTGCTCTAAATTAAACTGACCGGCCATTTTAGGATTGGGGTGAACCTGTACTTTACCGATACTATCAACTATAAATAGCTCGCCATACTTATTCAAAGGCGACTTGGCCAACGTTTCAATAACCCCATTAAATGAAGTCGCTATGCCGGAAAGACCGTTCCCGTTAGGCTGTCGATAGTTAACATAAAGGTCGACACGTTTTTTATTTTTGTCATGATAAACACTAATCAGGTTTTGCTCATCACTTTCAAGGTAAGCAAAATACCACGTATCAATTTCGGGTACTAAAACACGTAAAAAGCCCTCGTGATTCCAATATTTATTGCTTTGTGTATCGGCAAAAGATGCACTAGTGAGGTCGTATTCGCTTACCAAATAAGTTAGCTTACTTATTAATGTATGTTCGCCTGCGGGTGAAAAACCGTCATCGACCCATTGGTGAATATGCGTGTCGTTGGCAATTGTATTGGCTAGCATCTTCATACTAGCAATTCGTTTGTCGATGGTGCCAGCAATGTTTTGCATCGTGAGTGCGACAACGGATCCTGCACTATCAATCTCATTTAGGTTATCTGACACTTGCTCAGCAGTGTGCACAACAAACGTCGGGTAGGATAGGCTAAAAAGCATAATGACCTGAATTAATGTAGTCTTAATTGTGTTTTTCGAACCCATATTTTGATGCCGCCTGTATTGGAAAATTAGGAATTAGTACGCTTGTAAATATTGAATTAAAACAACGTTAATGAGTCATTACAGCAACAGACTGTAATGACTAAAATACGCCTTATTCGTATTTTTCAAACCAAGCCAAAATATTCTCAATTTTGCCTACTAAACGTGATGGCCTGCTCGCTATGCTATGAGATGAGCCAGGCACTTTAACCAATACAGTATCAACCTTTAGCAGCTTAAGCGCTTGATAATACTGCTCAGTCTCGGACATCGGAGTTCGTTTATCTTCCACCCCTGTTATCAACATCGTTGGTGTTACTACATTGCCTACTAATGACAATGGTGAGCGCTCCCAATAATGTTCAACTTCTTCCCACGGCATGCCCGGGAATTGATAGGGAATTTGATACATACCACTGTCGGCGGTAAGCACCTTCGATAACCAATTAATAACCGGCTTCGCCACAACTGCTGCTTTAAAACGGTCAGTTAACCCAATAGCATACGCGGTAGCAATACCACCCGCAGAGCCACCGGTAATATAGAGTCGTTCGGGCGTAACTAAGCCTTTCTCAATAAGTGCGTCGATACCTGACATGTGATCAGAAAAATCATATTTTGACGAATATTTGTTTTGCAGCAAAAGTGCGAAACGCTCGCCATAGCCAGTGCTTCCTCTGTGGTTATTGTAAAATACGATATAACCCTCTGTGGCCATACGTTGTAATTCAGCCGAGAAGTGAGGGCCATAGGCCAAATGCGGTCCACCATGAATTTCAGTAATTAATGGATACTTTTTGGTTTTGTCATAATCAGGTGGCAAAATATACCAACCATGAATTACCTCACCGTCAATTGATGAGGTGTACGTAAACTCTTCAATAGCACCTAATGTCTTATGGCCTAATAAATCTTCATTTAATTGCGTCAGTTGTTTTTGTTTATTGCCTTGGCGCACATAAATATCTGCGGGACGGTCATGTCTTCCTTTGGTGAATGCAAGCGTACCATTGGCATAACTAAACGTGCCACTGGTATAAGGTCTACCTAATGTTGTGCCGCTCAGACCAGAGGTTACGTTACTGTGCGCTGCACTCGACAACGTCACATAATCAATTTGTGTAATGCCTCGGAGCATTTGTTGATAATAGAGTCCCGAGTTGTCTTTCCAATGAAAATTAGACAATGAGTTATCGACGTCAGCTGACAAATTCCTTTCATTTTTGCCAGTCACCTCCATTACATGCAAATAGGTATTTCGATAAGCTAACTTTTTATCATCTCGTTTTGAATAGGCGATGTATTTGCCGTTCGGGGATACGCTTGGGTTGCTTTCACTACCGGCGGCTTTGGTTAGCTGAGTAAATTTACCACTCATGTCGACAGCAAAAATATCTGATTCTCCAGGCTCATACTCCCAGTTGTCTGAACGATTAGCCGAAAAGTAGATATGTTGGCTATCAGCGCCCCAGCTCAGTGAACCGCGATGGTGGTAGTTACCTGATGACAGTTGCCTAGCAGTGCCACCCTCAGCAGGAACAACAAAGATTTGAGTAAATACAGGGTCGAGCACGCCTTGACCATCAGCTTGATATCTCGCTTTGGTAATATATTCGAATGGTTCTGACCACTTCGCCCCTTTTGGTTTTGCTGGCATATTCACCTTGAACGGTTTTTCGTCCGACTTGACGTTCATGGTAAAAGCGATCGTTTTGCCATCAGGTGCCCAAGCAATAGATGATGGCGAAGCCTCTACGTTGGTGATCAGGGCAGTTTGACCTGTGTCCATCCAACGCACATACAATTGCGGTCTGCCTTCTGAATTTGAAACGAAAGCTAACCGTTTACCGTCGGGCGACCAGCGGGCAGAATAGTGGTTCTTTTGTGATGAAACAATTGGACGATGGCTTTCACCCTTAGCATCGACAATCCACAAACTTGAACGGGTACTGTCAGTCATAATGTCATTGGATCGGCGCACGTAAACGATATCTTTACCATTAGGAGATACTTGGGGATCCGCCGCGTACTCTAGCTCGAAAATATCCTCTGCTTGAAAGTGAGAATGCGCAATGCCGTCTAGTTTTTGGCTAGCTGAAGCAACTGGCTCTGCTTCTTTTGCTTGCAACATATCGATAGAAAATGCAGAACTTAGTAAAAGAAAACTGGCTACAACTGAATATGTTAAAAACGTTTGTGGTTTTTTTGCAGTTTGCTTGGCTGCCTTTGCATTAATGCTTAGCTTCATTATTACTATTATCCCTAACCCGTTTATATGCATCCAAAGTTGCCCAAATGCGACTTTTCATATGCTATTTATTATTATTAAAACTTTACCTAGACCATAAATGATCACTGATTCAGTGCCAACTATTTTCGCTAAATTTTTAAGAAATTTAGTAAACTTAAGTTGAGTGCTGATCTATTACTAGACCCAATCACCATTCATGTTATTTATTTCGGTTATCAATGCCTTGTTGGATAGTAGGATCTAGGTAGTATGGGTAATACATTAAAAAATGAGGCTCGGTAATTCATGACAGTGCAATTTCATACTTTTATTCCACCAGTTAGAACATTGATGGGTCCAGGTCCTTCAGATGTTGATCCGCGCATATTAAATGCACTTTCACGACCAACGGTTGGTCACTTAGATCCTGCGTTTATTCAACTGATGGACGAAGTGAAATTATTACTACAATACGCTTTCCAAACTGAAAACCAGCTAACTATGCCAGTTTCCGCACCGGGCTCTGCTGGAATGGAATCTGTATTCGTTAACTTATTGGAACCGGGCGACAAAGTCATCGTGTGTCAAAACGGTGTGTTCGGTGGTCGTATGCAGCAAAACGTTACTCGTTGTGGCGCAACCGCCATTATGGTGCAAGACGATTGGGGTAAGCCAACGGACCTGCATAAATTGGAAGACGCCCTAAAAGCCAATCCCGATGCTAAAGCAGTTGCTTTTGTGCATGCAGAAACATCAACCGGTGTGCGCAATGATGCAAAGGCCCTTTGCGCTTTAGCGAAGCAATATGACTGTTTAACCATAGTCGATGCGGTAACGTCTTTAGGTGGGATTGAACTTGATGTAGATGGCTGGCAAATAGATGCCATTTATTCCGGCACACAAAAATGTTTATCGTGTGTACCGGGTTTATCTCCTATTTCATTTAGTCAACAAGCCGTTGATGTTATCAAAAACCGCAAAACCAAGGTGCAAAGTTGGTTCTTAGATATGGAACTTGTTATGGCTTATTGGGGGCAAGGGGGGAAACGCGCTTACCACCATACCGCACCGGTAAATAGTATATATGCCTTGCATGAATCATTGCGAATTTTGCACAACGAAGGTTTGCAAGCGGCTTGGCAGCGTCATACTGATATGCACTTAGCACTTAAAGCGGGTCTTGAAAATATAGGTCTTGAGTTTATGGTTGAAGAGACCTATCGCTTACCACAGCTTAATTTGGTGGGTATTCCTGACGGGGTTGACGATGCCAAAATCCGTGGTCAATTGCTGAATGAATTTGACCTGGAAATTGGTGCTGGTTTGGGTGAACTAGCAGGAAAAGCATGGCGCATAGGCTTAATGGGATACGGCAGCAATAGAAAGAATGTAGATTACTGCGTTAACGCATTAACGTCTGTTCTCAAACGCTAATTAGACTGAGTCATATTTAGGCTTAGTTCCCTAAAATTAAATTTCAAAGTAATTGGTAAAGCACTTATACAATTGTGTACCACCTAGTACACTGGCAGATGGAAAGTGCAATATTGGTATCAAATCACACGGCGCGTTTACCAAACTAATTGCTTGCTCATCATCCAGTAAATCAATATTGAGTGCTCGCGCCATTAATTCCCCTTTTTTAATAAACTGTCCTGGCTTTGCTACGTATTCAACCATGCCACCAAAACGACTATACATTATTTTATAGTCGCGCAGATAAACAGCATAACGTGTTATATTTTCCGGCCTTTGTAAGGGGGTCACGAAACATTTTTTGTATGACAAATATGAAAGGATCCCTTTGGAATCTTCTTTTCCAGCATCAAAATCAATGACTTCTTGAGAGCCCATTTCAACCGTAAACGCTTCAATCCCGAAGTCCCACTCGGAACCCGGAAAACGTTCTATCAATGAATCTGTCAAAGACCACCAAGGACAAAATGTGGCTTCATCTAAGGCTCCAGAAAACACGTTATTAATTAGTATTACATGAGGAATATTGAAATATTTAGCGGAGTCTCTCGCATACTCAGGAACATAAATGTGTCGCGTAGAAACAGGCCCGTTGTGAAGGTCTAAAACGATATCCGCTTCTAATGCCATGAGTTGCAATTTTAGGTTTAAGCACTCGGCCAGTCCCAGTCCCCACTCATTGTTTAATCTTTCTTCAATCGACGCTCTTAGTCTGCTGCGATATTCTTGCTTTAATTCACTGATGTCCATATCAGGTTGTATTTTATCGGCAAATTCAGAAATTAAATCTTTATTGTAATGGTAAGCCCTATTCCAGTTTTGGCCATTAACCGGATCGAAACGCCCCAGCGTATACTCCCCCGACTTTAAATTACTACCAACTGGGTTGCAGTTGGGAACTAACGTGACCTCTCCTCGTAGCGGAGCACCTTGCAGTTCTTTAAGAAGATGGAGGAGTACAACGTTTCCTTGAACTTCTGCGCCGTGAATTGAACTTTGGATATATACTTTAGGACCAGGCACATTGCTGACGAACTTATAAACGGGTACGTTCAAATTTCTGCCTGAGGCGTTTTGTGCGACAACAAGATATTCTTTAGAAAACTTTACTTTCAATGATGACATTAGGCTTAAACGTTCTGGGGGGGGGAGCATCCCCTCAGTTTAAAATAGTGTCCTACTTAGTCAAGGTTTAAAAATGTTTGACTCATTGACCTGAGTTAAAGCAGATTGCGATTTAAATTGATATTGGTGATAGTCATATAACATTTTGTGTGACTAGCCAGCGCTATTTCAGCATGCTATTTTTTGCTTATATACTCAGCACGTTATTGTGCGTTGTTTTTTTGAACAGAGTCATAAAAAGCCCAGGTTTGACGACCAATATAAAAAGCCAAACCTGCGCTTTTCAACATAAAAACGGCTTGTGATTAAACAACAATTGGCTTAACAACTTTTAAAAGGAAAATTCGAATGACCACATCTAAACAGCTATTTAGTACTATTTCATCCAAGGGAGAACTTTCACTCTCATTAGTTGACGTTGATATACCTAGGCCAAAACCTCACGAAGTTGTTGTTAAAATTGAAGCTGCACCGATTAACCCATCTGATATGTGGCCAATGTTCGGTCCAGCTGACTTGCGTGCAGCTAGCTTTTCTGCCGATGATAAAACGCTTAAAGCACCGTTGCATGAAGGTATGCTCTCAAGAGTAAAACCACGTATAGACCAGACACTACCCATCGGTAATGAAGGTGCAGGAACGGTTGTTGCTGCAGGTGACAGCCCTCAGGCTCAGGCTTTAATCGGTAAAACAGTTGCTATTCTTTCAGGGGCAACCTATAGCGAATATTGCTGTGTACCAGTTCAAGCTTGTATTGTGCACAACGAAGGCACAACCGCAAAGCAGGCGGCATCATCTTTTGTCAATCCGTTAACTGCGCTGTGTATGGTTGAGACCATGCGTCAGGAAGGTCACAAAGCATTAGTGCATACAGCGGCAGCTTCAAGTTTGGGCATTATGCTGAATAAAGTATGCATTCAGGCTGGTGTTGATTTGGTAAATATTGTTCGTAAGCAAGAGCAAGTCGATATATTGAAAGCCTTGGGTGCGAAGTACGTTCTTAATTCAAGTGATGAGAATTTTAAGAAGGATCTTTACAAGGCCATTGATGCGACCGGCGCAACATTAGCATTTGACGCGATTGGTGGCGGCACGTTAGTGAGTGATATTTTAACGGCAATGGAAGCAGTTGGAAGTAAAGACGCAAAAGGCTTTAACACCTACGGTTCTGCTGAAAACAAGCAAGTTTATATCTATGGTGGCTTGGACTTTTCGCCTAGCGTTTTAAACCGGGCGTATGGCATGACTTGGGGGATCGGCGGTTGGTTGTTGATGCGCTTCTTGGGTAAGTTAGAAATTACGCAAGTATTAGCCATGCATAAACGCGTAGCTGATGAAATTAATACAACATTCGCCTTGGATTTTAGTGACGAGATTAGCTTAGAAGAGGCTATGCAACCTGCAAATATTGCGCGTTATAATGCGAAGAAAACGGGTGAAAAATTCCTGATTAATCCATCTAAGTAAGTTGTTTTAGTTAGTGTGTTTAAGGGCTTCAATTGAAGCCCTTTTTATTTGCGAAGCTGACGGTTACTTTATCCGCCAGATCAATCTATTGAAGTTCACGAAGTCTCACGTTTAATGCCCGCTTTTTGCTCATAAATATGTGCCAAGTTGATGCCAAAAGCGTCGTACTTTCAGTGATTCAATATGCAGCACAATGTCATTGTGTTAATACTACATGTCTTTAGGGAAAACTACGTTCTCAGGATACTTGGCAGTGATTGTAGAAAAAAAGCGATAGACATTTTGCATATCGTCATCGAAATTACCGTCACTCAAAAATACAGGACCAAACACAATGCGTTTGCGCGCAAAATCAAAGCCAATTAATACAACGTGAGCTTTCGCTTGATGCGCAATCGCTAAAAATCCGGTTTTCCACGGGAATTTAGGCGACCGAGTTCCTTCGGGAGCAACGGCTAAAATCATTTTTTCTTGTGCGTTGAATTGAGTTACTACTTCACCAACCACCCCATGAGCTGATTTTCGATCAACGGGTATGCCGCCAATTAATTCAAGCAGTTGTTTAACGACGGGTACAAAAATGCTGTGTTTTCCTAAAAAACGAATTTTAATTCGTAGCGCAAACAACACGCTAACACCTAAAAAGAAATCCCAGTTTGAGGTGTGTGGTGCAATAGCTAATACCAGTTTAGGATGCTGCGGTAATTCCCCTTCGAATTTCCAACCTGTGACACTAAGCAGCAAGTCACCAAGCCAGCCGGTGAATTTATTACCACCTTTAGGGGGACTATTTGGATTATCAGTGATTGAGTTATTAATAACCTGCACACCTGTTGTTGAAAGTGATATCGACGTTGCTTTCATTGAGCACGGCAAAGTGCATTAACTTAGACTTCATAAAGCTGAGCTCCATCTTTTTTTCATTCTTATATCATAGTGAGTTAACTTTACATAAACAACTTTTTAAAATGCTTGCTTGTATATATGGCGCATGGGTAACATGTTCCACAGCGTAACGTTAAATCTTTTAGATAAGCGGGGAATCACACCTACAATGATCACTATGGCCAACCAGCTATTGCTAGGTGACTGTTTAGAAAAAATGAACGAAATTGCCGATTCTACGGTGGATTTGATTTATTTAGACCCTCCGTTTTTTACCGAGCGTAAACACAAGCTTAAAAATCGTCAGCGTACCAAAGAATTCAGTTTCGATGATATTTGGAAGCAGGAGTCGAGTTATGCCGAGTTCCTGCATCAACGAATCCTTAAAATGCGTACCCTATTAAAGGATACAGGTAGTATTTTTGTGCATTGTGACAAAATGGCTAACCACATTGTGCGTGGTGTACTTGATGATGTGTTTGGGTCTGACTGTTTTCAGTCGGAAATTATATGGCAATACAAACGTTGGTCTAACGCTAAAAAAGGGCTTTTACCTAGCCATCAAAATATTTACTTTTATAGTAAAACCCAAGATTTTACCTTTAACAAAGTTTTTATGCCTTATTCCGAGGCAACTAATCTTGATCAAATTTTGCAACGCAGAACCCGCGACAAGCATAATAAATCTATCTATGCACGAGACAAGCAAGGCAATACTCAGCAAGCTGATGCGAAGCAAGGCGTTCCTTTAAGTGACGTTTGGGATATTCCTTACTTGAATCCAAAGGCAAAAGAGCGGGTGGGTTATCCAACTCAAAAGCCATTGCTATTATTAGAGCGTATTATTGACCTTGTCACTAACGAAAACGATCTAGTGCTTGACCCTTTTTGTGGCAGTGGGACGACGTGCGTAGCGGCAAGCTTAACAAATAGAAAATATATTGGTATCGACCAGTCAGAGGATGCGATTCAGCTCTCGCAAGCAAGGTTAGATAATCCAATTAAAACTGAATCTACCTTAATGAAAAAAGGTCGCAAAGCGTTTGAAAATGCAAATGTAGAAGCGTTGCAATGTCTAGTAGGTATTGAGTATAACCCCGTGCATAGAAATCAGGGTATCGATGCTATCTTAGTTGAGCATCATCAAGGTACGCCGGTGTTAGTGAAAATACAAAAGGCTGGTGAAACGTTACAACAAGCTAAGCAATTATTACGCAATGCGATGAAGGTTAAAGCATCGAAAATGGGCTTTCTGATACAGACTCAGCCTGCACAGGAAGAACACAAATTTGGCCCTCAACAAAACACGTATAAACAGGAACTACCTGATCAAGATGCAGGTGCTGGCATCCATATAATTGAAACTGTTGAACTTAGTATTAAGCGAAGTATCAATAACTTCCAGTAACCATGCATGTTCAATGCAGCCCATAGGGGGGGATGCGAACAGAGAGCCGTTGATGGCATTGTTTGTAAGCCACGTTTTTTATTATGTAAGTCTAAAGGAAGAAGGTATTGATATATTTATTTGCAACGACGTTGCTGTGGGCATTTTCATTTAGTTTGATCGGTGTCTATTTAGCTGGCCAAGTTGACGCTTGGTTTTCCGTATTAATGCGCGTCGCATTGGCGATGCTTATATTTTTACCTTTTTTAAAGTGTCGTCATGTTTCAAAATTGCTGGTCATTAAATTGATGGGTATTGGTGCGATACAGTTGGGTGTGATGTATGGTTTTTATTATCATTCGTTCTTGTTCTTGACTGTACCGGAAGTATTATTGTTCACCGTAATGACACCATTGATAGTCACTCTTTTAAATGATGCATTAGACCAACGGTTTAATCCTCTGTTCTTTATTGCGGCTGCAGTAGCAACGCTAGGTGCAATTACTATCCGCTATGATGGTCTTAGTGGTGATTTTGTTATTGGGTTTTTTATTGTGCAAGGTGCAAACTTATGTTTTGCAAGTGGGCAAGTATTTTATAAGCGAATAATGGCTAACGAGCCGCATCTTTCTCAACATACTGTTTTTGGATATTTTTTCATTGGTGCTTTTTTAGTTTCAGCGGTTTCCTTTGCACTATTTGGAGATGCCTCAAAGTTACCGCAAACAACTTTGCAGTGGAGCATATTAACGTATTTAGGGATCGTAGCATCGGGTGTTGGCTATTTTGCTTGGAACAAGGGAGCGACACAGGTCAATGTTGGGACTCTGGCTGTAATGAATAATCTACTGATACCAGCTGGAATACTCGTTAATGTGTTAATTTGGAATCGTGATGCCGACATTGTTCGATTGAGCATTGGCTCAGGCATTATTTTACTCGCTCTGCTAATTAACCAGAAAATTTTTCCAAATAGTAGAATGAAGTGAGGCACCTTGCTACATCCAACGCACAAAGATACCATAACGCTACTACAATCAACGAACACGCTATCCACCAATGAACCACATCAACTGCCTATTTTTCATCTTTGTTTTGTTTTGCATAAATCCAACACTAGTACTCGCCAACGATATTCCTGAGCTAGAAGCAACACAACTGCAATCAGTCGGTGAAAAGATTTATCAAAATGAAACCGGCAGCAATCCTGAGCATCTAATCGCTTGGAACAATGGTGAAGCTTTTGCGAGTTTGGGCTTGGGTCACTTCATTTGGTTTCCAAAAAATACGTATAGCCCGTTCACCGAAACGTTTCCAAGCTTGCTGCACTATTTACAGGCACAAAACGTCGCTATTCCCACTTGGTTGCGGCAAACGCAACATTGTCCATGGCAAACTAAGCAAGACTTTACTGATGCGAAAAATAGCAAACAAATGCAAGAGCTAAGAAGTTTATTAGCTTCTACGTTTGAACATCAGGTTGCTTTTATACATCAGCGCATGCGCCGCTCTTTGCCGCTGATGTTAGCTGAAGTTGATAACGCAGAAAGTCAAAGTGTAATCACAACACGATTTCAAGCACTAGCCGCGACCGAATTAGGCATGTATTCGTTAATTGACTACGTTAACTTCAAGGGGGAGGGTATTTCCGATAGCGAACAATACAACAACCACC